>Ga0116172_10000686_pt1 | contig 32849 bp, 26 predicted proteins | sample AD_UKC083_MetaG_FD_89799 | JGI IMG/M metagenome (GOLD analysis project Ga0116172, IMG submission 89799) | Active sludge microbial communities of municipal wastewater-treating anaerobic digesters from USA - AD_UKC083_MetaG | ecosystem: Engineered > Bioreactor > Anaerobic > Digestate | place: USA... | reverse complement strand
GGCAACGGCAATATCCTTGGGGATGTCCACCAAGACAGGACCCGGGCGGCCACTGGATGCTATAAAAAATGCTTCGCGGACAGTCCTGGCGAGATCACATACGTCCTTTACCAAATAGTTGTGCTTTGTGATCGGTCTGGTGATCCCGACAATGTCGGCTTCCTGGAACGCATCGTTACCAATGAGGCTTGTGGGAACCTGTCCGGTAATGCAGACCATGGGCACACTGTCCATATAGGCCGTGGCGATGCCTGTTACCAGATTGGTTGCACCGGGTCCGGAGGTTGCCATGCATACCCCGACCCGTCCGCTCGCCCTTGCAAAACCGTCTGCAGCATGCGCTGCGCCCTGTTCGTGCCGCGTCAGGACGAGATTGATCTCCCTCGCGTCATAGAGGGCATCGAAGATCGGGATGAGCTGCCCACCGGGGTATCCGAAGATCGTCGTGACCTTCTCCCGCTTGAGGCACTCGACGAGGATCTGTGCACCTTTCATGCGTCGTCATGTCCTTTGTTATATGATTGAAAAACTATCCTGCAATGATAGCACGTCTTGGGCCCGAGAGAAACCGCTTTTTACGTGCGTACCTAGCAGCGGGGTTGGCCACTCTGGGTGCAAAAACCCGCCCGGAATCACCAGGCACACCGGGCCTGAGTGTGTTCATCAAAAAGATTTGTGGAAACCACCATGGATTCCGACAATAGGGATGTCTCGTGCTTGCTTTCTCGATGGTATCGCGATATTCTGTTACCTTGGGTGTGATCACTCTCTGGAGCGTTTCAGTCATGGCTGTCAGTCGAAAACCGCCTGCCGCGAAAAAAAAGCCGGCTCCCCTGCCCGTCCGGGAAGAGGAGATCGGTGATCTCGAGACGAGCTTGCAGGAGTGGGACACCGGCCTTTTTGACAATTACGAAAAGAAAATCCTCGATCTCAAGAATCTGGTGCAGATCAGCGGGCTGATCAATACGGAAATGAACATGTCCGAAATGACCCAGTCCCTCCTCTATTCCTGCCAGGGGATGATGCTCGTCCGCAGTGTCACTCTTTTTATCCTCAAAAGCATTGTCTCCAACGTCTACGCCTACGGCGCTTCCGTCGGATTTGCCAACGAGAGTTTTGCCGAGGAATTTTCGGACGAAGATCCGCTCGTCACCGCACTCCTCGAGCGCAAAAAAACTCTCTGGATCCGGGAAAAGGCTGCCGATTCGTCGATCCAGACGTCACTCTTGCGGCTTGCCGCGCTTGAGCCCGACCTGATCATCCCAATGCTCTACAAGGACAAGCTGACGGGCTTTCTCGTCGTCGGGCAGAAACTGACCGGAGAGACCTTTACCAGCAGTGAGGTCGAGTTCATGGCGAATATGGCCAACCTGGCAGCCATCGCCATCGAGAATCTCCGCCTCTTCGAGATGGCAACGCGTGACCGCATGACGAATCTCTACGTCCACCACTATTTCCAGAACAGGCTCGAGGAAGAGATTGCCCGGGCGATCCGCTATCACAACCATCGCCTGGCACTTCTCATGTTCGACATCGACCACTTCAAGTCTGTCAATGACACATGGGGGCATCAGGCGGGAGATGTCATCATCAAGGAAATCGCCGGCATCATCAAGGAAAACCTGCGCAAGCTCGACCTTCCGGCACGATATGGCGGTGAGGAGTTCGCCGTCATCCTTCCCGAATCGGATGTCAACAACGCCCGACTGATCGCAGAACGGATCCGCCAGGCAGTCGAAAGCAGGGTCTTTGATATCGGGAACGGAAAACAGATCCAGGTCACCATTTCGGCCGGAGCCAGCGATCTCTCGATGGCTGTCGCCGCCTCCGAACAGATGGAACCGGCCCAGATGTCACGCGAGAGCCAGATGCGGGAAGTCCTGATCGGCCAGGCCGACACCGCGCTCTACTGCTCCAAACACGGCGGCCGCAACAAGGCGACTGTGTTTACCCCCGGCATGACCCACTGAGATCGCAGACAACCCCGCCCGGAGCATCCGATCCTGCCCCGACCCCCTTCCGGATTATTCCGGCATTCTCCTCGCCAGGCCTTCCGCCACGGCACACTCGACCACCGCTGCGCTGACCGCACCCGCGACCCGCGGGTCAAAGACGGCGGGAATGATCCGCCCGGCTTCCCGGTCCCGGACACTGACCAACCCTGCCAAAGCACCCGCCGCCGCCCGGTACATCGCCGGCGTGATCGACCGGGACCTGCAGGAGAGAGCGCCACGGAATATTCCGGGGAACGCCAAAACATTGTTGATCTGGTTCGGATAATCCGAACGGCCGGTGGCGATGACAGCATCCAGCCCGTCCAGCACCTCGGGCATGACCTCCGGGACCGGATTGGAGAGACCAAAGACGATCGGTTTTGGCTGCATGGACTGGACCATCTCCCGAGACACTATCCCCGGGGCACTGACACCGACAAAGACGTCGGCACCACGCAAGGCATCCGCCAGGCTCCCACCCCGGGAAACCGCAAAGGCCTGTTTGTACCCGTTCAGATCGTTCCGATCAATGGAGACAATCCCTTTGGAATCGCAGAGAATGATTTCGCCGACGCCCCGACCACGCAAGATTCCGGCAACGGCTATCCCGGCCGCCCCTGCGCCACTGACGACGATCTTGAGGGACTCCATCTTCCGGCCCGTGATGCACACAGCATTCTCGAGCGCCGCCAATGCGACAATGGCCGTTCCGTGCTGGTCATCATGGAAAACCGGAATATCAAGCATGCCATCCAGCCGTTTTTCGATCTCGAAACACCTGGGAGCACTGATATCCTCGAGGTTGATTCCGCCGAAGACCAGTGCGATGCGCGCCACAGTCTCGACGATTTCATCCGGATCCCGGGTATCCAGACAGACCGGAAACGCATTGACGCCTCCAAAGACTTTGAACAGGGCGGCCTTGCCTTCCATGACGGGCAAGGCTGCCAGTGTCCCGATGTCGCCAAGTCCGAGAACGGCTGTCCCATCCGTGATGACAGCAACGGTCGTTCCCTTGATTGTCAGATCCCAGGCCGCCTCGGCATCGCTCTCGATATGCTTGCAGACCCGCGCCACTCCCGGAGTGTAGGCCATCGCCAACTCATCCGGACCAGAGAGGGCTGTCCTGCTCTCGATCCCGAGCTTCCCCCCATGGTGCAGTTCAAAAGTCCTGTCCCCATTCTCCACCAGGTTGGATGCCTGGAGTGTTACAAGCCTTTTACCAAGTTCATCCGCCGCTGACTGCCCGGGAAGGAAAATGACAGCCTCGGCAAGCGCCGGATCATTCGCCGAACCAGCCGGGCAAAACGAGGTCAGCACCCCGTCAACCGAAGCTGTCAGTTCCGCCATCTCGGGCAGCGCCCGGGAGGCATCTCGTACACGTATCAGAACGCGCCTACTGTATGCGGCTGTCGCTGTTTGTCTTCCTGCCATAGTGTTCTTGCTTCCCCCGCCTGGACCCGCTCAGATCGGCATGCGCATGATTGCCGGATCACGCTCGTCTGCTTCAAAACCGATTGCCGTCAGATATTTGCGATGTGTCTCGACATGGACACCCTCGACAACATACTCCCTCAGCCCCTCGCTCCTGAAGCGTTCATTGAGGACCATGAAGAGGTAGCGGGCATTCTTCATGTCGCGATATTCAGGAATCACATAATCCAGCTTGACGATGACCGCCTTCTTCTTAATCTGATAGACGAAAACGCCGGTCGGATTGGTATCCCTCAGAAGGAAAAAGCAGGATGGCGCCTTCTTCATCTCCTTTTCCCAGGAAAAATCGGGAAAAAATTTCTGGATGTCTCGTTCCCGGAATTGCAGGAAATGCCGCAAAAAAGGCGCGGTATGGGCTATCTCGAACGTTCTGTAGTATTCCTTGCGCCGGGACATCTGCCAGAGATAATACACATCAATCACGGCGATGAAACCGTTGACGACCGCGACCGGAATGGCCGGGATGAATGCACCATAGACCGCAAAGGCAAAAGCGCCGATGAAATTGATAACTCGGAGCTTGTAGATATTGCTCATCATCAGGGAGACAGCAATCAACACGGATGAGACATATCCGACAATCTCCAAGAGTGTCACTCCTCCGTCCGGCGGTGGTGGCATTGGAATCATCTTTTCCTCCTGTAACAACTGATAGACAATTCAGACCCATGGCCTGAGGAATGCTACTTTTTGACAGCATAGATCTCGAAGGTATCACCCAGTCCGAAAACACGGGCCAGGAATCCGTAACAGCGCCGGAAGAAGGCGTTGTCCCAGAAGCTCCCCTCTCGCCCCTTGAGAAAACGCTCATAATGGATTCCCGTCACCCGGACCTTGACAACCTTGAAGCGATAGCGTTTGAGAAGGACCTTCATCGTACGGATGGAGAAATCAAAATAATGATCCGCCGGGTGCTGCGAGAGATACTCGCTTCTTCGATACCGCCCCTGGAATCCGGCATTATTGGGAGTCGAGAGTGCCAAAATACCGCCTCGCGCCAAGGACGTATAGAGTTTTTCAACCACGTCATTGAGTTTGGGGAGATGCTCGATCACGTACCAGAGACTGATGGCCTGATAGAACTCCTTGGGAACGTCAATATCGAGAAAGCCACCCGATTCCACATCCAGGACAAGATTCTCCCGCGCATATTTTGAGGCGATTTTCGAGGTTTCGATGCCCTTGACAGTCCAGCCCCCGAGATCGCGGGCCAGATCGAGGAAAAACCCGTACGCACATCCGATATCCAGAAGATTCTTTTCGGTTACGGGATACTTCTTCTCGAGCTTGCGCTGAATCCCGTTGATGACCTCGAGCCGAGCCTTCCCCAGGCGATCGATGTTCTCCCGATCCTCGAGATAGGTTTTCCCATACTGTGCCGCGTAATCCTCGCCAAAGTAGGGTTTCTCGTAGACAAAAAGCGGCTGGGTGAACCAGTGTTGCCAGAAAAGTCCGCATTTTTCACAGACAAAAATGTTTTTTTCAAGATCACGGGCGAGGGCACGCTCCCGCCGACTCCCGCAGACGACACAGGCTTCCTGCCGGCCCGTATCAAGAACCGACTCGATCAGCTCGATCATCCGGCCGGCACCTTGTTTGTCCACCTGCTCCCGCGCCTGCAGCGCCTGCTGCATCAACTGGTCGGCATCCCCGATCCTGGCCGAAAATTCCCTGGCGAGAACCGAGGTATTGTCACTTCCATCCTTGCCGGCCGGTTTATAGACACCCAGCCGACCGAATATCCCGGCGACCTCGGAGAGATTCTCGTGATACTGTCCCGGGTTGCAGAGGATGACAGGTGTCCCGATCGCCGCAGATTCGTAGGCGGTCATCCCGAAGGAAGTCACAACGAGATCCGCCTGCACGATTTGTTCAAACAAGTTGATACCATGTTTCAACTCGTTGTAATTCCCCTCGGACCAGCGATTCTGGTTGAACTGCCCGCGGACAAAAACCCACTCGATCTTCGGGTCGGACAGCTTGCTGATGCGCACAAAAACATTCGAGAGATTTGCAGGATCGGAACCGCCGAATGTCACGAGAATCCGCCGGATCTTGCGTTCATAGCGGGTCTTCTCGTAATCGGCGATCTCCGGCCGGAAAACAATGTATTTGTTGGAATCAATATTTGACATCTTCGGCTTTTCGAGCGGAAGGGAGTACACCGTCACCGTTGCCGCCTCGGAGCCCGATCCCCTGTCGTCAAGGGTGATCACCGGCGCGTACTCCTTGATCGCACGGACAAATTCGATGGGGGTTTCCATGACATCCAGGAAAACAAGATTGGGCCGCAACCCGCGGATATCATCGACCTCCTCACGGAATCCATGTATAGCCAATTTGAAATTAAGATTTTCTTTATACAGAATCTCGCCGATGCGGTTGTCGCCCTTGACGAGGAAATACGGATCATACTGTTTCCGCAGAAGCCGTGCCAGAACCAGACACCGTTCGAGATGGCCGGAACCGTACTCGTTCCCGGCATTGACACGAAAAAGAACCATTTTTTTCATGCAAAATCGCTCCCGCACCGTATTTCCCGCCGAAGTTTACCGGCAAAGGTACAGTATGAAAGCTAACGATTTTTTTCATTCGTGATGATGCTTTCGGGTGAACACCCTCAGGCCATTCCAGGATACGGCTCTTACCGGAAGATTCCGGGATCGGCTCGGTAAACCTCAAGAACCTGATCGAGCCGGACCGGGAGCATATTCCTCTGATGGAAATACTCTGCCAATCGGGAAGCCCGCGCATAATCCTCGGCGGTATCCACAGTCAACCGGACCCCGGGATCCTTCAAGAGAACCGGCTCCTCCACCCGGTACAGCTCCCGGTGGGCATAGATCCAGGGAGTGACATGCTCCCGCTCCTCGGGAAGCAGGGCCTCACGCCCGGCCGTCTCGAGGACATCGCGCCGAATCACCTCGACACCAGTCCCGATGGGGATGCCCAACCAGTGGGAGAGGTCGGCATCCTGCGAAAAATGAAACCGGAGGATGGTATCAATATGCTCCGGACAGACAAAGGGATTGTCGCCGGTAGCCCGGACGATGGTGTCGCACCCGGCAAGCCGGGCCGCCATCAGATACCGCTCCAGAACGTCATCCTCCGGACCTCCGATGATCCGGCAGTCTTCTGCCCGGGCACAGGGCTCAAGTACACCATAGTCACTCTCGGGAACCGCCAGGATGACCTCCTGCACCATGGTGGCCGCCTTGACCGCCCTGATGACACGCTGAATGAACGGAACACCGGCCAGCGTCATGCACACCTTGCCGGGAAGCCTGGTCGAACCGGTCCTCGCCTGGATGATACCGGCCACGTTCACGGATGCTCCTCCCCCGGATGCTCTTCGGCTGGTTGTTCGCTGGCCGCAATCCGGTCTGCGAGTCCGGCAGCCTGCCCGAATTCATGGATTGCCTCCTCCGCCTGCCCATTTTCTCCGGGTGCTTCACTCACCTGTCCCTCCGGAAGAACGGACTGCCTGATATCGGCGGAGGCCATCATGAAGACATCCTGCAGACTGCAGAGGGTGTTCCGGCTCAAGCGTCTCAGCCTGTTATGCGTCAAACCGGCCAGCGCCAGACTGAAATCCAATTTGAGGAGATTGGTCAAGGCACGCCGGAAAATACTGCGTCTCCTGGCCCGAACCTGCTCCCGGGAGCGGCAATGCCGGCGCAGAAATCCTATCTCGTACCGGTAAAACCGTACCCGGTCAACAAAAGCTTTCCCCGGGAGCACAGAACGGGGCCAGGATCCGGGAATATAGAAACAATGTTCCGGATTGATCACCGTTCGCCAGCCCCTGCTCCAGGCCGATATGAACCACTCAAGGACGGCCCAATCCAGGGGAAGAGACGTCGGGGGTGTGCCAAGAAAAAGCACTTTTTCCCGATCATAGAGCCCATAAAAACGCCGGAGCGCAAGGGAATACCGGGTTTCCGACGCAACTGCCTCGGTCATCTGCAATCGCCCGTCCTCGATGCATCCGCCCAGGACAACCGGGCATTCCGTCTCGTCTTCGGCAATGATGGACGGACCGATCGCGAACAGTCGACGTTCCTCCCGGAACGCACGAAGCGCACCGGGAATGTCAAAATATGCGATCGCCGTCGCGGTATCCAGAACGAGAACGCGCTGGCCAAGGGCTTCACGCATTCCGAGGAACAGTGCCGCAGGCAAGCCAATCTCCCGGGTCGGGATGATGACCCGCATCCAGGGATATTCGGCCAGAAGCAGATCATTGCGACTGTGGGCAGCATCCAGATCGACGAGAATCAACTCGGCCAGGGGAGCCAGGCCAGCAACCATGGCGGCCGTCCGCTCAAACGCAGGCATGCGGAATGTCTGCCCGGAAACATTGATGCACAAAACACTGAGCTCGATCCGCCGGGCGTAGTCCCGCTTTTCCTGAGCCGAAAACCGTTTCCCGAGCTGGGTAAACCCCGTCTCTCTCATCATCCATCCTAAAAATTATATGTGTGCCATTCGTCGCATGGCGCACAGAGTGGCAGTCCTTGAAACGCCGGATCGGCACATTGTTCCTGCCATTGTCTTTCAAGTCCGGCCCAAACGGCTTCCAATCCATCACGAAAAACGTTCCCCGGAGAAACCCGGCACTCCAGATCCTGCTTGCACATCGGAACCCGGCCATCCGCCCTGATCACAAGATCGCGGGCCAGATGCCAGCAAGGGGTCCGGACGAGGGGTGAAAGGTCCACTGCCGGTCGACCCGGGATACATTGGCACCAGTTATTGTACTTCCTCGGAAGAATGGCATCCTCGTGCGCCTTCCAGCGTTCATAAAACGCATCCAGGTTCGCGTCGTCCGCTTCAAACTGGATCGCCTGGATCCAGACATTGCGCTGCCTGAGCGCAAGCAAACGCTCGATGTTGGCTTCAACGAACGGCAGAAGGCTGGCCCCCTTCTCGCGGGCAAAGCGCTCCGGGTCGGAAAAATCCGGCGAGAAAATAATGATGGAACGCTCGGGGTCCGCACTCGCCAGGAGCGCAGCCAGTTTCTCGTCAAGCGCTATCCCGTTCGTCTCAAGGACAAGACGCAGACCGGAATCCAGGATCATCCTGATCGCGGTTTCAGCCTGGGGGTGGAGCAAGGGTTCCGAATACGGTGAAAGTGCAATGGTGGCGTCCGGAGCGAATCGGCGGAGATCCTTCACAAGTCGGCCGAGATCATCCAGCGACACACTCTGTTCGGGAACCAGGTCCTCGCGAACCGAGCGCGGGCAGTAGTGACAGGAGAGCTGGCAAGCATCAACAAGATCCAGCTCGACATAGGCGGGAACCGTCCTGAGGATGCCGACATGCTCCCGGAGACATCGAGCAAGCCTTTCGTACGACCAGTCATCGACAAGCCCTGGATCGATGGCCAGGAGTGCCTTCATTCTGGCGAGGGCCTCGGCCGATCGGATACGGAGATCCAGACGCATTCGCCGGAAATCGGTCTCCGAAACCACCATCTCGATATCCCAGGAATTGATATCCAACCCCATGAGATCAAAGATGGCCTCCTCGCCAAACCGGAAATCATTCCCGCTGGAGACCCCGGCCAGAATGGCAAGGGCTTCCGCTGACAGAACCTGCGGGGCAATCCCTTTCGGATAATGCTCCCCGTACACATACTGCGCTATCCGATGCCGACCTGTCCCGAGGAATGCCGTCACCAAACCGGGGTCCATGAACACTGCGGAAATATCCAGAAAAACATACCATTCGTACCCGGAATGATTGTGTTGAAGGGTCGAGAGAACTGCATGTGCACCATAGCCAGACAGTCTGGTCTGCGGAACATCACAAGCCTCTGGAAGAAGAGACTCTCCCTCATGACGGACCAGGAGGAGATCACACCCCTCCGAAAGACTAGCTATCCGCCTGAGGGTCTCCTGCCAGACCGGTCGCCCGGCAAAAAGAGCGGTCGCTTCGTCACGAACGTCAAGAGCATTGATCACCAGGAGTACCGGTTTCACTCGTTTTCCTCCCTCCGAATTTGAATCCAACCGCCGAGTTCGGCACTCCGCCGGCTGACCGCATCGCAGGCATCCTCGGGGCCGGTCCGCCATCTGGGATGCATCCAGAGCCATTGTTCCGGCCGGTCACGAATCGCTCGCTCGATACATGCAGTCAACAGAGCTGTCGTCGCGATGATGTTGCGCTCCTCGTCGCCGCGATCCCGGACCGGTTCGACACTTTCAAAAATCAGGGAAAACAGGCCATCGTCCTCCCTGCGGGAATAACAGAAGATGATGGGAACATCAAGGCGCAAGGCGATCGCAGCCGGTCCGCTGACCGTCGCAGCCGGTTTCCCGAAGAACGGGACAAAAACACCATGGCGGGCAGCATTTTGATCCATCAGGAACGCCAGGACTTTCCCTTTTTTGAGGGCTGTCAACCCGAGTCGCAGGGCTACGCCACGGGGAACAACCTCGACGCCCTTGGATGAACGCAGATTCTCCACATGTCTGTCCAGTCTGCGATTGTCCAACGGTCGGACGATGGCCGCCAGCGGACGGCCTGTGGCGGCAAACGCGGCGGCAAAAAACTCCCAGTTTGAAAGATGGGCCGTGGCCGCGATCACACCCCGTCCTTGGGCGAGGGCGCGATCCATAGCCTCAAGATTGACAAAGCGGACCCGGGCAAGAATGGCCTCGCGGGAAAGTTTGGGGAACTGCATGAACTCAAAAATCGTCTTTCCCATGCTTTCGAAGGAAGCCTTGGCGATTCTCTTTTTTTCGGAAACCGGCATCCCGTCACCATACGCCAGATCAAGACCGGAATACGCTGTCCTCCGCTGGGAAGGCGCGAGTCTCCAGACGAGTCGACCAAAAGCCGCCCCGGACCTGGTCGCCCAGCGCAAGGGGACCAGTCGCAGGCAGGACATGATAAAGCTCGCCGGGATAAACTCGACGAGCTCAAGACAGGCCGACTTTGCCATGCCGGCTTATTTCATCCCGGGCATGACTGGTGCATCATTGGTTCCATGCGGAGTTTTCCCGAAAATCTCGTCGTGAACACTGTGCCTGAAACCGGCCTTGACCTTGTTCAAAAGATCCTGAACTTCAGCCATCTGCCGTTGTTTGACGATCTCCTGCGAAAGCATGGTTTTGAGCTGGTCAAACGGGACACGATCAAGACGCTCGGCATAGCGGGGATCCGCTTTGAGCTGGTTATAGGCTTTTTCGACATCGGCATCACTCACATTGGTATCAACACTGATGTTCCCGGCCTTTTTGTAAAGATAGTATTTCTGAAGAGCATCCGATAGCGAAAGGTTCATGAACACCAAGAGCTCGGGGTTGTTCATGAAATCCGGATCCTTCTCCATAGCCTTAAGCAGGATCCTGTTGTCAACAAGCTGTCGAAGGAACTGCTTGAGAAACCGGGGATTGTTTTTCATCTTGACGATTTCTTCCTGGGACATCCGCTGGTTGCTCGTGAGAAAAAGGGAGAGCTGCTGATCAAACGTTTTTCGCGTAATCGTTTCGTCTTCAATCGTTGCGAGAATGGCGCCATCCTCACCGGGAGTCAAGCTGGCGGCCCGGGACTCAAGGCTACGGACCATGCCCATCGGGGAGAGCCCGGAACATCCGCCACTGATCACAAACCCGATGCCAAAACCAAGGACAAGCGCCCCGGCTCCAATGATGATCGTCCGCATACAGGATGACAGACCTTTTTTTCCCTGCTCATTATTGTCCATACTGTGTTGAAAATCCTTTCGTGAAGGTATCAAGTCAGGCGGTGTTCCACCAGCACTCATGAATACTGCCTCAAATCTTGCAAGGTTTTCTTCAAAAAGTCAACCTTGTCGGCAAGCTCGCCGCCGGGATCGGGAACCAACAGCAGGAGTTTTTCGCCGGGAACAATCCTCGCACCTGCTGTCTGCACCAATCCCACAACCCGCGCCGGGTCAATGTCGTGGTTTTTGGCAAACTCGATGGCGATATACCGCCCCTGCTGGACCAGACTGCGCACACCGGCCGCCCGCCCCTCCGCCTTGAGTCCGGAAAGCCTGAAGAGAGAGGATACGATCTCGGGAATCGGTCCAAACCGGTCACGGACCTCCTGTGCCAGGGCATCCACATCCGCCTCGCTCGTGCATGCGGCAATTCTCTTGTAGATTTCGATTTTCTGTCGTTCGTCGGTGATGTATTCATCCGGAATATATCCCTCAAAATCCAGATTGAGCAGGGTATCAGGTTGTTCCTCATGAAAATCCGCCCCGAGCTCACGCACCGCATCATCGAGGATCCTGCAGTACATATCGAAGCCGACCGAAATGATGTCTCCACTTTGCTCGGCCCCAAAAAGATTGCCCACACCCCGGATCTCAAGATCCCGCATGGCCAGGTCGAAACCGGAACCGAGATCGGTAAACTCGTTGATCACCTGGAGCCGTTTTTGGGCCTGTTCCGTCAGCGAGCGATCAGGAGGATAGAAGAGCCAGGCAAACCCCCTTCTTGTTGAACGCCCGACACGGCCACGGATCTGATAGAGCTGCCCAAGACCAAAAGCATCGGCACGATCGACAATCAGGGTATTCGCATTGGGAATATCCAGCCCGGACTCGATGATCGATGTGCAGAGCAGGATATCCAGGTGCCCGTCGATAAAATCGCGCATCACTTTTTCCAACTGGTGCTCGTGCAGCTGGCCATGGGCCACGCCGATTCTGGCATGGGGGACAAGCTTGAGAAGGAATTGGCGGACATTCTCGATGGACTGGACCCGGTTGTGCAGATAGTAGATCTGCCCGCCCCTGTCGAGCTCGGCCATGATGGCACGTTTGACCATGTTCTCGTTGAACTCGAGGACATAGGTCTCAACCGGGAGTCTCGAGCGGGGTGGAGTCCTGATGACACTCATGTCCCGCACCTTGATGAGAGACATATGCAGGGTCCGCGGAATCGGTGTGGCCGTCAGTGTCATCACATCAACCATCCGGCGCATCTTTTTCAATTTCTCCTTGTGTTGGACCCCGAAGCGTTGCTCCTCGTCGATCACGACAAAACCGAGATTCTTGAAACGGACATCATCCGAAACAAGCCGATGCGTCCCGATGATGATATCGATGTGTCCGGCCGCCAGGCGGCTGATGACCTCTTTCTGTTCGGCTGCACTCCGGAACCGGTTGAGATAATCGATGTGCACTGCCGGAAAAAGGGAAAACCGCTCCCTGAATGTGGCGTAATGCTGTTCGGCGAGAATCGTCGTCGGCACAAGAATGGCCGTCTGCTTTCCGGCCATGGCGGCCCGGAACGCGGCTCGCATGGCGACCTCGGTTTTTCCGAAACCGACATCACCACAGACAAGTCTGTCCATGGGACGGAGGCTTTGCATGTCGGCCCTGGCATCCTCAATCGCCTTGATCTGGTCTGGCGTCTCCTCGAATTCGAAGGCACTCTCGAATTCATGTTGCCAACGGGTATCCTCTCCGAAGGAATATCCTTCAAGAGTCATCCGGGCGGCATAGATCTCGACAAGCTCCTTGGCCAGTTTCTCGACGTTCTTTTTGACCTTTTCCTTGGTACGCTCCCAGGAGCGCCCCCCCAGGGAATCCAGTTTGAGGGCCGCACCATCCTGCCCGATATAGCGCTGGACCTGATTGATCATCTCGAGCGGGACATAGAGCTTCTCTCCATCCCGATACTCCAGCTTGAGATAATCCTTGTCGAGACCGAGGGAGTTCATCCGTTCGATCGCGACAAAGAGCCCGATCCCGTGCTGGATGTGCACAACCGGATCACCCGGCTTGAGATCCAGGAACGAATCGATAGGGACAGAATTCACGGAACGGACGGAGCGGCGGAGAGAACGTTTGCGATTGAATATCTCGCGCTCGAGGATGACCGCAAGGCCGAGTTCATCCGAGACAAATCCGGCGGAAAGAGGCGCATGCCCGACATGCAGCCTTCCCGGTCCCGCCTCGGCCATTGACCGGACGGGGGCACAATCCGAAAGGAGGCTCGCGACTCTTTCGGCCTGTCCTTCGTAGGTGGCAAAAACATGGACCTCCTGCTCTTTGGCCAGCCGTTCATGAATGGCGCCGGAGAGCGCCTGGAGATCCCCCATAAATTGTCTGGGGGCACTGAACGGCATCGGAACTGTCGAGACTTCACTCGTCGCCAGAGTCTCGAATCTCAGATCGAAGCCCTGCTTCTCCTCGATCGGTTGGTACAAGGCCGCAGGAGGGAGCTTGAGTTTCATCGGGCTGTAGTACCCGTTATAGAGTTCATCGATGTCCCGCTGAAACACCCCGGCCTGTCGAAGCGTCTCGTCGGCATCAACAGCAATCACAAGAGGCCGTTCGGGGAAAAACGCCTCCAGCGTCGATGTCTCCTCAAAAAACAGCGGAAGATAGTTTTCCATCCCGGGAAAATCGACGCCGGCAGCAAGCAGATCTCCAAGCCCGTCCCGGTCCTCGGAAGGAGGGAAAATGCGGACGACTTCGGAGAGTGCCCGCGTCCTGTTTTCATCATGAAGCATGATCTCCCGCTGGGGAAGTATCAGGAGTGACTCAACGGGCCCGAGGGACCGCTGGCTGCCGGCATCAAAACTCCGCAAAGACTCGATCTCGATATCGAAAAACTCGATCCGGCAGGGATCCTGGAGATTGGACGGGAAGATGTCGAGGATCCCGCCCTTGACGGCGAATTCGCCCGCACGTTCCACTCTCGAGGATTGTTCATACCCGAGATTCACAAGATACCGCACAAGATCCTGAAGTTCGTACAGGTCCCCTTTGCGCAGGAGAAGTTGGGCGCCGGTGAAACTGGCTCGGGGAATCAAGCGAGCCAGAAAGGCCCGGACGGGGGCGACAACCACCTTGGCCGAACCATCCACCAGTGCATGCAGGACAGAAATCCGGTGATGCACAATATCGGAAAATGGTGATACATCCTCGTACGGAAGAATCTCCGTATGGGGAAAAAGATGGACGCCGGCTCCCTCTCCGGAGAACGCCAGAAGATCACCATGGAGATCTTCGGCTTCATGGGACGTCGCCGTCACCAACAGAAGGGGCCGTCCCGTACGGCGCGCCAAAGCAAACGCGACAAGCGCCCGCGACGCTCCCCAGAGAGCCCCGCAGCGGACGGAGGAAGCACTGCTTGCCCGCGCTACAACCTCGTCCATCGCCTGATGCCGGGTCAGGCGCTCGATATGCTGTTCGAACATCCCACAAATATAGCGGAGGCGGAAATAAAAAAGACCCGCATCAACGCGGGCGCTTTGGGTCTCTCTGCATCCCGGCTGGGCGGGCGAGATTTGATCGCATCCATTTCAGTTCATAGACACAGAACTTTGCGCGGGGATTCTCTTCCCGGCAATCCGTCTGATGCACGACAGCCCCTGCAGCTCCAAGATTCTGCAACAACCCCAGAAGCAGGCCTTCCGTGAAGAAACAGTCAAAAGGAGTGTTCTCCCGCAGGCAGACAAAGCCCGGGGAGATATTGTCGGTCTTCCATATGCCGGACCCTTCACCATGCAGGTAGTGGGTGAAAATCTTTGGCAAAAACTCGATCGCCTCCTGGACCGTGGCATATTCATACATCGAATCCAGGTCCTCCATGACGATGGCCGAAAACGCCCTTCCGGCATGTTTGAGTTGCATGCGATTCCCTTTGGCGAGAAGCGCTTTGGTGAACGCGGGAATGACGTCCTTGGATGCCCATTCACCCTGCTTGCGGTATTTCTCGAGCGAGGCATTGCCACCAAGCTGACTAACAAAAAATTCGACGATCCTCGAATTGACCTCAGCCATTCCCGTCCTCCTGTTCAAACGCTTCCCGGGCCCGCTGCCGCCATGGTGCAATCTGCAGATTGACCTGTTCGGCTGCTGCAAGATAGCGCTGCACCATGGTGCTCTCCTCTGCCTTGGCGCGACTGATGGCCGGCCCCACAATCTCGTGCAGGTCTTTCCAGGCCCGATTCTCGATCCAGCGCCGGTCATACTCCAGCCCGGCCCGATTGGCAAATTCCAGTACCGTGACAAGTGCGGCCCAGACGGGATCATCATCCGGCCGGGATGCAAAAGCCTCATATCTCTCGACAAGCTGGCGTGCATAGATGACAGCAACCGCCTTCTTGTTGATGCTCAACCCCGTATTCCGGGCCGACTCGAAAATACGGGCGACAAGAGCATAATCACAGGACTCGTCACCGGCAGAAAGCCTGACAAGCTCCCGTCGAATGATGGCATTACAGAGCATTTCAATCGCGGGACGAACATCCTCGGGGAGCGGAACACCATGGAAGCCAAAGACAGCCGCCATCTCGAGAATGCTGTCGAGTCTCGATGCCGCATCAGGTCGCTCAAGTCCCTCTATCCGGTCCCGAAAGAGCGCCTCCACAAGAAGTGCCCGTTCTTCAAACTTCAGATCGGCGATGCCCAGGGCCCGGGGAATCCATTCTTTCATGTGACGCTGCAACTCTGCCGGCAAGGAAGTGCGAAAAACTTCGCGAAGCCAGCTTCCCAGCCGCGCATCCGCTGAAGACCGGGTCCAGAACGTGATCCCGGCCGGTGGCATGAACCGGACGAACCAGAACCAACTCGATTCGGACCAGCTCATCCCGTCCTCAAGACGGGCTCTCCCGCTGAAAAGAAATGCTCCGTCAGCAGATCTGGTCTCTTCAACACCATCCAAGGCAATGCTGTAATAAAACATCTTTCCTGACTCGGGCCCTCCGGCAAAAAGATGCCGCAAAACGAACTGGTTGATCACACGCTCATTATCAAGAACATGTTTACGAACAAGCTCATTCCAGACACGGCGACCATTCCCGAAGTGACCAACATTGGAAGGTGCTGTCTCCAAAACTGCCAGGACCTGCTCCTCAATATCCTCGGGCAACCATTCCTCGGCAAGATCAATGGCCCGGGCCGCATAGCGCATGCATTGCACACCCTCCAGCCCGGAAATTTCTGCAAAAAACCATCCACAACTCGTATACATGTACAGAGCATACCGTTGCGCCTCAAAGAGCGCCCGCAACTGACGCTTCTCCGGCTCCGTGAGCTCACGGAGCGCATGACGCTTGACAAACGCGTCAAAGACGCCATGGTGCAGTTCTTCACTGATTTTCCCGGCTGCAACCTGCTCACCGGACCGAATGACCTGGATATAGTCATTTCTCGCCGCCTCAATGTCGGCAATCATCCCGGAGACCGTCTCCATGGTGACTTTCCAGATCTGGTCACGCAGAACATCAAAAGCAGCCCTGAGGGGGGCGCGCCAACGCTGATGCCATCCACCGGGCCCACCACCACCACACCCACAGTCATCCATCCAGCGGCCGACACCATGGGCACAGCTCCAGGCCGTCCCCAATCCAGCATTCCCATCCTTGAGGCGTACCTCTCCCTGCGGGGGGTGCTTTTCAAGGTATTGTCCATAATTCGCAAGCCTGAACCGGGGGCGGGCACCATTTTCCGAGATCATGGCTGCCAGGCACATATTCGCGAACGGCTCATGGTGCCCATAACTCTCACCGTCCGTTGCAATATTGACGAGTGGCCCAAGACGATCGCCTGACCATGCCGCGACCAGACGATCAGCGAACTGACCGGCATTGGTCAGAACATGCTCAAAACCGACGGCTCGGGATACCTCCAAGTCATAGAAGAAGACTGCAAGATCACCCCTCGCCGTATGGACAGTCCATGGAACCGATGTATCAATCGAATTATTGGAAACATCCAGCCATTCACCGCCCGGAAACCGGACCGATTGGGCCTGTGTTGGGGAAAGAATGACAAAACGGACACCTTCATCCACCAAGGCAAGCACCGTGTCCATATTTATGGCCGTCTCGGCCAGCCAGATTCCTTCAGCCTGACGTCCAAATCGGGACGTAAAGTCGGCAAGTCCCCAACGGATCTGCGTCACCTTGTCCCGTTCCGTGGCCAAGGGGAGAATCATGTGGTTATAGACTTGGGCAATGGCGTTTCCATGGCCCTCATGCCAGACCACGGATCGGGCATCGGCTTCAAGAATCGCTGAATACGTCCGAGGATCATGTCGTTCAAGCCATGAAAGAAGGGTTGGACCGAAATTGAAGGAGATATGCTCGTAATTATTGACAATCCCCGTGATTCTGCCGTCCTTGTCAAGCACCCGGGCATCCGCATTGGCGGCATAACACTCGGCATTGATCCGGTCATTCCAGTCGTGCCATGGGCGGGCCGAGTCCTGATGGTCAATCACACCGGCCCATGGATCTTCGCGGGGTGGCTGATAGAAATGGCCATGAATGATTACCCAAAGTTGTGTTTCGTCAGCCACCGACAGCCTCCTGAATGTTTTACTTCACAAAATAGAAAAAATCGTGGAAAATGTACTGACCATGGGGCAGAAACAAGCATTGAAAAACTCATGTTTCTGTTGCGGAATGCAGGCTGTTTTTACATCTCTCCTGTGGTACCTTTGTGTTGCAGTCGATACGGGGTGGCTCACGGGCTGGATCTTCCAGTTCTTGACTGGCGATGCCGCTCCTGGCCGGGAAGAGCACCCTGGTGCTCCGGACACACCCGCCGGCGAACCACTCGTATAGAAGAAGAGGGCCATTATGAACAAAACAACACTCAAGCAAAAGTCCAAGAAGGAACTTCTCAATATTGCTACCGAATTGGGAATTGAAGGCGCTGCCAGCCTGACCTCAGCAAATCTGATCGATGCCATTCTCGTGGCAATGGATGTGTCCTCAGACGGGAAACCAGGCACACCCCGTTCCTTGAGACTTGACGATGAAAATCTCGAAGTCAGAGGCGCCAGTAAAAAATTCGAGGTCCAGGACAAGCGCCTGTTTGCCGAACCGGAATATCCCGTCGATGAAACACGTGATCTGCCACAAGGCTATGGTGACACGAAAATAGTCGCCATGGTGCGTGACCCATACTGGCTCTTTGTTTACTGGGAAATCAATCACGAAAAACGTCGCGAACTCGGACTCCTCGGTGCCGACACAAGCCACCTTGTTTTGCGGGTTTGGGATATCACGGGTGTCTCTTTCAACGGCTTCAATGCGAGCGGGCATTTCGATGTCAACGTCAACGATATCACCAACAACTGGTATATCCAGATGCCAACCCCGGACAGGACTTGGTGCATTGATCTTGGGGTCCTTACCTCTGACGGAAGTTTTGTCCTCATTGCCAGATCAAATTCCGTATTGACACCCAGAGACACACTTTCTGACCGGATTGACGAGAAACCGGAGTGGCACACAACGACAGAAACAGCCACAGAGATGTACCGGATCTCCGGCGGGTACAAAGTCACCGAACTTGCCGGAAGTGAATCCATCGGAGCCCTCTTGGCCCAGCATCTTGCCGCGAACCTTTCCTCGGGAGCTGTCGCAAGTTCATCCAATGTTCCGCGGAAAGACGAAGGTGGCGAAAAAGGCAAGGATTTTTGGCTTGTTGTAAACACGGAGCTGATTGTCTATGGCGCAACAGAACCGGACGCCAAAGTCACACTTCAAGGCCAGCCACTCAAGCTGAGACCGGACGGCACCTTCAGTGTTCGTTTCGCCCTGCCGGACGGAGAGCAAATCATCCCCGTCCATGCCGTCAACGCTGACGGTGACATGGAGAAACAGATCACACCCATTGTGACCAGAACGACCCGAGTTGATATTCCATAAACCGGTCAAGCACAACATCAACGGAGGGAAAAACATGGCTAAAAACACGAAGGGCTATCTCGCGCTTGTTTTACATGCGCACCTGCCGTTTGTCCGTCATCCTGAATATGAAGATTTTCTCGAAGAAGACTGGCTATACGAGGCAATTACGGAAACCTATCTTCCCCTCCTCGATGTGTATGAGGGGCTCGTCCGGGACGGTATCGACTTCAGAATAACAATGTCGCTCACGCCACCATTGGCGAATATGCTGGCTGATGAGTTGCTCCAGAACAGATATGTAAAACATATTCGGGATCTGATTGAACTCGCTGAAAAGGAAGTCGAGCGTACGCGCTGGATGTCGGAGTTCCATGAAACCGCAAAAATGTACCTTGAGAAATTCGAGCGATGCCGGTATCTCTTCGAAGAAGTTTATAGAAAAAACCTGATCAATGGCTTCAAGCGCTTTCAAGAGCTTGGAAAACTTGAGGTCATCACCTGTGGTGCCACTCATGGCTTCATGCCGCTCATGGATCTGTATCCCAATGCGGTACGAGCCCAGATTCAAGTTGCCCGTCAAGATTATGAAAGACACTTTGGCCGCCCTCCCCGTGGAATCTGGAATGGGGAATGTGGCTACTACCCCGGGCTCGAAACTTTCCTTTCCGAAGCGGGGATTCGTTTCTTCTTTGTCGACTCACATGGTATCCTGCATGCTGATAGAAGACCGCGCTATGGTGTATTTGCACCTTTGTACTGCCCGAACCATGTGGCAGCCTTTGGTAGAGATATAGAATCATCCAAATCGGTCTGGTCTTCCGAGGAAGGATACCCTGGAGACTTCAACTATCGTGAATTCTACCGAGATATCGGTTTTGATCTGGATTTCGAGTATATCAAGCCGTACATCCATGAGTCCGGTCTGAGAACCAACACGGGCATCAAGTACTACCGGATCACCGGACGAACGATGTACAAAGAGCCGTACAACAGACAGAGAGCCATGGAAATGGCTGCCGAACACGCCGGGAATTTCATGTTCAACCGTGAAAAACAGGTCGAGCATCTCTCTGCTGTCATGGACAATAAAATCCCCATAGTCGTTTCGCCCTATGATGCAGAACTCTTCGGCCACTGGTGGTACGAGGGGCCGGATTTCCTCAACTTCCTGTTGCGCAAGATTTCGACGAGTTCAGATACCATCGAGCTGATTACGCCATCCGAATACCTTGATCGGCATCCCGAGCAGCAGACCGCAACGCCTTCGCTTTCAAGCTGGGGAAACAGAGGGTATGCCGAAGTTTGGTTGAACAGCACGAATGACTGGATATACAGACATTTGCACAAAGCATCCGAAAGAATGAACGAGCTGGCCAACACATACAGGGATGCGGAAGGATTAATCCGGCGAGCATTGAACCAGGCAGCACGGGAACTACTCCTCGCGCAAAGTTCGGACTGGGCTTTCATCATGAAAACAAACACCATGGTTGAATACGCAGTAAAACGAACAAAAGACCACATTAACCGTTTCACAGATCTGTACTATGCGATAAAGAGCGGAACCATTGATGAGTCCATACTGACTTCTCTGGAACGAAAAGACAACATATTCCCGGATATCGATTTCAGGGTGTATTGCGACTAACCATTCCGGTCCGTTCTTTGCACCACAGCCTGTATTGAATCTCTGTTCCTTGTGTGATGGTTGCCACAGACCGACGGAGTCCGGAGAAATCCGGTCTCATCGGTATGTTGTATGTTGCGGCAATCCTTCTGTGGTGGATGATGGCGCCCGATACCATATTGATCGATCGCACCCGAATCACATACCAGCCTGACTACTGTGCTTGTATTTGCCTGTAGTCCCCTAGACTTTCAAGATACGCGCCATTGAAGACAAAGACGCCGGATTCTTCCCGAAATATCAGCTTGATGCGTTCGCTCTCAGATCGCCCTGTCTTGCGGACAATCAAGACAACTTCGGCCTTCTGCTCTCCATTTTTTATATACCGATGGAATCCTGCATTGGAGAGCACCATGGCGCTTGAATAGTCCCTCAACTTCACAAGCATGTTGGTCGCCTTCGAGATCAGTTCGGATTCACAGCTTTTGCCGGAACACGGAATTTCTTTTATTGACCCAAGAACCCATTCCGAACCGGAGCGAACATATTCCATCTCCCACTGCCGCATGTCTTCGTTCTTGCTTTCTTTTGCCAGACCAACCACATATCGAATTGCGTTTTCAACAGTCCGCGTTGAAACAAGAGACAGCTGAACTCCTCGTTTTTTCAACTGCGTGTTTTTCAAAAAGAAATCGTTAGCAATTTGCTCCGGAGCTACTCCTTGGACCTCCCGGGAACAACTGGAGATCATCCAAGAGAACAGACAGAACAGCAGTAGAAGCAGAAACAAGCGAGTCATATATCAATTCCTTTCGATCTACATCTTTCTTCAGTATACACAGAAGTTTCATCTTGTAAACCATCCGTTTATTTCTCAATAGCCGCGATGAGTGTCCCAGAAACAACTGCACCATGGCAGAAAAAGGCAAAAAAGAGGGAACCAATCCAGCGCATCAGACCTCTTCTATACAATAAACAGAGGAGTCAGCACATGCATTGCACAACTCATGACCCTGAACGGTTGCATGAATCCGGTTCAATTCGCTTCCACTGCAGGATGGAGATTGATATACGCACATGGTGTGCCTCGCACCGGGAGAAATTGAGCGCATTTTGCAGAATCGCACTGATGCATTTTGCAAAAGCCGTCAAAGGCGGCAGGATCCGCATTGAAAACAGGAGCAATTTTCTCGCCCGTGCTGACAAAACAAAAAAAGCCGAGCAGTACATCACTCTTTCGGGCTTCGATAAAGACTGGCTGGAGAAAATGGCATTCACACTTAAAGCAAGTCAAACAGAAATACTTCGCATGGCACTCGAATGGTGGAAAGCTGTTGAGGGAAACAATGAAAGTGCGAAAGACCACTGGCATACTGACACAATATCGGAACGGCCTTCAGGGTCTCGATTCTGTCTCTGGAGTGCAGGATACATGACACTCTCCCACTTTCCAACCAAGGAAGAAGCACTCGTCGCAAGCCGCTATTCGTAGGCAGCCAGAACAATCGACTTGACCGACACACCAACACAATTTATCCCCGGATGAACGCCCTGCGGAATCCTGGAACCTGCAACGGATTAATCAACTGTCCATAGCGCCGAAGCTCAAAATGGAGATGCGGGCCTGTTGAATACCCGGTACTTCCCACATATCCGAGTCGCTGGCCAGCGCGCACCCACTGCCCGGAAGCAGCTGTGTTCTGGATCATGTGCCCATAAATCGTCGTATACCCATCGCTATGCTTAACCATGACCATTTTCCCATATCCCCCGTTCCAGCCGGAAAAAACAACCTGACCGCTTCGAACAGCTACGATGGGGGTCCAATATGGCAAGGCAATGTCTATCCCGGGATGAAACTGATGGGAAAGTGTGAACGGATCTCGCCGGTAGCCATAAGAGGAAGAAAGCCAACCACCGGAAGCCGGTCTGACAAAAAGCATTCCAAGCGCCCGCTCCATTTCATCAGCGGAAAGACGAGCTCCCGGGAGAAAAACAACACTCCCCATCTCGAGCTCATCACGCACCAAACCGTTTGCTCTCTGAATGCTCTCGGCCTGGATACTATATCTTCTCGAAAGCCTCTCGACAGAATCACCTTTTTGAACCTTGTGATAAATGCCCTTCTGATTGGGAATGGTCAATTGCTGCCCAACTCTGATAATATGAGCATCTGACAGCCGATTCAGGCTTATCAAGGCATCAATGGTCACGCCCGTCTTCTCTGCGATTTTGGACAGCGAGTCGTCCTTGCCGATCGTATACGAAAACAGCTTGAGTGCGCCAGCAGAATCGGGCCCACCCTTCGGACCGGCAATGTTCGCCCGTGTCTCGTCCTCGAGGAACATGCGATAGAAGAGATCATGATCACTGACACCAGCGATATCCGCATCAAACACGGATTTGCCACCTGAAACAAGCCAGGTCGCGCCTATACAAACCAGCAAAAAGACAAACGAGAAGAAGCCTACCATCAACCTTGGTGATTTTCTCTCGAGTTTTCTTGTCAACTCCACGCCTTGTCGAAAAACCTTTGGATAAATCACCCGCAGGCGACCTGAAGAAGCACCCTGCCGGCTCCCCCACATCGCTGGTCTTTCAATGCGCAAGTTTTTTCCCTTGGTAGCCATACCTGCTCTGATCACTTTTGCCCACCTGTTTCAGCAAGTAGGCGCACCATAGTGACGCACCTCTCCTGTACTATCGGCAGACTATCTCTTCCGCTTTATCACACGAAATTCTACCTTTTTTTTACCCCTATAGTCAACCTTCGATTTTTTTCATTCTGACGGAAACAGACAATCCCCATGTGTTGATCAATGGCATTAAAAGAGTTGCTGGCATCCATGCCACGCACCTTTTAAAACATCTGCACACCATACCAGATTTCACACCATAGGGTACTGATTCCATATAAATCCTCCGATACTCGAAGTACAGCCAAAGGATGAGAGCACATCAGGAGTTTACTGTGAGATTTGAGTCACTTCGCAAATATGCAGGACTGGTTCTCGGGCTCGTTTTCTTTGCCACATCACTATCTGCAGACTCGGATGACTTTGGCTTTAAACCAATGAGACGAAAACTGCGCTATGTGGAAGAATTCTATGGCCTTTTTGCCCAAAACCATCTGGCATCAACTGACTCAACCGAGCAAAACATATGGTTTCTTCAGGTAGCCCTCAACTCACCCTTCGTCCATCCGATCCAGGCTCTTTGCGTCATCAGAACCGAGGACGAACACACCCAATACAAACGCCTCCTGCGATCACGCATTGCCTTCCTTGTTGCCCAAGGCTATCTCCAACTGGGTTATCGGTATGACAAAGAAGATATCTACTGGTTCAACCTGGAGTTTGCCGATGAGCTTTCAAAAGGATTCAAGATTGCGGAGCACTACTATAGAGAAGCCATCGTGTATTGGAATGAAGCCAAACGTGTTGCTTCAGAAATCCAGCGCTACCGCCGAACGATTCGACTCTCCGGTGGCATTATTGATGCCATACAGGACGAAGCCAGGAAAATTCATGAAGGCGATATCAACTATCAGAAAATCATCGATTTCCGGCTGAGAGACCTGGAGAAAAAGCAGCATAAACTGGAAAGCATGCTTAAAAAAGCACCATAGCTCACCCTTGGGCTTGCTCACAAACAGCCATGGTGCATTTTCCCGCCCCCCGCTCGCCCCGAAATCTCCTACTTCTGACCCTCATCGTTTTTCAGAGCCTGTACCGGCTGGACGGCAGCCTGAGGCCCAACTTCTTCATCGGACTCCAACAGACCCTGGGCGGGCTCGCTGTCATACACGAGGACCTGCTCGACCTTCGAACCAATACCGGAAAGATCCCCTTCGAGAAGACGATATCGTAAAGCCGACACAAACGCCCATGTCTCACTGATTGCATCAATCACCGTCCGGCCTTCAAGACGCCGTTTTCCTTCTCCGGAGATATCAAAATGAACCGGCTCATCAGGATTTTGAAGGAAGTGGTTGGCTCCTTTTTGGTCATCTATCAGCATTTTTAACGCCGATTCGATACGCACAAGGATATTGCCAAAACGGCCACGAGTCTGATTATCCAGGCGAGTTCGCTCCATGTCACTTTTATGCAGCATCTGTGATTTCTGTATCGGCGTGTACTGGGGAGATCGTTCCGTCTGCCAACGCTCACTCACTATCCGGTTATATTCTTTTATATGATTTCTCGTCTCATCGAGGGCAAAATACCCCTCATTGAGCAGTTTGCGAATATCCTTTCTCTCTCCGGCCTGGTAATCAAGGGCGATTTTAATCTTGTTGCTCGTCAGGATGAATGAATACTCACGATCGAGGATTTCAAAAAAAACTTCCGTCAGATACATCTTGCTGTCTTCATCAAGCAACGACAAGGGGTTGTCCCGCCCGGATACGATCTTGTCTTTTCCGATCGGAAACTCCCTCATGACAAGAAGCCCATCCCTGATTTGATCAGGCAAGGAAGAAGCACGAATCTCGCTTGGGGATCTGTCCAATATCTCTGTCTTCTTCGCTTCAAGCAATGACTGCTGCCGATTCTTTGCTTCGGTCAATTCCCTCGCAATCCGCTCCGTGATGTATCCGATCCTGTCCTCGTCAGTCAATTCGAGAAAATCCTCAAGATCACGATGACCGTACCAGAGATTCCGCTTCAGAATATTCAACACCGCAATGTGAAGCTTGGGAAGAAGTTCTGAAAAGACATAATCCAGGCTCTTCTTTGCCCGTTGAATGTTTTTGGCGAGTGCAACGCTTTCCTTCTTTTCTTCTTTCGCCTGGATCTCCAATGCCCGGACGATGGCCGTTGTCGCACTCTGGCTGAAACTCCGGAGGATATAGATCCTCTTGTATAATTCTCGCAACGGCTCTCCGACAGAACGCGGTGTCACAGACTTCGGGGAGGCCGGGGTATACAGACATGTCACCTCTTGAAGAAGCTTTTCATCATAAAGTTTGTCGATCCGGACAATCAACTCGAAATAAACGGAGCCCAGCTTTGACATGGCGGCAAGAAGCTTCGGACGGAACTCCGCAGACGGATGTGCCAGCGGTGTCACGAGCAAGCCAAGATCAAGCAACCTTGCCTGGGATTCACTGTGAAGGTGATGCAAAAACTTCTGTGACAGGATCCCGCCTGTACCTTCCATAACTCCTGCTGTCGTCGATTTGAACCACAACGCAAACCGCTCAAAGAACCTTCCGATAGCGCTCCCGGACTTTTTCCCGGATGCGACACGCCCCGCCATGCTCCTGCTTCCCGGCGGTACCGGCTCAGGAATTCCGTAACTCCCGGCTTTTCTTTTGGCAAGATCCCTTTGCTTGTCGCGGTCGATCGTCAAGGGCTTGCGGGGATCTTCCTTGATCACCTCGCCGCCATGCTCCTGGAACTTGTTGAAGAGCTTTTTCTTTTCCGTGTCTTCCATCCCGTCAATCCGGATGGATCGCCTTGTATCATCAAGCCCTCTGGACATTCGTCCCTCCCAAGCTCTCACTCAAACCCTAAGCATATTGAGTCTCTATCACTCTGTCAATCTTGCACGCTGTAAAATAATCATATCTGTAGTCTGTATGACACTGGATCATTCAACCAGTATTCTTCACGAGAAACAGCCGAAGGCCATGGATACGCCGGATTTTTACCGGAATTCAGGCAGGCCCATGCGTAGCACTGACCCAGAATTCATCTCCATGGACAATTTTCTTCTCAATTTGGCCACGACGCTTCATGTCTGCCAGGAGGAGTTGTACTTGTGAAACCGGCAACCCGCTGGCACTCACCAGATCCCCGGTCGTTGATGGTCGCCGGAGAAGCGTCATCACGATCCGCTTCTCCGCTTCCGGTTCAGGCGGAATCTCCCCCGGAGAACCAATGGCCGATCTGCTTATGATCTCGACGTTCGACAAACCGATCATGCGCTGGATCCCTTTGAGACAATCAAGTGTTGCTACGGCGACCGAGTCATCCGTCCCGGGCCTGTCGAGTGAATTCAGTTGAATCCTCTCCGGCGAGATCTTGAGGATCGCCTCGCGCAATGCCTGTATCTCGTCAGCCCCATCATTCACTCCCGGAACGATAAAGACCTCCAGCCAAATACTGCCGGCAAACTCCTCACGAAAGCGTATCAGACCTTCGACAATATCGCGCACATCAAGGCCGGGAAGTGGCCGATTGATCCGCACAAAGGCATCCTGCGTCGCGGCATCCAGGGAAGGAAGAACCAGATCGAATATCCGGGCTTCTTTCCGCACATGCTCATCCTTGAGCAATACCCCGTTTGTGATCAATGCGAGCCGTGTTCCCGTCATCTCTTTGATGCGTTTCGCCAAATTTCCGATTCCTTGAAACAAGCACGGCTCTCCCGAACCGGCAAACGTGATCCAGTCCGGCGCAGGATGCTCGTCCAGCCAAACACGGAGTTCATCCAGAATCTCGTCTTCAGAAAACCAGTCCCCCCGGGTTTCAGTCTGGTCGGTTGTCGCTCCGCATTCACAATACACGCAATCGAGATTGCACGTTTTGTACGGGACACAATCGATCCCCAAAGAGCGTCCAAGACGGCGTGACGGAACAGGTCCAAAGATGTGCATAGCCCCTCCAGAAGAACAAAAACTGCACCATAGCGTGACTTGTTCCCTCCTCGAAAGATATCTTTAATCACGATGAACGAAGAACAAAGAAAATTCACCGACCTTTCGACCAGAAAACAACTGCGGGAAGTCGTGACGCATGTCAACGCCCTGCAACTCCATCTTGTTCGGCACGGGTCTGAACTGGCTCATGATCCCCTGACCGATCCATCAATTCATGGGATTCTTCAGGAAATTGACCATAAACTGGACTGGATGGCAGACACCGGGCACTTTCCCGGTCGTCTTCCCCGCTGGAAGGACGCCTATGACACCATAGTCAAGATGTTCCACTCAAAAACAGCCCGGAAAGCCATTCTGGCGGCCACCAACAACCTCTGGCACGATATGGCAGAGCGGGCAGAAATCTCTGTCCGTGAAGAAAATTTCATTGTTCGAACAGATGACAGGACGACTCCTGCCGGACCGGCGTTCCCCTGCGATATCGTCCTTGACAACATCCGGTCCGCGTTCAATACCGGCTCAATCATCCGCTCGGCAGATGGTTTCGGTGTCCATGGTGTATTTCTCACCGGTATCACTGCCGACACGAACAACCCAAAGGTCCAGAAAACGGCAATGGGCGCGATTGCAGGAGTTTCAATACAACGGCATACTTCGCTCCACACCCTTATCAGGGAGAAAAAAGCAGCCGGTTCGACAATCTATGCGCTGGAAACGGTTGAAGGTTCGGGAAATCTCATGTGTGAGCAGTTCTCATACCCGATGTGCCTTCTTCTGGGCAATGAAGAATACGGCATTCCCGAAGATTACCTTTCGGCAGCTGATCGGATCATCCACATTCCCATGTACGGTCTGAAAAACTCGTTCAACGTTGGCGTCAGTTGTGCCATAGTCCTTTACGCAGCCCGGCAACAATGGGATTCGGACAAAACCAGCCTCCAGTAGCCAAACCACCCTGCCGCAGGTTGCTCCCTATGGTGCAGTCGCCTGTGCCTGAAAAACCCAGCATGTCGGGGCTTGCTAGACAATCGCGATTCTCGCCTTTCTTAGTCGTTCGTGAATCTCTTTGAGTGCCGGCAAATCATGGTCATGCCGCTCTTGGGCTATCCGCTTCTCAAGCGCCACAAATGTGTCTTTATGTGGATCCTCGATCAGGCAGTCCGGTCGGGCATCGGCTGCTTTCGTCGCGAGCAGTTCCTGAATAACCTCGGCAGACTGATGCATTCTGCGTGCCAGAGTTGTTCCGATATCCAGAAAAAACGAGGGTTGAGCTTCAGCAACACTTTTCAGATCATCCTTCCGGATAACCGAGAGCACGCACTCGGTTTCCGCTTTCATCCTGGCAGACCTCGGTTCACGCAAGAGAAGGCTCATCTCGCCGATCACCTCTCCCGGTTGATTGATCATTGCCACCGGCTTCTCGTTCTCTCCGACATAAATACCCAGTTCCCCGGACTCCAGAATGTAGAGCTCGTCCCCCTCATCACCCTGCTGGCACACACAGCTTCCTGCGGGATACGTCCTCAGCAAAGAACCAAGCTGCTCCCCGTCCAATTTTATCACGGTCTTGCTTGCCAGATTCCTGAAACTGACCCCGTACTTGTATGTCAGACTTCCCGCGAATTCGTCATGGATCGTCTTCAATGACGGAAACCGTTTCTCTTTCCATGTTCCCAGAAGGCTGTCCACAATATCCGCCACAACCTTCGCATACTCATGCGACCTGCGCTGCCTGGATGACATGGAATCCATTGTTCGCTGCAAGACTCTGTTGCAATCCCGCAATTCAAGTGCGATCTGCCGCGCAATATTGAATCCGACATTATAGTGCTTGATCTGCATTCGCAGATTCTCGACGGGAATGGGCTTGAACACTGCATCGTCGGCGGCTTCGGCTGTCAAGGACCTGACTACGGAAAAACCGTCTTTCCAGGTCAGAAAGACCTCACCGGCTCCAAAAATGACATTGGCGGTTGTCAACTCAAACGACTCGGCTCCAGGAATCATGAATATGACCTTCCCTTTTTCAAGAAAAAACGCACTTCCCGGGGCTTCTCCCGACTTGAAGACCGTCTTCATTCACATTCTCCCATGGCATGACTTCCGGGCCGGCACGCTTCCGTTCCCACCACCCTCACTCTACACCCAATCGCGTCCCCGGGCCCGAGTTTGTTCCTCAAAAAACACTCTGACCAACACACGCCCCTTGAAGAACCTCTGCCCGGTCCCTCCTGCGGATTATCGGCATCCCTTGCGGTCAAACTGAAAACAGGTGTATACTCAACTCCATCATGGTACCGGAGGACAGGGATGGCTCGCGAGACACTTGAACGCAGGGATGACCTTTTTCAGCAGTGGCAGCTTCGTTCATGGTTTGGAGAACAGGATATTATTGATCCGGCCTTCGAAGACAATCTTCACTCCGTCTGGGAGACACTCTTCTCCAGTCTCTACGACGACCTCGCTGAACGCCTGAACAATCCGAAGGCCCGGGACGCCCTCTTCCTCGAATTCACGAACACGCTTTTTCCTTCGGCACTGGATAACTACAAGTGGTACGCCAGCGAGAAACGGGGTAGCGATATCGGTCTTTTGTCAGCACTCGACCGGATCGCCACCGAGGGCTGGTACATCGAGCTGCTCTCCCGTTTCTCCCAGACCTACTAGGGTCTGTCTCTGCCACGTCGTACGGAGGATCCGCAGTGCCCCCTGGCAAACTCACAAATGCCGTCTCGATAGCTGTTGCCTTCCTTGTTCCCGGCACTGTCATCAATAGTCCGGTCTTCGATGCCGAAGGAAATCTCCTCATCGAAGAGAAGGTCCCCATTACCCGGGAAATCATTGATGCCCTGAAACAGAAGCGCATCGACCGGATTTATTATGTCCAGGCCGGAAGGCAGGGCCCTCCCTCCGACCGGAAACCATCAGCAATCGAACCCGATCTTCTTGACAAAAAAATTCTCGCACTCTCCGAGGATGTTTTCTCCGAAGTGGCCACCAGCGTCCGGGAGAACACATTTATCCAGACAACCGGCGTCCATCTCCTTGTCGATCTGATTCTCAAAAATCTCTCGGCCAAGGAGATTCTCCCCCCTGAATTTGTCTCGCCCAAACCGGCCTCCCATGGTTTTCTTGGACATGCCCTCCACACCACGGTCCTCTCCATGTTCATCGCGCTCAAACATGGTTTTGAAAACACTCTGGTCAAGCAGATCGGGATAGGCGCATTTCTCCATGACATCGGAAGTCTCAAACTCCCCCGGGAGATGGTTGACAAGGAAGAGTTCGGCTCCGAGGAGGAGAACGCACTCTGGAAAAAGCATCCTGCTCTTGGTTTTGAACTCGTCAAACTCAATGGGCAGCTCTCCGGAACCGTCCGGAAAATCATCCTCCTGCACCATGAGACCATGGATGGCACCGGCTACCCTCTCGGCATCCACGAAAAAGACGTCGGATATTACCCTTATATTGTCGGGCTTGCAAGCGCCTTTGACTGCTTCGTCAGCGAACGGGATTTCCGCAAGCCGCTCCCTCTGCGGGAAGCACTCCTCAAGCTGATCAGCTTCTCCGGATCCGTTTTTCCCCCATATCTGGTCCAGCTCTTTGTCAAGCATGTTTCCAAAACACCGGCCGTCTCGAGCAGTTACGACATCGGGCAGTTCGTCATTCTTTCCAGTCGGGAAATCGCCCGTGTTCTCGTCAACATCCCCGGAAGGCCAGACAAACCAGATGTCCTCGTCGTTCGCCTTTCTGACGGAAGCGACGCCATCCCGCCATGGAAACTCTCCCTTGCAACGGATCCGGTCCGTTCCATCGCCAAAGGGATTTCGGGAGAATTGCAGCAGCAACTCGAACGCCGCTATCCACCAGGTGACACCTGAATGCGCCGAGTCATCCATACCATATCCGTCATCCAGTTTTGGCAGTCTTCCGCCGGCTCCTCTTCCCATGCTCTGGCCAAAAAACTCTCCCATCAGGCACAGCAACTCCGGATTAAACTCTCGTTCAAATTCGCCCAAGCGGTTCTCTCGGGGCAATACGTCGGCCAGGCAAACGATCTCCTCCGGGATCTCACCATGGAGATTTCTGACAGGGGATACCTCTCATTGCTCTACTCCCTCTATGACCAGACAGAACGCAACCGCCAGACAGAAAAGAACAGACGGGCTTCCGCCCAATCCAGACGCATCTCCAATCTTGACGAGAGGCTTCGTTCCGCGAGCCCGGAAAAATATCGGCGTCTTTCTGAAGCCCTCCAGGAAGAGGCTCGTCTCCGCGGCCTCGATCTGCCGCCGTCCATGCTTCGTGACCATTGCCATGTCTTCCGCCAACACTTTGACTGGTCCACGCCCCATCGTCTCAAAAAACTTCTCGCTCTTTCCGAAGAAAGCTTTCATCAGCTCATGTGCCGTTTTGCTACTACGTTAGCCCTCGCCGCTTCAGACTGGAAAAATGGGATCCGTTTTGACTGGAAACGCTTTGGCTATGCCGGATTTGACCGTGCTGACTACCGCATGTTTCTCGGGGAGCGGAAACGTCACCTCGATACACTCGGCCTGACCCATGATTCCGACCATGAAACCATCCGCAAGCAATACAAGGCCCTCGCCAAGCAGCACCATCCCGATCTTGGTGGTAACCCGGAGCGAATGAGAGAACTCAATGAAGCCTACGCCGCCCTGATGTCGAACCCGTTCATCAACAAGCCACATGCACCATAGCCAAGAGACCATCCCACGGGAAAACTGCACCATAGTCCCCCAGCCTGCAGATTCATCCCGGCACATACAAAGTCAGAGATCATCCGGGTGGGGGCAATGCACCATAGGACGGCTCATGCCAAACCGAAACTGCACCATAGGGGGGCCATCCCGGTTCTACAATCCCAGAAGTACGCCACTATAGAAAAAACTAGCCATCAGAAAACCATCGTGCACCACATGGTGGTGCGCCCCTGTCATTTCCGTACTCCCGTGCACCATAGGATGATGCATTCAAAAAATTTGCAGTATTATCGTGCACCATAGAGCCTCGACATTATGCCGGCAAAAGTCATTTTTTCGTTTTCGCTTCGGCCTTCGATTCTCTCTTTCATCCCTTCAACAAGGTCATACAGGTGTTCGACGATCCTTCGTCGCCCTGCCCCTGCGTATTTTCCCGGCTTCAGCGCTTGGTCTGCCATCATCTCAAGAAAAAGTACCGCAAACATGGGGGTCCGGGACGACAAGAAAAAACGAACGCGCTCGGTGACAGCATCCAAATCTTCGGGAGACACCTTCCCGCCACCCCATTCTTCCCGAATCCGTCGGACGGCAAGAGCCTTGAGCCCTGCTTCCGAAAAATTCAGCGTATCATGAAAACGCACCATGGAGAGAGACAGAAATGCCGCTTCAAAAAGTCCGGGTGCCAGATCGTACCCTTGCAAGAGAGCCTTGAACTCTCCAAAAAGCGTTTCGTCCCCGGCGGTAGCAAGAACCGCTATCAACTC
>Ga0116172_10000685_pt1 | contig 32867 bp, 46 predicted proteins | sample AD_UKC083_MetaG_FD_89799 | JGI IMG/M metagenome (GOLD analysis project Ga0116172, IMG submission 89799) | Active sludge microbial communities of municipal wastewater-treating anaerobic digesters from USA - AD_UKC083_MetaG | ecosystem: Engineered > Bioreactor > Anaerobic > Digestate | place: USA... | reverse complement strand
TTCCGCTATCACACAGTTTTCTCCAAATCATCACAATATACACATAGAAAAAAGGGCGGCCTGTAACTGCACAGACCGCCCTTATGCCGTTTGAAGCCGCATACTACTTCTCAATTTTTGTAACAGCATAGATATTCCGCAAGGCAATCAATGCAGAGCGTGATCTATTGTCATTGTCCAGTACACATTTACCACCTCCCATAGAAAAATCTCTTTCGATTCGTCTGTATGGAACTGTCAATGAACTTACAAAAACCGAGCTGTATGCTTGTCTATCCTGATTATACCAAAACAGTTCGACAGAATTTCCATAACTGGAATAATTCTTCAAATTCTTTTATTATACCATTTTAGATAGACAAAATTTGTACTTCTGAGAGATTTCGGCAAAAAAGAAAGAGCCGTTGTGTAACAGCTCTCTGAGGTATTCGTTATAGATAGTATTTCTTGATGTAAGACGAAACATCGACACCACTTTCCATGTACCTTAGCAGTATCTCCGCACAGGCGTGGGCATCGCTGTCCGCCTTATGATGATCAAGGGCGATACCGTAGTGATCGCACATCACATTGAGGTTATGCTTCATATCGGGAAGAATACGCCTGCCGATTTGAACCGTACACAGGTATTCAGCAGAGGGTTTCCATGTAATGCCGTAGCTTCGCAGGCAGGAACGCAGGACACTCATATCAAAGACAGCATTATGGGCAACAAGGATACCTTTGCTCATGATCGGCTCTATCTTCTTCCAAAGCTCTGCAAAGTTCGGAGCGTTCTTGACTTTATCAGCATCTATGCCCGTAAGCTGCGTGTTGAAGTAATCGAAATGCGTTTCGGGATCAACGAGCGAAAAGTAGTTAGCGACGATCTTGTTATCTTTTATCGCTGTTATGCCTATCGCACTCATACGGTCGTTCGCACGATTTGGTGTTTCAACGTCAAATACTATGTAAATAGCCATATCCTTATCCTCTATCAGTATAGTTCCAATTTGCAGTCATATCCTGTGTCATTATGGTCAGCGATATTATCTATGATAGCTAACATTATAGTATCGCCAAGTTCCTTTCTGCTTTTCTGAGAATTGAGCCACTTTATCACAAACGGCTCTCCCGGTTCATGGCAGCCAAAACCGCCGTAAAGAATATCTCTGAAAGCATTAAGATTGTGTCCGGTCTTGAAACTAATGCCTTTGGTCATGATGAGGTCTATCTCATCGTAAAATCCTTCAATATTTGAAAACTTATTGCCGTCTATTATGTAAGTCCTCATCATTACCACCTCTAAGATCATCGTATAGGATAATTATACCATAGTGCGGTCAAAAGGTCAATCAGCAGAAAAGAAAATGAGCCGTTGCCAGTAGCAACAGCTCACACCCGACTTTGATTCCATTGGATTCAAAGTTCTGATATTTGTTGTAACAATCTCAATATGTTTTCTTCAATCTGAGAAATCACACGCTGAAACTCCGCATCATCTTTACCCGTCGGATCAAGCAAGCCCCAATCATCGTCAAACGGTCTGCCAATAAACGGACAGCCGACATCGCAGCCCATAGAGATCGCAATATCCGGCGTGGAAATATCGCTGACGAGCTTGCTGTATTGTGTCTGCTCCATGTCGATGCCGTAGAGCTTCTTCATAAGACGGACTGCATCCTGGTTGATCTGCGGTTTTGTTTCCGTTCCTGCCGAATAGCTCTCAAAAACATCTCCTGCAAGGTGCTTGCCGAGTGCTTCTGCGATCTGGCTGCGACATGAATTATGCACACAGATAAATGCGACCTTTGGTTTATTCATCATATACACTCCGACTTATCCGTTATATCGCTTATCATAGCTGAGATCTCCGAAGGCTTCAAAACCCTACCCACCGATACGACCTTTTCATTTATCACAAGTGCAGGCATTGACATTGCACCGTACTCCATGATCTTTTGCAGATCGGTGACATACTCGACCTCGATACCCATACCCTCCACAGCTTTCAGAGTGTTGTCATAAAGCTGATGACAGGCTTTACAGCCCGAACCGAGGACTTTGATACAGCAGATACCATTGACCTTTTCTCCACAACAGGTCGATGTGACCTCACTTGCAGACTTTGAACCTCCGCAGCAGCAGGATGTTTCAGCTTTTGCTTCTTCTTTTTTCTTTCCAAACAGTGACATGATATATTCCTCCTAAATGATATAGTTTTGAATGATATTGAAGAAATATCCGACAAGGATAATTCCGACTGAACATATAGCAATGAATATGCCAAGCAGCTTCGGTTTGATCGCTTTTTTCAGCATGATCATCGACGGCAGCGACAGCGTGATAACGCCCATCATAAATGCAAGAACAACGCCGAGTTTTGCGCCCTTTGCGACGAGTGCTTCTGCAATGGGGATACACCCGAATATATCTGCATACATCGGTATTCCGCATATCGTGGCAATGATAACGCCGAACGGATTGCCAGTACCGAGCAGCTTTATCACCCATTCTTCGGGTATCCAGTTATGGATAACTGCACCGATACCTACACCAACTATGACATAGGGAAAGACCTTTTTTACCGTTCCCGTGACCTGTTCCCATGAGTATTTCAGCCTGTCACGCTTTGTCAGCTCGTTCTGCGGAGTGTCAATGCTCTTGCCGTTGCGGATAAACTCCTCGACCTCACTTTCAAGGTGCAGCTTTTCGATCAGCGTACCGCCGGCGACTGCGATCACAAGCCCGACGATCACATAAACCACAGCGACCTTCCAGCCGAATATGCTCATCAGAAGAATAAGAGAGCCGAGGTCAACCATTGGCGATGAAATAAGGAACGAGAATGTCACACCAAGCGGCAGTCCTGCACTTGTAAATCCCATAAACAGCGGTATTGATGAGCATGAGCAGAACGGTGTGACCGTACCAAGCAAGGCGGCAATGCAGTTCGCACCGATGCCGTGAAACCGTCCGAGTATCTTCTTTGTCCTCTCAGGCGGAAAGTAGCTCTGAATGTAGGATATAAGGAATATCAGCACTCCGAGCAGCACCATGATCTTGATCACATCATAGATGAAAAACTGCACACTTCCGCCGATTTTTTCGCTTGTATCAAGACCGCAGGCATTCAGCAACGAGCCGATAAGCCTGTTCAGCCATTTCATACCGAGAATCTCGTCTTGTATGAAGTCCCAAATTCCCATAAAGCACCGCCTTCCATAGATAAATTGAAATCAGTCGATTTATTTACGGGATAAAAAGCCGTATTTTTCATACGGCAGAATTATTCGTTTATCAGCTTTTCTGCGATCAGCACGGCACTCTCTATCATCTTCGGACATTCTGTTGCATACAAACCATTTGCCCTTGCATAAGCCTTGCCCTCATCAGTGGAAATATCGCAGTCAAGCAGCTCACGGCAGATATAAGAGCCGTTTTGTTTCGCAAATTCATCAAGAAAACGCACGGCATAGCTGTTTGCTCTCTCTTTGCTTTCTAAGTCACCGTCTTCGCACATACCGTATTTTAGCCCTAAAGCCATAAGCGCACCCGTACACGCTCCGCAGACCTCAGCCTTGCACATACCGCCGCCGAAGCAAGCGCCGACTTTCAATGCCTGTTCCTTCGTCATTCCAAGCTCCTCGGCAAATGCCGCAAGCACCGCCTGAGAGCAGTAATACCGCTTTGAGAAAAGCTCACTTGCAATTTCTGTGTGTTTCATAGTTTACCTCCAATAAATATATTTGAATTTATCTATACGAACTGTAAATAAAAATCCGTGTTCCCACGGACATTTTATTTACAGCAGCATTCTCCGCTGTCAGACACTTTTGTCAGTTCACGCAGAACATTCACGGCTATCTCCGTACCCTCCGGAGAAATGGAGTAATACATCCACTTGCCCTCTTTTCTTCCGACCACAAGACCGCTGTCACAGAGTATCTTCATGTGATGCGAAAGCGTAGGTTGGGTACACTGCATTGCTTCAAGCAGCTTGCAGGCACATTTCTCGCCGTTTTGCAGAAGCCTGAATATCTGCACACGGTTCTCATCGCACAGAGCCTTGAATATCACGGTGATCTGCTTGTTTGTCAGTTTCATTTGTTCACCTCACATTGATGATTTTCTATATTATATCACACATATTGAAGCTTGTCAATATGTTTTCGGCATTTTTCATTAAAATAATAAAGCCCTCAATATGAATCGAGGGCTTTTAAGTTATTCAGTTCCAAAAAGGTATACTGTCATTTGTGAGCCGTTTTTGACGACATCGGTGACAGGTCGGGAAACTGCACCACCTAGAGCAGCTAAAGCCGTTGTGAACGATTTTTGAGCCTCCTGTGGCAGATACATAGAAAGCAGATCACGCCTGCTGTCTATGGAATAATTATGACAGGAGGAAATCAGATGAACAAATTCTACATGAACGGTAAGCTGATACACAAGGCTTCCGATCACAACACCAAATGCTGTGAGGTTGAGAAATGGGTATTCCTTCCTCACTCCGACTTTGAAAGGCTGAAAGCAAACCCATATCAGGAGCATGAGGCGATAACTGCTGCCAGAGACCTTATGTACGAGGACAAGAATCAGCTTTGTCGCAATGACCACATTCTCACGCACATCTTCAAGCGCCTTGCCGACTATCAGCTCGTTGTGACCTATCCCCGAAAGGTTCGGGCTGTAGACCTCTGCCGTGTCAAAGAAATTACAGCCATGCTGATAAGCATTCCATATCGCATCGATGCTGTACTCCTCGGACGGTATCTTGCCGTAGCCGTGGGAAAACGCCATGCACCCCATGCCGACTGCGGAAACTTCTATATCTTTCAGCTTTCTTGTTTGCATTATGACTCCTCCTTATCGGTCAGGCGAATTTACGGCGATTCATTCACCGTTACGCTTTTCGTAGTAATGCGTACCTTTCATGCGGTAAGTTCCTCTTGCGCCGTAGGCATTGGCATTCAATACCGAAGTATAAGTCACACTTGCGGTATCGTCGCTGACCTCGATTTTCGGGCTGTCCATACCGATCGTGAAGTACCGCAGGCTGCCGTCGGCGATGTCTGCAAAGTATTCCTCACGGGTCTGTGTCATACCGCTCATGTGGGTGTAGGTCATATCCTCGGAGACAAGCTCACGCATCGTGTCAATGTCCGCATCGGTCATAGCCTGACAGTATCTCGCCTGTGCGTACAGAACAGAAAGCTGTTCATCGGTCAAAGAGCCGAGGTCTGCATTTATCAACTCAACATTTGTCAGTGCATAAAAATTGTAATTCTTCATATCATCACCGCTTTCGATCGTGGCAGTTTCAGAGGCCATACTTAAAGCTGATCGCTCGTCTTTTTTTCGCAAGAGGTCAGGCAAAACATTGCTGCGACTAATAGAATAGCTGTCTTCATCGTGAACTTCTCATCTGCCGAGGTTGAATTTTTTGTTTTTCAGCGCAGCTATCGTTCCGCCGTCCACAAGCAGGTCTGTGCCTGTCACATAGCTTGCGGCATCACTGAGCAGGAACGCACCTGCCGCACCGATCTCGTCGGGCGAACCCACACGGCGCATCGGTGTTGCGTCGATCATTCGCTGATAGCCTGCACCATTCGCATTGAACTCGTCATAAGCAAGGGGCGTTACGATAACTCCCGGGCTGATGGTGTTTATCCTCGCACCACGCTCGCCCCATTCATGGGCTGCCGCATACTGTACCTGCAAATGATTCGCCTTCTTGGAAACGATGTATGCCGTCCCTGAATTTGTGATACGCTCGGGTGACAGACAGGGCAGGTCTTTCAGCTTATCGGCAGGAGTTGTCATGATCTGATATTCCTCCTCGGCGGAAAGCGGCGGGAACATATAGCCTGTCTGACTGGAGATCAGCAGGCCTGCACCGCCCTTTGCGATGACCTTACCGAAGGCATCAAGTGCATATTTGGAGCCGATGAGATCAAGGTCGATGATCTTCTCAGGGCTTGCCTGATTGGGCGAATGTCCTGCGGTGTGAATGCAGTATTTCACCTCACCAAGCTCAGCTGCTTTTGCGGCAAAGGCTTCGATGCCCTCTTTGCTGTTGGCATCGACCACCATAGTTTCCACCGCATAGCCGTACCCCTAATACTCAAGCTTTACTTCATCAAGACGCTTCTCGCTGATGTCACCGAAAAGCAGTGTCATTCCTGCACAAACACGGCGAAGAATTGCAGTTCCCATGCTGCCTGCACCAAGCAGTACAGCGACCTTTTTGTTTTCGTTCCTGTCAAATACCATAGCCATAAAAATACCTCCTTAATAGTCCGCAAAGCGTTCGTTTTTATCAATTGCTGTGAGCTGTGTCATTTCGTCAGCACTTAGCTCAAAGTCGAATATCTCGCAGTTTTCCTGAATGTGGTCGGGATTGCTGCTGCCGGGTATCGCAATATTCCCTGCCTGCAAGCGCCACCGCAGAATGATCTGTGCAGAGGTCTTTCCGTGAGCCTCAGCGATAGCCGGGATAGTCGGATCATCGAAAAGCGTCTGCGTGTTTCCCCGACCACCCAGCGGGAACCAGGATTCAAGCACCGTTCCGTACTGTGCGATATGCGACTGCATTTCCTTGCTCTGGTGGTAGGGGTGAGTTTCATTTTTCAATAGTGCCGGCTTTATGCTTGTTGCATTTACAAGCCTGTCAAAGTCCTCCGTCTCGTAGTAATTGGAAAGCCCGATACTTCGCAGCTTACCCTCGCTTACTGCCTTTTCCATAGCCTGATAAGCCTGCACATCATTCTCGGGCTGAGAGTGGTGGAGTATCATCAGATCAATATAATCAAGCCCCAGCCTGTCGAGGGAAGCCTGCACCGCAGCTTCACCGTCATCATAGTCGGAGGTCCACATTTTGGTGGTAACAAAGATCTCCTCACGGGTGACGATGCCTTCGTCTATGGCTCGCTGAATACCACGTCCAACTGCCTCCTCATTGCCGTAAATTCGGGCTGTGTCGATAAGCCGATAACCGTCCGAAAGCGCCCAGTAGACCGAGTTCTCCGCCTCCTCGTCCGAAAGAGAAAAGCAGCCTATACCCAGTATCGGCATTTCATAGCCGCTGTTGAGAGTGACAGTTTTCGTGTCGAAATCAAATTCGGGATAGCCTGAATTGTCCGTTTCCTGCTGTGATTCTGTTGTTTCGTCGAAAATGACTTCAACCTCTGTTTTGGCTGATGTTACAGCAGTTGCGGAAACTTCTGCGGTTGTATGATCAGGTGTTGAAACAGAACCGCTGTCATTTGCACCGCAGGAAGCAAGTGCTGTACAAAGCACAAGAGTGATAATACACTTTAATTTTGTCATACTTCCTCCTTGATCTCATCTCAGTGAATTTTATACATTCCAAGCGTCACCGCATTTGCCATATTGTCAGGGTTATGCGTACCCTTGCCTTTATCGAGCGCACGGATAGCAGTCATATCATCATCTGTCAGCTCAAAATCAAAAATGCTGATGTTATCACGGATATGTTCAATAGAAGTCGCTTTCGGAAGTGCGATGATGCCCTCCTGATAATGCCAGCGGAGAATGATCTGTGCGACTGATTTGCCGTACTTTTCAGCCAGTCCCACAAGCACCTTGTCGGTCAGAAGCTGCCTGTTTGCGTGACCGAGAGGATACCATGCCTCCATGCGGATATTGTATTTTGCAAGATACTCACGCAGCTCCTTCTGCTGAAAATACGGGTTACATTCCATTTGGTTGACAACGGGCAGTATCTCCATTTTCGGCAGCAGCTTGTCAAGGAATTTCACCGTGTGGTTTCTCACACCAATAGAACGTATCTTGCCTGCCTTTACTGCTTCTTCAAGGGCTTTCCACGCACCTGCGGTGTCACCGTAGGGCTGGTGGAGCAGATACAAGTCCATGTAGTCAAGCCCCAGCTTAGTAAGCGAGGTGTCTATTGCCTTTTTCGCAGCCTCATAGCCGTAGTCCTGAAGCCACAGCTTCGAGGTCACATAGATATCCTCACGGGGAATACCCGACTTCTTCACAGCCTTGCCCACATCGCTTTCGTTCTGGTAAGCCGCCGCCGTGTCGATCAGGCGGTAGCCTTCTTTCAGCGCAATTGTGACGGCTTCCTCCGTCGGACCATTGTTCGGCACCATGAATACGCCGAATCCTGTTACGGGAATTGTTGTATTATCGTTCAGGTCAAAATTTGTCATACAGATCACCTCATAAAGATTTCTTTAATACCATTTTATCACACGAATAGCGATAAGTCTAATCGAAAACTTTAATAACCAATAGAAAAATTAAATTGCTATATACAAGAATCGGGGACGCTCGCAAAGGAACGTCCCCGAAAAAGCGAGGTATGAGATGATCAGACTTTCAGTCCGTTGATGAACTTTACAAACTCCACAGAGCTATGATCGACGATCTCACTGTGCCCCTTGTCCTTGGCAGAGATCACTGCCATATCATCAGCGGTGAGGGTGAAGTCCCAGATATCGAAATTCTGCTCCATACGGTCAACGTGAACGGACTTCGGCAGAACAGAAACACCTCTCTGCACATTCCAGCGGAGAACCACCTGCGCAGCGGATTTGCCGTATTTCTGACCGATAGCAGTCAGCTCCGGATCGGTGAAGATACCGTGCTTTCCCTCTGCGAACGGTCCCCACGCCTGCGGTGCAACGCCGTATTCCTTCATAACTTTGAGGGCTTCTTCCTGCGCAAAGAACGGGTGAAGCTCCACCTGATTGACCGCAGGGATAACATCCACATTCTCGCAGAGGTTTGCAAGGATCGCAGGATAGAAATTGGAAACACCGACTGCCTTGACAAGTCCTTCCCTGTAAGCCTTGACAGCACCTCTGTATGCAGCAAAATAGTCGCCCATAGGCTGATGCAGCAGGATCAGATTAACGTAGTCAAGACCCAGCTTTGCAAGAGATACCTTGATGGACTCGTAAGCCGCGTCCTCGTTCTTCATATTGGAGACCCATACCTTTGTTGTGATGAACAGCTCCTCACGGGACGTCAGACCGTCTGCGATCGCTCTTGCAACTGCCTTGCCGACGGCTTCTTCATTCATGTATGCCTGTGCCGTGTCGATCAGACGATAGCCGACCTTGATCGCACTGTAGACCGAGTCCTCGCACTCCTTTGGGTCGGGCACCTGAAATACACCGAAGCTCTCCAGCGGCATTTTTGCACCTGTGTTAAGTGTTACAAATTCCATAATTGATACCTCCTGTAAAAAATTAGCCGTAGCCTTTACATTTTTATTATACTATGCTATAATGAAAATGTCCAATAGGATTTTTAGATTACCGATAGAAATTTTTTATTGAGGTGATACCATGACCACAAAGCAGCTTACCTATGCCGCCGAGCTTGCACGGACGCAGAATTTCAACCGTGCTGCGGAAAACCTTTTTATCTCCCAGCCCACACTGACCTATCAAATCAAGCTGTTAGAGGAGGAGATCGGCTTTGAGATATTCGCACGTTCAGGCAAGGGTGCAACGCTCACCCCCGCAGGTGAGCAGTTTATCGTGACGATCAGAAGTGTGCTGACTGAGCTGAACAAGGCGATTGAAAACGGGCAGAATTTCAGTTCAAAATACAAGGGCAACATCAATATCTGTATGCCCGTGCGGTCTGCACTTTATTATCTGCCACAGATCATCATGGAGTTTGCTAAGGTCTATCCCGATATTTCCGTCACGCCGTATTTTATTTATTCGGGCTATCTGGAGCACTTTTTCTCGGGCGAAATGGACGTGACTTTCTCTCTCGAACATCAGATGAAGCGTGTTCATGACGTGAAAAAGCATCACCTTTTCGACAGTGGCATTTACCTCATCTGCAAGAAAAATGATATGCTCTCACGCAAGCGGCTTATCCGTGAAAGCGATCTTTCCGGACGCACATTGATGGTCGGCAATACCTCACCGCCCGAACTGAAAGCCGTGCAGCAAAGGCTCATCGCAGGGGGCAATATCAGCTATTTCAACAGTCCCGACCACAACACCACGCTGACAAATGTGGCATCGGAGCGTGGAATATGCCTGTCACCGGGTTTCCTCAACGACCATACGGGCGAATTTGTATGGATACCCTTTGACTGTCAGGAGAAAATGCCCTGCGCCCTTTATACCCACAAATCCGAGAGCCGAAAGTTCGTGCTGGACTTTGTGAAAATGATACAGGATAAATACAAAGACGATCCGCTTGCTGTATGACGATTTAATTTTTCTATCAGCTATTTAATATTTCAATTAGACTTACCTCCGCTCTGTATGCTACAATATAAGTAGCAGATAAGAACGGAGGTATTTTTATGAAACGCTTTATTTCTTTGGTACTTGCAGGTGTGATGACCGCTGTTTCCGTCACATTCAGCAGTCCCACAGTCACGGCTGAGACAGAACATCATGACAACGTACTGATAACATACTTTTCAAGGGCAGGAGAAAACTACAACGTGGGAGTTGTGGAGCGTGGAAACACCGACCTCCTTGCTGAGATCGTAGCTGAGGAGACCGGCGGAGAACTGTTCCGAATCGAGACTGTTAAGGAATACCCGACCGCATACGATGAAATGCTCACCATTGCCACAGAGGAACGCACCAACAAGGAACGTCCCGAACTGAAAACATCTATCGAGAATTTCGATACTTACGATGTGATTTTCGTTGGCTATCCGATCTGGTGGGGCGATATGCCTATGGCAATGTATACCTTCCTCGAAAGCTATGACTGGTACGGCAAGACCGTGATCCCGTTCAATACCCACGAGGGCAGCGGTCAGGCAAATACCGTCACAACGATCAAAGGAATCTACGAGGGTGCAGATGTTATGAGCGGATTTTCCGTGCGTGGTTCCGTAGCGCAGAATGACGGTGCAAGTGCGAGGACGATCGTGCAGAACTGGCTGGATTCCAACAACTTTGAAGCACTTGCCAGGAAGCAGGTAACGCATTACACCCTGCAGGATATCCGTAATTTGCAGGACTTTCTTCTCGCTAAGCCTACGGAAGAAGACCTGAGAGGCAAGCCTTATGACCTCGACGGTGACGGTATATGGACCGTGTTTGATCTTTGCCTGATGAAAAGAGCATACCTGAATGATATGCAGGATGTCGATGCGACAAGCTCTGCTACTATCACAGCAGATGAAAGTGCAGTCCTTGAAACGTATAAAAAATTCGAGCAGGCAATGATCGACAAAGATATGGATACGCTGAATTCACTTGTTGCTGAGGATAAGACATTCACGCATATGTCCGGCAAAACTCAGACCAAAGAGGAATTTTTCGGAGAGATCGCTGACGGTACACTGAATTATTATTCCTACAAGCTGAATGATCCGGTCGTTACCGTGGACGGCGACACTGCCACTCTGACAGGCAGTACAACACTGGAAGCGAAGGTCTACGGTTCGTCCGGAACATGGACACTGACAACAAATCAGAAATTCGTCAAGCTGGACGGAGCGTGGAAGCTGAGTAATTAAAAAGGAGAACGTCATGACAGATACAAAAGAAAACATCATGGGAACGCTGCCCATCGGCAAACTCCTTATGAAAATGTCCGTTCCCGTGATACTTTCGATGCTCGTTTCAACGCTCTACGGCGTTATCGACAGCATTTTCGTTTCACGGCTCGGAGATAATACGCTGACTGCAATGTCACTTGCGACACCGATCTCAAGCCTGATCGCCTGCATTACAGTTGGCTTCAGCGCGGGCATGAATGCGGAGCTTTCCAAGAAGCTCGGTGAGGGTGACATTGACGGAGCAAACAAGGCAGCGGGCAATGGTATTCTCGTCAATTGGATCGTGGCAGGCATATTCCTGATCTTCGGGCTGTTCTTTGTGCCGATGTTCTACCGCCTGCAAACCGATAATGCGACCATTCAGCGTATCGGCACGGACTACACCTCTATCATCTGTATCTTTTCTTTTGGTGTGGCAAATCAGGTGATGTTTGAGCGTATGCTCGTAGCAACAGGGCGCTCTCTCGGCTCCATGTTCTCGCTTCTGACGGGAACTATCGTCAATCTGATACTTGATCCGATTCTGATATTCGGCTATCTCGGCGCTCCCGAAATGGGAATGAAAGGTGCCGCTATCGCAACGGTTGTTGCACAGTTCTCGGCAGCAGCAGTGGCGTTCGGCTTTAATCTCAAAGCCAACAAGGAGATACATTTCCACCCCGGAATGCTGATACCGAAAGCCGCCACTATGAAGCAGATATGGAACGTGGGCTTTCCTGCGGCAATTCAGCAGTCCATCAGTCCGACCATGATATTCGGTATGAATCAGATACTTCTCGGCTTCACCGAAGCTGCGCCTGCGGTCTATGTCATTTATGTCCGCTTACAGAGCATCGTTCTGATACCCATATGGGGACTCAAAAATACCGTTGTTTCGATCATTTCCTACAACTACGGTGCAGGCAAGCGTGAGCGTATCCTGAAAACGATCCGTATCTGCCTGATCGCAACAGTAGCGATCACCATCTGCGGACTTCTGATCTTCCAGCTTATCCCTGATACACTGCTTGCACTGTTCAATGCACAGGGCGAGGTGCTGAAAATCGGCAGAGTGGCTCTGCGTATCGTCAGCTTTGTATTCCCGTTTTCGGGACTGACGCTGATACTCGGTGCTTTCTTTCAGGCACTCGGCAACAGCAGGAAAACACTTTTGACCTCTGTTGTGCAGCTTGTGATCATGCTGACCTCAGCTATCATACTCTCAAAGGTGGGCACAGTAAATACGGTATGGTTCGCATTTGTTATCACCGAGGTGTTGGTGACAATGCTTGCGGTAATATTGATGAAAGCAGTGAATAGCAAGACAATATCCCATATACCGTCAAATATCGTAAAAACAGATCTGGCGGCAGAGATGTAGCCTAATATTGGCATTGAACCATCTCGGTCAACTGATAAGAATAAAAGAGATCATAAACCAACAGGAGCGCTGCTGTTTTTAGCAACGCTCCTGTTTGCTTACCGTTAGCATAAGGAAAGGGCTATGTCCTCCGTGACCGTGTACGGAAGGCATAGTCCTGATTCTTTTCAAAAGTCTGTTCATCTTTCTTAAACACACGTTTATATGATAATTTAAAGAAAAATCATTTTTACATATTGACAATTTCCGAAATGTATGATATAATATATCTAACATCAGGAAAGAAGGTGTGAAAATGGACATAGATATGATCGAGATCAGCAAGGCGCTTTCCAACGAAACACGGCTGAATATTCTCAAATGGCTCAAAGATCCCGAAGGCAATTTCCCACCGCAGGGCGGCTGTCTGAGTGAGCCGGTTGACCTCAAAGGCGGTGTCTGCGTGAGCAGTATACAGGCAAAAGCGAATCTTTCGCCGTCTACGGTATCGAATTATCTTGACACCTTGCAGAGAGCCGGACTTCTTCTCTCCGAGCGCCACGGCAAGTGGACTTATTACCGCAGGAATGAGAAAACGCTTGAGTGCCTTGCAGAGTATATCAAAACTGAGCTGTAAGCCCACGCTTGCAGCTCATAAAACGAGCATATCAATTCGACAATATCAGAAATAACAAATAAAATCAGAGCGGTCATGTTGGTGTCCGCTCTCTAAAAGTGCACTTCAAATCGAATATTATAGAATTGTCGGATAAATAAAATAAGGAGTGACAACCATGAGAAAACTGAAAGTCCCCACAAAAAGAGGTGTGCTGCTGGACGGTGTTTTGTTCGGCGGCGGTTCGGACACCGTGATGATAGCGATAACAGGCATACACGGCAATTTCTACTCAAATCCGTTTTACTATAACATCGGAAACACGCTGAACGGCGGCGGAATCGACTTCATCTACGCTCAGACAAACGATGCCTTCGGGCAGATCGAAACGTTGAATGTCCGCACGAATGAGCCTGAGATTATCGGCTCATGGAACGAGCGCTTTGTGTTCACTGATGATGACATTGATGCCTACCTGACATACGCCGAAAAGCTGGGCTACAAGCACATCATTCTCGCAGGGCATTCCCTCGGTGCGAACAAGGTAATTTACTACCTTTCCCGTCATCACGATGATCGGGTGGAGAAGTTCATTTTCCTCAGTCCTGCGAACCTCACCCACATGATGAGCGGTGTGACTGACCGTGAGAAGGACTATATCCGCAGCGAGGTGGGGAAAGGTCGGGGCGACAGACTTCTGCCGTTCTATTTCATGGGCTGGGTGAAGTGCATCTCCTACACCGCCTATGACTGGATTTCGGGAACGCTGAACAATGTTCATGTGGAGCATGACGGCGATTTCTCGCAGACGGAGCAGATCACCCACACGGGTGCTCTGCTGATCGGTACGCTTGACCGTTTTACCTATGGCGATCCGTCTGGGTTTCTGAAAAATATCAACGACCATATCCCGACAGCGAAGCAGAACAAGCTGATATTCATTGAGGGGACAGGTCACACCTATCAGCAGAAGGAACAGCAGCTTGCAGACATTCTGCTTGAAACGATGAAAGAATGGGGGTATTGATATGCCATTTATGGAAAAGCTGATAATAACAACATTTACCGATCCGATGATGGGGCTGACTTACGAATGTGAGCCGATATATGACAAGCTGAAAGTGCGCTATCCGCAGATAGAATTCCGCTGGGTGATGAGCCTGCTTGTGCGAGATGTGAGCGATTTCATGCTCCCGAATGAAACCATAGCGCAGTACAACAAGCGGCTGGCTTCGATATACGAAAATGAGCAGAGTATCGGCGGTCTGCCGATAAGTATGCCCGACCTGCGCCTCTTTGACGAACAGCACCGCAGCTCACTTCCGCTGAATTTAGCTTACAAGGCGGCACAGCTTGCGGACATAGACAGGGCTGACGAGTTCCTGTTGAACCTGCATCATGCAACGATCGTTGATGTTCTGCCGACAACGCATTTTGATGTGATACTGAAAGTTGTGCGTGATACGGGTATTGATGAGGATAAATTCACGCAGTATTACAATGACGGCACGGCGCAGACAATGCTTGAACATGATCTGAATATGTTGCGGAAGCTGAACATTCGCACACTTCCTGCCTACATGATACAGTACGGCGAAAGATCGGTCATTATCCGCAATCTGATAAGCTATGAGTCATTCGTTGAGATCATCGAGCAGTTAAAGGAGGACTGACTATGAAAACCATTTTTGACAAGACCAAGATAAAAAATCTGAAACTGAAAAACCGCCTTTTCCGCTCCGCCACATGGGAGGCACTTGCGGACGAAAGCGGTCACTTTGACGATGAAATATACCGCATCTATGACGAGCTTGCCGCAGGCGGTGTGGGCTGTATCATCAGCGGATTTACCTCTGTTTCCGACAATGACCGCTATTTCGGCGGTATGGCAAGGCTTTCAAATGACGGGCTTATTGCAGAGCATACAAGGCTGACCGACATTGTTCACCGCAATGACATTCCGATCATCGCACAGCTTGCATTGGGCGAATATCAGAACAAGGAGATCAGCGAGCTGACCGACAGCGACATAGGCAATATCCGTGAGATGTTCATAAAAGCCGCCGACAGAGCCGTTCTTGCCGGCTATGACGGAATACAGATACACGCCGCACACGGTTTCTTTCTCAGTCGTTTCATAAGTCCTGCACACAACCGCAGTGCGAATCCCGAACAGCTTATCATCGACATTGCAAAGGCTGTCAGTGCGCGTCACCCCGATCTGCATATCACAATAAAAATCAACTCCAGCGACTTTATGTACGGCGGTCTTGATGAGAACGGCAGTATGCGTATCTGTCTTGCCTGTGCGCCTTATCTTGACAGTATCGAGGTCAGCGGAAACGGCACATCGGTGGGCGGTATACGGCCGGGCGTGAACGAAGCGTATTTCAAGCGGTTCGCACTTCCCCTTGCGGAGAATGTGGATATTCCCGTGATACTTGTGGGAGGTCACAGAAGCATCGACAACATGAACAATGTACTGAACGAGGGCGGTATTGAATACCTGTCGATGTCCCGACCGCTGATAAGAGAGCCTGACCTGATCGACCGCTGGCAGAGGGGCGAACGTTCTCCCGCAAAGTGCGTGAGCTGCAATATGTGTTACCGCACACCTGCCCACAAGTGCATTTTCAGATTGAGGGGGGATACGAAGCGGAACATGAGATTGCAGAGCCGACCTCTGCTTGACAGCCCCTCAGAACCGTCCGAACTGGCGTAGCAGTATGATAACTGATGACCGATAAAAACAGCGCCCTCTCAAAAGATGAAAGGGTGCTGTTCGTTTCGTAAACTGACACTATATCATTGGTTACGCCTTATTGAACTTCTCCTTGCCCTGCTTGCATCTGGGACACTTCCAGTCATCGGGTAAGTCCTCGAAAGCTACACCGTCATGCTCGGCAGGATCGTAAACATATCCGCATATAGAACAGACATACTTTCCGCTTGCCTGCATAGCCGAGAAGTCCACCTCTGCAAGTACAGTAGGAACGGGGTTATCCAGGTCCATAACACGCTTTGCTTCAAGGTTCTCATAGCCCTGCGGAGTGTGAGTTCCGCAGTAAACGGTAGGATTATTGCGGACAAATTCACGCACACGATCGAGGGTTTCCCTTGCGGCGGACAGGTCATCGAAAACGACTGAGAGCTTGTTTTCATAAAGCGCTTCGTCAACATATGTGATGTCGCCCTCAAACATATAGAAAAGTCCCTCGTTTTCGGCTATGATAAGGCTGTTGCCGTTGGTGTGACCCTTTGCCTTGATGAAGTAAATGCCCTCGGCTATCTTCTGGCTTTCGGGGAAGTTGTGATATGCACCGTCTGTGAATGTGACAGGAACGATGTTCTGGAGTCCCTGCAATTCGTCTGCGGAAGTTTCATCAGCATTCACATATATCTTCGCATTGGGAAAGGATTTAAGCTCACCCGAATGATCGGAGTGCTTATGTGTGAGGAGTATCTTCGTCACCTGTTCGGGCTTGTAACCGAGAGCCGCAAAAGCCTCCATATAGGAGCAGATGTCCTTGCCCGTATAAGCGGGACTGTTCTCATCGGGGGCTTCTTCGGGAGTGCCTGCGGGAATTCCCGTATCAACGAGAATGACCTCATCACCTGTGTCGATAAGATAGTTTTGCAGACTTCCACGATAGCGGATATTGTTGTCGAACTTATCCGCACCTTCCTCACCGCCCATAACAAAGGGCTGACCGTAGAATCCGTCTTTTCTGAATTTTACTGCTTTAATTTCCATGATTATTTCCTCCTTACAGCAAAGGCTGCCGATGTCCACCGACAGCCTTTTGCACTTATTTTTCAGCAGGCTCCCACTTGCACCTTACGGGAGAAACGATAGAGCCGTCTTTTTTCATAGCTGTCATAGTCTTGTCAACTACCTTGCGGTCAAGACCTGTCAGCTCGGCGATCTTGCCTGCGTTCAGCGGCTCGCCTGCCTTTTTCATTGCTTCTAAGATCTGTTCTTTTTCTGCCATTTGTATGACCTCCTCATAGAGATAGTTCTTCCTTATTATGCTCATTGGGTGAGCAGTTTATCAGCTTTTCGGGAGTTATGATGACTGTACATTTCAGTGACATTGCCCCCTTGAATGTATCCTCGGTGAGCTTCTGATAGTGGTCGTATGCTTCGCCCTCGGTAACAAGTTCGGCAGTCCCTTTTATCTGATACGCTTCACCTGTCAGCGGATCGGCGCAGGAAACAGCGATCTTGCCGTTTGCTATGAGGTTTTCCAGCGTTGTTTCAAGCAGAACAGCGCCTATCGCAAGCCTGCCGTCATCGCACACGCACTTAAATCCCACGGGAACAACATTCGGCTCGTCATCGTAAGTGGCGATGTACCACAGATGCTCCTGAAACAGCTTTCTTACGTTATCGGGGATCATGGCTGTTGCTTCACACCTGCCCGTTCAGCCAGTTCTGCAAGCCTATCTTTTCGATGAGTTCAAGCTGCTGCTCTGCCCAGTACATATCCTCTTCCTCGTCCTGATAGTACTCCTTGAGGATATCAAATGTGGTGTAATCGTCACGGGCTTCCTCAACCAGTGTTTTCAGCCACGCAAGACCGTCCTTTGATACCTGAAGATCGTACTTTATCCACTCGATGACATCTGTGTAAACGGGAGCTTCCTTCTTTGCGCCGTTCTTTACCTCACCGCCGAGGTCAAGGATACGGTCGATGCACTTGTCAACATAGCCGCGCTCCTCAGAAGCGTGCTCTGCGTACTTCTCGCCCAGCTTGGAAAAGCCCTGTGCGGCGAATATCTTGGACTGGATAGCATGACCGTCTGCCTGCTGTGCTAAATCTGTTACGATGATCTGTAATCCTTCGAGAATTTTCTTGTTATCTGCCATTTGAATGACCTCCTGAATTTATTTGGTAATTCCATTGTAACAGAAAAACGGCAGAAAGTCCATTTAGAATTTCAGCCGTTTATAAAAATATTTTGTATTTTTGCAGAATTACAAAAAGTTCAATCGTATAAGTATTGTTTCAGAGGTTCGGGCAGACTATGCTCCCATATTTCAGCGACTTTTTCAGGTGAAAGTGACATATCGCCCATGAGCCATTCCAGCATATGCTGGACAGTGCCGTAAGTATATACCTTTATCATTCCGTATATCTCATCGGGGATATATTCCGTCATCAGCTTTTTGCGGACCTCGGTCAGCATCAGCTCACTGTTGACCTTTTGGACATACAGCATAAACGAATCGTGACCGCTGGTGTGGCGGAGCGCATTGATGATGTACTCCCTGTTTGCAGTGAAATACTTAGCTCCGTCAAGCAAAGTATCCTTCCACAAATAGCCGCTATCACCGATCTTTGACATAATATCGCTCGATTCGTGAGTATATATCCACACGATGAGGTCATATTTGTCCTTGAAATGATTATAGAAAGTCGGCTGCGACATTCCGCAGTTATCTGTTATCTCGGTTATGGTTATCTTGTCGATACGCTTCTGTGCTGCAAGCTCCTGAAAAGACTCGGCAAGTATCTCTTTTGTGGTCTTTCGCTTCAAGTGGGTCACCGCCTGTTCGTTGTGATATTACTATTATAGCATAATCTGGCGGTAAGTTCAAGGCGAAATATCCTCTCGGGAAGCCGATCAGGATAGTTCTGTGTCATTAGGCTGCGGGCGGCGGTCATTCTGATGCTGATACAGATCAGCAGCATGATGTCAGTGCAGCCTGTCAACAGGCCGAGCAGATCACTGCTTTTATATCCTTTTCTCAAGCCATTCTGTCAGAAACCGCATCTGTTCCCCGGTGTGAAACCAATGCTCACCGTCAGGCATTACCGTACAGTGTTCCATCCACCATGATCACTCTCCGCAGCAGAGAATACTACAGTGGCTTCTCATCTCCAGTGGAAGAAAGAATACCAGGACATTCTGATTCTGTTCCCGAGGGAGTCTTGATCATTATTCCGTCAGATGACTCATGCGAAAATGTAATTGCGCAGGTAGGATACAATAACGACAACAGCCGCACAGTTAATCAGACGAATAACTCGCCTAAGTCGCTGTCACGGCTGGAGATTTATCGTATGACGCGGAATGCGCTGAATGTGTAATGGGGGCATTATGTCCGCCCCTGAACTTTATCAATTCTTTAATGCGCTTCAGTCATATACGCATTATAGATGTCTGAAGCTCTCTGTTCAACCTGATGAAACAGATTTCTGAGCTTAGAGTTATCGGAGCAGCGCAGATGTTTCATCGACCAGATGTCCCGGAACATCTCAGAATGACTATTATAGAAATCCATTGGATTATCATTGCACTGAGACATAACTGCCAGATATTTCTGTAGCTTGCTGATGAGCTGATTGTCCTTTGCATTGCTTTTTCCGCTGCGATTTTTCGCCCGTCGATAATGCGTCTCAATGTCCTCTGCACAGGTGATTGTTGTATAATAAAAAGATCTGAACTGATCATAGGTATATTTAGTTTTATCGACTGTGAAGCCCCAGCTTCCAAACACGGTTGGCTCAATCATAGAGATATACTCAACGATCAGACGATTCGTTTCAATATCATCCATTTTCGTTATGGATAGCCAGTAGAGATAGCAGTTATCCGCAACGCCAAGAATCATAATTTCATTGTCATCTGCATAGTAGACCTGAATACAGCGATGTGCGGGGTTGGGCATATATTTCGGCTTTGCAGGCACCAAAAAGTTGTACTTCAGAATGTCCTTGTATTTTTCAAAAGCACCTGAAAGGCTGAAACTGTCCTTGATTCTTGAATAGTGTGAAAAAATCTCATCTGCTGCGGCAGGAAAGTTATAAGGGAACAGCTTTAGTTGCTCATCATTATAGTATGTGTTTCCGATGACTGCATGGATATTTGCACACTTCGTTGGAATAAGTGCAGAAACATACGCAAAGATCTTCCGAATTGTATCCGTTTCTTTGATATCTGTGACGGAAAGCCAATATACTCCGTGGAATGCAATCATTCCAGCAATAATGATATCATCTGCATCTGTATAGAACACCTTTATGTACGGCTTCTCATCTTCATCATTCGGATCAATTTCGTACATTTTATCATTTATACTGATACAGTTATGCTTCAGAATATCCATTTTAACACCTCTTATCAGTAGTATACTGTATGTGCCTATATTTTATTATACATCAATACCAAAGAAAAAGCAAGGAGACGATATCGTGTTTTTCAGCCTTATATCAGAAAATGCGGTCCACGGCATCGGGAGTGCAGCCTGTTATAGCTGACACCTCTGTGATAGTCAGCACATCAGGCACATCGAACCACACATCGTTCAGCTGTTCCCGAAAGCATTCCGGCGGTCGCTGCGGCTGAATCTTTTCCGCTGCATTTTCAGATCGTATTATATATTCGATAAAAAATGGCTCAGGATCTCCGAGCCATTTCTTTTTACATATCCTTTTTTCTGATAATATCTGAGACCTCCTGCAGCGAGATAAATGCAGCAGGATCAATATGGTGGACTATCTTTTTGAGTTTGTTGATCTGAAAGTGATTCACGATGAAATAAATGATCTCCTTGCTTTCCTTTGAATACCCTCCGATAGCATTTACTATCGTACCGCTTGAATCAAAATTTTCAGCCAGTGCATCAGATATTTCGCCTGCATTTGTGGTAACTATCATAGCACACTTTGACTTGTCAATTCCCTCTACCACAAAATCAACTGTGCGTGAGCCGATATAGTATGTCACGATTGAATAAAGCGGTAATATCCAGCTTTTTATCGTAATTCCGCAAATGATATACAAAATGGTATTGAATACCATAACGAATGTGCCGATAGAAATGCCTATCTTCTTTGAAAAGATTACAGACAGAACGTCTATGCCGTCAATAGCACCGCCGAACCTGATCGTAAGTCCGCTGCCTATACCCGAAATAACACCGCCGAAAATAGCACACAACAAAAGGTCTGAGCCTGCAAGCGGAGATATGAAGGAAACATCTATCGGAAACACATTCATTATCATAAATGACATCAGTGAATATACACCGACTGTGAAGATCGAATATATCGTAAATGCGATGCCCTGCTTTCTCAGTCCAAAGGCAAATATCGGGATATTCAGCAGTAGCAGAAATAATGATAGTGTCATACCTGACGGTGTGACCTGATCAAGCAGCATCGACAAACCTGAAATTCCGCTGTCATACAGCTTTACGAGGAAAAGAAAAACTGTAACACCGAAAGCGTTGATGATACCTGCGATCGTAAGTGCGATAAACACTTTAGGCTCAAGTTCTTTCATGACTGATCTTATCTTTCTCAATTGCTCACTTCTCCTTTCATATGTGCTGCACCTTGTTTTTTCCAAAATTGTATTGATAAACACAACCGTATTCCCGATGTGAGAATACGGCTGTGTTATTATGTCAACTTATAGTTTCAAGACCTGTCGTGCAGATGATCTTAGTCTTCCTCATGCTCATCCGCCTCACTCTCGTTCTTCTTTTCAGCAGGACGATTCGTGTCTCTTGAAATGAAGAAATCGAGTGCGAGCATTCCGATTATCAATAAAACACATAAAACTACCATTACTATCTTAAACATAAATTATGCCTCCGTCATATTGTTATTTGAGTTTTGTTCCTTTCACAATAAACGGAGAATTTTTTTGCGCCCATCCTGGTCATGAATATATTTTATGATCGATTTCTGACTGTAATCGGCTCTGCTCCTGAGCAGTAATGCCGAAGCCAGGAGCAGCAGCGAGATCTGTAAAAAAACCAGACCTCCATAAAAATAAATACTGAATAGCTGTGGTCTGTCAAATCGCCTTACGGAGTGTACACTCGTAATTCTCGATCGGCTAATGGGGAGAAGTTCTTCTGTGTATGCAGCAACAGGAAGGGATAGTATATTACTGCCCACTATCCTTGTATCTGGATACAGCGATCCGGATCGTGAACTGTCAGCTCCTCTGATATTGTTGCCGGCAAGGAACAGAGGAAGAACGGATAATGCCATCAGCAGGGCAAATGCCCTCATGAAATGCTTCATTTGTTTCATCTTCTCCCTCCCTTAAATAGATAGTAATCGGTAGTGTTCCTGATTTATAAGAACAGTTCTATTATATCATACACACAGGAAAAAAGTCAATGAAACTCCAAGGGAAGCCGGTGGTCATCTTGACAACAGGCAAAAAACCGATATACTTTTTACAGCACATCATGTAAGGAGGCAACTACTGACAAGCCGTATAAAGTTTATGATCCTCAATCTTGTATAGTTGGTGCATGGGATCTCTGTTGATGATGACGGCGATTTCGGAGGGTGGATTTCTCGGAAATGGGATTGTTTTTTCGGGAAAAAAATGGTATAATGAAAAGCAACAGCTATCACTTGATTAACTTGAATTAATTTGATTTAAATCACTATCTTATAAGGAGATTGAAATGGGACAAGATACATATATAAATGCAACTATCTTTGAAAGGTCGACTGGAAAGCGTATTTCAGAAGAATGGTTTACTGTATATTGGGACTGTCATGATACGGCAAAAGTTACAGCGATGATGTGGAGTCAAATACTTAGCAAATATACAGATATTAGCGGATCGGAAGAAGATCGCCGTATCACTTTTCCGCAAACTGCTCTCAGAGAAATGACAAGCTGCCTGTTCAGCTATGCTGTTGTACCCGAATGTGATCGTTATGATTATCTGTGGAAAAAAGGGTTCTGGGATGCTGAAAACAGAGGAAGGATAAACGATATACCATACCGGCAACAATCAGAAAAACTTAGTTTTATCAGATGGGATTCAATACAGGATGATGAGGAAACCTTTTTAAGAGGAGCAATGCTGCTAAGGAAATTTATCTGCGAATTGGACAGGATTCATTATGAAAACAATTATACGCCGCTACCTGCAAGCAACTGTGACGACCTTGAATCAGGTGGAAAATGTTTACTTCCGGACAGCTTTATTTTGGACAAATCCGACCTGAATAAGTATAAAGCAAATCCACGATCGTATGAGTGGAGATTTGAGTTTGTGGATTCCTATTAACCTACAACATATATAAAACCAATGCAGAGCAACACCAGCTCTGCATTTTTTATGCCATTTCAAAATTCCCCATAACAATTTCACGATGAGAAAAGTTTTATAGCGCACAGGGCGTCATGCGTACTGCAATGTATTTACTTATACCTTCAAGTGTAATGTGTGAAAGATACTGAGCAATTATGAATTTTTTGTAAATACTGAATGCAATTCATTGACTTTAATTCAGTTCTATGATAGAATACTCTCAGGACAAGCTCATGGAGGGCGGATACAATGGAGAAAAAAATAAAGATCAGGCAGGTAAGAGCAGCCGAAACACGAAAAAGAATTATTTCGGCAGCAAAAAAACTTATCACGGAAAACGGCTTTGAGAACGTATCTGTCGAGGATATTGCTAAGGAAGCCGAGGTATCAACAGGCTCCTTCTACACCTACTTCAAAAGAAAAGAGGATATTATTGAGGAGCTCAACCAGGTAAACTTCTATCGCCTTGCGGAGATAGCCAATGAGATGACAGACAAGGACTTTGATGATCGGATGAAATACTACTGCCGCGAATTTCTGGCTGAAATTGAACGTGTCGGGATAGCGATCTGCAGGCAGTGGATACGCAACAATATCGCTCCCGTCAAGATGGTCATCTCGGACAGGGAAACCACAAAATATGAGCATGACTATATTGCGATGCGTTCTCTCCTTGAGGAAGGCGTAAGGAGAGGCGAGCTGACCGATGGCGTCCCGGTAGGCGAGCTTGCGCTGTTTATAAACGCACAGCTTTACGGGCTTATGGTTGCGTGGTGCATGACCGATGCTTCTGTGATCGGCTCGGAGAAAACCGATCTATTCTACGAAACCATTTTAAAACCTGCACTTATGCCTTACAGACAAGGATAAAAGGAGGTACAACTCTCTCCCCTGCTGATGTTGAGGAGATAATTAAGATGTCTTTGTGATAATAAGTATAAAACGGAGGATAAAACTATGTATTTAGAAAAAATCAACAGCCCTGCCGACATCAAAAAGCTGGAGGCCTCTCAGCTTCAGACACTTGCGGACGAGACAAGAGCCGCACTCATCAACAAGATAAGCAAAGCCGGCGGACATCAGGGGACCTAACCTGGGTGTTGTGGAGCTGACTGTGGCATTCCACTATGTTTTCGACTCACCCAAGGACAAGATAGTTTTTGACGTATCACACCAGTGCTATCCCCACAAGATACTGACAGGACGTAAGGAAGCCTTCCTCGACGAGGAGCATTTTCACGATGTGACAGGCTATACCAATCCCAACGAGAGCGAGCACGATATGTTCATTGTCGGACACACTTCCACCTCTGTCTCCCTTGCTCTCGGACTCGCAAAGGGACGTGACCTGAATAAGCGCAGTGAGAATATAATCGCCCTTATCGGCGACGGTTCACTGTCCGGCGGTGAGGCTCTCGAAGCTCTCGATTACGCAGGTGAGTATGACAAGAATCTCATAATCATCGTCAACGACAATGACCAGAGTATCGCTGAAAACCACGGCGGACTCTACAAAACACTGAAAAAGCTCCGCGAGTCAAACGGTACTGCCGAAGATAATCTTTTCCGTGCAATGGGACTGGACTACCGCTATCTTGATGACGGTCACGATACCGAAAAGCTGGTGGAGCTGTTTGAGAGCGTGAAGGGTATCGACCACCCTGTTGTCCTCCATATCCACACTATCAAGGGAAAAGGTCTGCCCTACGCCGAAAAGGACCGTGAAAGCTGGCACGCAGGCGGTCCCTTCCACGTTGAGGACGGCTCACCGCTGTACCCTTATGAGGGCGGCGAAAACGTTGTATTTGACTGTCTGAAGGAGCTGCTTGATACCAACGAAAATGCCATTGTTCTGAATGCCGCAACTCCCATGGGACTGGGCTTTGTGCAGGGTGTCCGTGAGGAGTATGTTGACCGCGGGCAGTTCATCGATGTCGGCATCGCAGAGGAAAATGCAGTCGCTATGGCAGGCGGCATCGCACGAAACGGCGGTACAGCTGTATTCGGCACATTCGCGCCTTTCTATCAGCGTACATACGACCAGATGTCCCACGATGTGTGCCTCAATGACAGTCCTGCAACTTTCCTGATACTCAGCCCCGGCGCATACGGTATGAACTCCAATACTCACATCGCTCTCTGCGATATACAGATGTTTGCACATATCCCCAATCTCATTTATCTTGCGCCTGCAAGCAATGAGGAATTCGTGCAGATGTTCCGCTATGCCACAACTCAGAAGCAGCACCCCGTTGCTATCAGAGTTGTTGATAATCTTATATCGACAGGTGTCGCTGATGATACGGATTACTCCGTTCTGAAAAACAAGATAGAACGCAAGGGCAGCAAGGCAGCACTCATTGCAGTGGGCGGACTTGTTCCCATGGCGCTGGAAGCAGCTGACAAGGTAAAAGAGCAGACGGGCACAGATATCACAGTTATTAATCCGAGATTTGTCAGCGGTGTGGACGAGGAGCTGCTGAACACATTAAAATCCGACCACAGCCTTGTTATCACTGTTGAGGACGGCGAGGTCATGGGCGGCTACGGACAGAATATCGCAGCATTCTACGGTGATACCGATATGCGTGTACACTGCCACGGCATTTCAAAGGCATTCCACACAGAATTCAAGGCAGAGGAACTGCTTGACGCTCACGGTATCTCTGCTGAAAAGCTGACCGCTGAGATAATTGGTGCACTAAAATAAAAGCATACCGCGTTCTGCGCATATCCAATCGGAACTAAATATCACAAAGCCCTGAGTTTCTCAGGGCTTTTCTTTTTGGTAACAGTATAATTTCTCCCGGGTGTTTGCATTATCTCCGCGCTGTCTATCAGTCTTCTGACAGCGACAGATCTATATCACCTCAGAACGCCCTCGTTATCCTTTCACGATACCTTCGCAGTTCTTTTTCGTCGCTTTCCTCCATGAATTTTCTGATATATTCAAGCAGTTCCTCTTTCTGTTCGGGGATACGGCATTTCACATGGAAAAGGTTCGATGCGTGTTCGTTCATGAATATCGTGTCAGCCCTGAGTCACGGGTATAAGCATAGTGTGCGCCTCTATCGGCGGACGGTAGAGGGTTCCGTTGTAATTCATAACATTGCCTCATTTCTTATATTTTATATTTCCCGTATTATCGAATTGATATGCTTTATTTTTGAGCTGCAAGCGTGGACTTACAGCTCGGTGTTAATATTATAAAGTCCTTTTCCTGCCCCTGATCTCTGCCATAGCGTCCAGATCGCCATGTTCTATTTCATGTTCAAGAGCTGCAATAATGCTCTCCTTGCGTTTCAGAAAGTCCGGACCTGTCAGGTTCTTGCCGGATATGGTGTGGTGCGTGATGAATGAGCAGTCACAGGTCAGATTCTCCACAAAGGTTTTCAGTTCACACAGCATTTCCTTTTCAGAGAGAGGATCAAACTCCCCTCTCTGCGCTTCTTCCAGAAGCGGTGTGCCGGGGAATAGCGTCAGACCGCCAGTGCCGACAAGCATAGGCTTGCACTGACTGAATATCTTTGCAGAGTTTACTGCGTGGTCATGGCTACGCTCTCTGCCTGCCACGCCGTTGAGAAACGTCATCCAGTAGTCGATACCTGCATCTTCCAGCTTGTGGCATTGCTCCAGAATATCAGCAGAGGTGTAGCCCTTGTTGATACGGTCAAGCGTCCAATCGTCGCCGCTTTCGATACCGAGGGAAATTTCACGGAGTCCCATTTCTTTCAAGATTTTAAGCTGTTCCACTGTCTTGTTGCGAATGTCGGTAACTCTTGTCGCGGCGTAGATGTACTCCATTTTCGGCAGATACCTGTTTATCATTTCAAGTATCGGGGCGAGTTTGTCATAGGTCATAGCAAGCGGATTGGCACTCAAAAGCTGTATCGTTCTTGCGTCTGGAGCGATAGAAGCTATCTCCTGCAAGTCCTGTTCTATCCACTCCATGGGCTGCATTTTGAAAGGCACATCACGGTACATGGTGCAGAATTTGCACTTGTTGTGGGTGCAGCCCTGTGTTATCTGCAACAGCGGAAATGTCTTCCAATAGGGGTTGCGGTAAACGGTTCCTGTAAAATGCATATTTATCCCTCCTCAAACGGTCTTGCAAGCTCGCTCACAATATCCTCACAGCTGTCAATGCTCTTGATAAGGCTTGTAACGTTGGCAACAGTGTTCACGCCCGCATCGGGATCACCTTTCAGCATACCGTAGAAGAAACTTCCCGACGGCGGATTCAGGTCGCCGCGCTTGTTTGCTTCAAGTCCTTCAATGCCGTGCTTATGGGGAGTTGTTCTCCAACGTGCATTGCCGTCCATCTGCGTGAACACGATATAATCATCGGGGTGAGTTGCCATAATATCGGCTTTTGTTGCATCGGCGGCTCTGCACTCCTTTGAGAGAATAAAACGTGTTCCGACGAATACGTCCTCAGCTCCCGCCACCTTAGCGGCGAGTGCCATTTTCTCATTGACGATACCGCCAGCCGCAAGCACGGGAATATTCACATACTCCGACAGCAGAGCCGTAACCGCAGTTGTTCCCGATGTGAGCGACGGCATACAGCCGCCCTCGTCACAGCCTGTTGCAACGATGATGTCTGCGCCTGCCTTTTCAGCTTCGATCGCACCACGGACGGTGGGGTTCATTTCACGGACGATGAGCGTGAAGCCGTCAGCCTTCCACGCTCTGAACTCTTCGGGAGCGATAGCACCTGCAACAACAAGAATTTTCACATTTTCCTCTTTCAGCATTTCTATAATAGCCTTGCTGAAACCGTAGGGATCAATGACGGACGGAAAAACATTCACACCGAAAGGCTTGTCGGTAAGCTCTCTGGTCTTACGGACTGCAAGGCGCATATCCTCCACAGTTTCCTCCGGTCCACGCTTGATCTCCTCCGAACCTGCGCTTGTACCGAGAACGCCAAGTCCTCCGGCATTCGATACTGCCGCCGCAAGCTCCGGCGAGGTGATCCAAGCCATAGGTGCCTGAATGACGGGTTTAGTTATTCCTAAAATTTCGCATACTCTGTTCATGAGATCATTTCCTTTCTTGCAGGCTGTCGCCTTTGTTACTCTTATTTTACCCGAAGAACTTGACTTATTCAATATACAGAATTATAATATTGATAGAAAGTCTTACACTTTTTAAATTATGTAAGAAAAGAGTGATGAATTTGGCAGAACGCACCAAAATATGGATAGCCGACAAGATAAAAGAGCTGATGAAGACCAAGCCTCTGGACAAGATCAGAGTGACCGAAATTTGCAGAGTTGCCGAGATAGAACGTCCCACCTTCTATTATCATTTCAAGGATAAGTACGACCTTGTGGCGTGGATATTCCTTAGCGATGCCTACGATACGGACGTTATTTCCGCAGAGTCTGCAGCTCATGGAATGGCGAAAATGCGGCAGGAATTCATCTTCTACAAGAGAGCCTATGACGATGTTTCGCAGAACGCTCTGTGGCAGTATATGCTGGAATACTTCGTTAAGCGCTATGAGCTGATCGCAAAAGAAAAGCTGAATACCGAAGTCCTCGATACTCAGATTAAATTCTCTATTCGGTTGTATTGTTACGGTACTGTGGGCATGACAAAGGAGTGGCTGCTGAACGACAACACCACCTCTGCGGAAACTGTTGTGCAGATGATGTTTGAGTCTATGCCGGAGAATATGAAAGAAATATACTTTTGAGCATCAGCAATTTGAATCCGGTACAAAGTTCAGATATATGCTGTACCAGTCTGAGTACATTCTCCCCGATCCGGGCGATCATCCTCTCAAACTCCGCATACGAGATACCTCTGAAATAAAGAACAGACCACTGTGAATAATATAAAAAACGGTCAACCACGCAAGGCTGATCGTTTTTTCAGAAAGATGCATAAGAAAAACTTATCTTAATAAGCCGAAATCCAGATTGATTTATATCCAAAAGTATGTTAGACTATAATTACCAAATAAATCACGGAGGTAATCATTATGGCTAATATACTTATTGTTTACTATTCCCGCAAGGGTGAGAATTACTGGAACGGCGGTCTGAAAACAATTGCAAAGGGCAACACCGAGCGGGTTGCCGAGTTCATTCAGAACGCAGTGGGCGGCGACCTCTTTGAAGTCGATACCGTTAAGCCTTATTCCGAGAGCTATATGACCTGTATCGAAGAGGCAAAGCAGGATCTGCGTGCTAAGGCTCGCCCGGAGATCAAGGCTTATCCCGACAATTTCGACGACTACGATACGATCTTTGTGGGCTATCCCAACTGGTGGGGGACCATGCCTATGTGTATGTTTACTCTGCTTGAAAAGTATGACCTCACAGGCAAGACGATCATTCCGTTCTGCACCAATGAGGGCAGCGGTATGGGTTCAAGTGAGCGTGATCTGAAAAATCTCTGCAAGGGCGCAACTGTAAAGGCTGGACTGTCGGTTCACGGTGCTGAGGCTGCCGAGTCGGAGAGCAAAGTAGCCGCGTGGGCAAAGAAAAGCGTATGACCGACAAAGCCCGTCCCGAGCTTAACGGAACAGTTGATAACATGGAGCAGTATGACATAGTGTTCTTAGGCTACCCGATATGGTGGGGCGATATGCCGATGGCAGTCTATACCTTCATGGACAGCTGCGATTTCTCTGACAAGGTAGTTATCCCGTTCAACACCCATGAAGGCAGCGGCGAATCGGGAACATACTCTGCGATCGCAAGCTATCTGCCTAATGCACAGGTGCTTGACGGTATGGCGATCCAAGGCAAGACAGCGCAGGAATTCAGTTCTGATACACAACAGTCTGTACGTGACTGGCTTGATGGATTAGGCTTTTAAAAATAACGTAAAAACGGCGGTTTCAGCATTGGAGAACATCCTTAAAAAATGTATATCTGACAATGGAAATTGAAGGATAGAAAGAATGTTAATCGCTCTACCGACTAAGTCAGCGGCCAAAGCAGAAATTATGCCTTTTTTGAATAAGCATACTGATCATCATAAGATTTACAAAGGAGAAATATGCATTTACTATTTTTATGCAGCCAGAACAAAAGACGTTCCCTGACCGCTGAAAGGCTGTTTGAGGGCTATGAGTCTCACACTGCCCGGTCTGCCGGAACGGAGAACAATGCCAGAGTTAAAGTAACACCAGGAATGCTTGGGTGGGCTGATATAATTTTCTGCATGGAGAAGAAGCATATGCGGAGGATAAAAGAAAAGTACTCAGATATCATTGCGGATAAAACAGTCATCTGTCTTAATATCACTGATGATTACAGTTACATGGACGATGATCTGTGTGATCTGCTGGAGACAATCGTTCCGGAGTATCTTTGAAAATGAGCGGCTAACCACATACTAACCAATACATGAGGACATAATATGAGAATAGCAGTAACATATCTTGACGGCAAGATCAACCCGGCATTTGGCAGAAGCGAATACTTCAAGCTTTATGACATCGAGGACGGAAAGATCGTTTCAACGAGAGTCATTGACAACGGCGGCTATGAGCATACCGGACTCATCACGCATTTGAAGAATAACGGCGTGGATATTGCCCTGGTCGGGAATATAGGGCAGCACGGCGCAGATGCCTTTGAAGCAGCCGGTATCGAACTGTATACCGGCAATTTCGATGACGCAGATACAGTTGTCAGCAAATATCTGGACGGTACGCTTGAACTCAAAAAAGAGATCAGAGGATGCAGCTTTGCAGGATGATCTTTGTTTCAGACGGCACAGAGAACGCTCTCTGTGCCGCTGTTATTTTAAGGTTAAGATTTACGGAAGCTAAGCGTTATTTCAGTTTTACAAAATAGCAGCCCCTTGTACTGCGGCTTTTTCTGCTCATATGAGAACAGGTCGTATTCAATGTATTCGTACATTTGTATAATATGCGCATTGATCAGCTTTGTTTTTGTGCAGATCCTCAAAGTTATAATAATAATATTGACAACCTTAAAACAGTGTGCTATAATAGCGTCAGAAAGTTGAAACACAAAACGTTACAACTTTACAGAAGCTTACTTTTATGCTATAATTCAGGAGGTAATTATTATGAAAATCGCAGTAGTTTGTGCAAACGGCAAGGCAGGTCAGCTCATCGTGAAAGAGGCTGTAGACAGAGGGTTAGATGTTACAGCTTTCATTCGCGGGGAGAACAAGTCCGCTGCTCCGAATGCTGTTATCAAAGATCTTTTTGAGATCACCAAGGACGACCTTGCGCCTTTTGACGCAGTCATTGACGCTGCCGGTGCGTGGACACCTGATACTGTTCACGTTGTTCCTGATGCTGTCAAATATCTCGCTGATCTTCTCAGAGGAACAGATACAAGGCTTTTAGTTGTTGGCGGTGCAGGCAGTTTGTTTGTTGATAAGGAGCATACCAAGACCGTTTTTGATGTAACACCGTTCCCCGAAGCAGCAATTCCTGTTGTCAAGGCACACCAGGTAGCGCTTGACGAGCTTCGCAAGTATGATGATGTTAAGTGGACATACATCAGCCCTGCCGGAGATTTTCAGGCGGACGGCGAGCGTACAGGCAAGTATCTTCTCGGCGGTGAGGAACTGACGCTCAACTCTAAGGGCGAGAGTATTATTAGCTATGCAGATTACGCTATTGCTATGGTTGACGAGATCGAAAAAGGCAATCACATCGGTCAGCGTATCAGCGTGGTAAGAGAGTAAGAAAGAGATGAACATCTATGCAGATAACAAGTAAATTCACCGTGGCAGTGCATATCCTCACCTGCATCGACATTTTTGGCGGTCAGATGAGAGTGACCAGCGACTTTCTGTCGGGCAGTACAGGGGTAAATGCGGTGATAGTCCGCAATGTCCTCGGACAGCTTCGAGCGGCAGGGATAGTTGAAACTCGTCAGGGCAGCGGCGGCGCACACCTTGCAAAAGCACTTGACGAAATAACGCTGTACGATATCTACAAGGCGGTTGACTGCGTAGATGATGAGGGACTGTTCCACTTCCATGAAAATCCAAATGCGGATTGCCCCGTGGGACGGAATATCCATAAAGCTATGGACGGACGGCTTGCAGCAGCTCAGGCAGCTCTCGAAAACGAGCTGAAAAGCACCACGCTTGCACAGGTCGTTGCTGACACACGAAGGATAATTGACGAAGAATAAAAGAGAGTGTGCAGGCGTTTTGTCGGCACACTCTTTTTATAAATCAAAATTTAGCGCGTATGCGCTAAGTTGATAGTTGAAAGTTGAGAGTTGAGAGTTGAGAGTTAATGTGTTCGCTTCGCTCACAATATTTAAATATTGTCGCCGCAGGCGACTCCACAACTTTCAAC
>Ga0116172_10000674_pt1 | contig 33411 bp, 30 predicted proteins | sample AD_UKC083_MetaG_FD_89799 | JGI IMG/M metagenome (GOLD analysis project Ga0116172, IMG submission 89799) | Active sludge microbial communities of municipal wastewater-treating anaerobic digesters from USA - AD_UKC083_MetaG | ecosystem: Engineered > Bioreactor > Anaerobic > Digestate | place: USA... | reverse complement strand
GGCCTGCGGAAGATTATGGTTCAGCATCATCACGCTCACATCGCTTCGGTGATGGAGGAGCGCAATCTTCGGGGAAAAGTGATCGGTATCGCGTTCGACGGCACCGGTTATGGCACGGACGGACATCTGTGGGGCGCCGAGTTCCTCGTGGCGGACAGGCGTTCCTTCGATCGCCGCGCGCATTTTGCATACTTTCCGCTTCCCGGCGGTGAGAGCGCGATCCGTGACGTATGGAAGATCGGCGTCGCGCTGCTGTACGGTCTCTATGGAAAAGAGTATCCGTTCATGCGCAGGGACGATGAAACGGCCATGGCGTGCGAACTGATCGAGAAAAACATCAATTGCCCGGAGACGTGCAGCATCGGGCGGCTCTTCGACGGGGTGGCGGCGATTCTCGGGCTAACGGAAACGGTCAGCGCCGAGGCTGAGGCCGCGATGCTTTTGGAAGAGGCGGCCCTCCGCGGTGCGGCCTATTGGCGTGAGGACGGCTGGTCAGTCCCGCTTACGGGGGACGCTCCGGCCGTGATCTCCACAAAGGCGCTTGTGGAGCGGGTCATGTCCCTCTTCCGCGGGGGCGCCGGTGTAGAAGCCGCGGCCTATGCGTTCCACGCCGCGATAGCGAAGACCTCGGTGGAAATCGCTGTGCGAATTAGGTCGGAAGGGGGGCCAAACCGCGTGGCGCTTTCGGGGGGGGCCTTTCAGAACAGGCTGCTGCTCGGCCTTATGCTGGACGGCCTTCGGGAAAAACGGTTTGACATCCATCTTCCGAAAAAAATACCATTTAACGACGGCTGTATCGCGCTCGGCCAGATAGCGGTGGCAAGGGAACATTTGAAAGATGGATGATGATGGCATAAAATCACAGGCCGGCGCCCTTCGTTCCCTCCGACTGGAGCGGGAACTGCGCATCATGGAGGTCTGCGGCACGCACACCACGGAATTCTTCCGCACCGGTGTGCGGGGACTATTCCCAGAAAAGCTTTCCCTGATCGACGGTCCCGGATGCCCCGTATGCGTGACGCCGAACGACTACCTGGACCGGGCAATCGAGATCTCGCATGTTCATGGCGTTATAGTGGCCACCTTCGGGGACATGGTAAAGGTGCCCTCGTCTTACAGTTCGCTTGGACGCGAAAGGGCGGGCGGACTATCCCTGGAGGTGGTCTATTCGCCGCTCGACGCGCTCGAACTCGCCGCCGCAAGGCCTGAAAACCAGGTTGTTTTTTTAAGCGTTGGCTTCGAGACGACCGCGCCGACGGAGGCCGCAACGGTGCTTGCCGCCGCCGAAAGGGGAATAAAAAATTTTTCCATATTGTGCGGAAACAAGCTTACGCCGCCGGCCGTAAAAGCGCTTCTCGACTCGGGAGAGACGGCCATAGACGGTTTCATCCTGCCGGGGCATGTAAGCGCAATTACGGGACTCGACCCATGGCGCTTTGCGGCCGAGGACTACGGCAAGCCCTGCGTGGTTGCCGGTTTCGAGGCGGGCGACCTCATCCTTGGGGTCGTCACGCTCTTGCGGATGATTGACGAGGGGCGTAACGCAGTGAAGAATGCCTATCGGCGGGCAGTGCGCGACGACGGGAATGTCAGGGCCCGGGAGATCATGTACCGGGTGTTCGAGGCATGCGAAGCAAACTGGCGCGGCCTGGGCATTATTCCGGGAAGCGGGCTTGCCCTTCGCGAGGAATACTTTGAGTTCGACGCCGAGAAGCGCTTCCCGGTCACGCCGCCTCCTGCGAGGGAGCACGCGGGATGCCGATGCGGAGAACTGCTGCGCGGGCTCATCGCGCCGACCGACTGCGGCCTTTTCGGGAAAGCGTGCACGCCGGAAAACGCAGTCGGCCCCTGCATGGTGTCGTCGGAAGGGCCATGTTCGGCCTATTATCTATATGGGGGGCTTTGATGGAGGGCCGGATCCTCGCCGGGCACGGAAGCGGCGGAAAACTGATGAACGAATTGATCGCCGGCCACATACGCCGCGTACTTGGCCCCGAGAGTGTCCAGCTCGACGACTCGGCGATTCTCGCCATAGGCCTCGAAAGAATAGCCTTTACCACCGACACCTTTACCATAACCCCTCTGGAGTTTCCGGGCGGGACCATAGGCTCGCTTGCCGTAAACGGTACGGTGAACGACCTGGCGGTGATGGGGGCGCGTCCGCTGTATCTGAGCTGCGCCCTCCTCCTGGAAGAGGGCCTTGAGATTGCCGTGCTCGAGCGCATTCTATCTTCGATGCGCGAGGCCGCCGACCGGGCCGGGGTCGCGATAGTTACGGGCGACACAAAGGTGGTGGAGAGGGGCAAGGCCGATAAAATTTTTATTAATACCGCCGGGATTGGTATACTTGAACGCGGAGCCGAGCGCAGGGAGCTTGAGCCGGGGGACGCGGTCATTATAAACGGATTCATCGGCGACCATGGCATGTCGATCATGGCGCTGCGTAACGATCTGAGTTTCAGCCGGGGGCTTGTTTCTGATTGCGCGCCGATGAACCGGCTGATAGCAAGGGTGACGGCCGCTTTTCCGGGAAGCGTGAAGTTCATGCGCGACCCGACGCGGGGAGGGGTGGCCTCGGTCCTTAACGAGATCGTTAAAGGGGCTCCTTTTGGGATCGGCCTTTACGAGTCGGAACTACCGATAAGAGACGAGGTGAGAGGCGTTTCCGAGATGCTCGGCATCGACCCGCTGTACGCGGCGAACGAGGGCAAGGTCCTCATGATTGCGCGGGGCGGGGACGCTGAAGCCATTGTCGAGTCGATGCGCTCCCTTCCGGAGGGCTCCAGCGCCGCGGTAATAGGCAGGGTCACGGAGGCTCATCCCGGTAGGGCCTATCTCGAAACCAGGATAGGAGGCAGGCGCATATTGCCGGTGCTCCTGGAGGAGCAGCTTCCCCGGATATGCTGAGAAGCCGGTGTTGAAATCGAAGGGCAATTAGCCTGACAGCGGGTTTGTAAAAGGAGACTATTTATGTGTCTTGCGGTTCCGATGACGATCAAGCGGGTTGAGGGAAATCGAGCCCTTGCCGAGGCCTATGGCGTCGAGAGATTTGTGAACATCGTGATGATGCCGGAGGTTTCGGTCGGCGACAGGGTGATCATACATGCCGGCTTCGTTATCGAGCGGCTGGACCCCGAATCGGCGCGGGAGATGGAGGCCGCCTGGGACGAATACCATCGGGCCCTGGGGGACGATGGAACTACCGGGAGGCCGGATGGGGAATAGGCGTTTGATACCCACTGAGATCGTTGCCGGGGCTGTAGGCGAGCTTGTGGAGCGGGCGAGCTTTGCAATGCCGCCCGGAGTGGAGGAGATCTATGAAGCCATGCGCGGACGCGAGCGCTTCGAGATGGCCCGGCATACGCTTGGCGTCATTGTAGAGAACGCCTCGATAGCCCGAAAGGAAAGGCTTCCGCTTTGCCAGGACTGCGGCGCGACTATTGTATTCTGTGACATCGGACAGGACGTCTCGCTCGAGGGCGAAAGCCTTCGCGACGCGCTGGACCGGGGCGTGCTGGAGGCCTACGAGCGGCTGTATCTTCGAAAATCCATAGTGGCCGACCCTCTTACCCGCGCCAATACCGGCACCAATACCCCCTGTTTCATTCACACGGATATCGTCTCCGGCGATCGTGTCGGTATTACCGTATATCTCAAGGGGGGCGGTTCGGAGAACATGAGCTGCCTGCGAATGTTCAGGCCCACTGTTTCAATAGACGAGATAATGGATTATATCACGGAGCGGGTCGTTGAGGCCGGGCCGAATCCCTGCCCGCCGCTTTTTTTGGGCGTGGGAATAGGGGGTACGGCCGACCTGGCCATGCTGAACGCAAAGCGGGCGGTGCTTCGCGGCGTGGGGAGCGTGCACCCGGATCCCTTTTACGCGGGGCTCGAAAGCCGGATCCTCGAAAGGCTCAACAAAACAGGGGTGGGCCCCCTGGGTTTTGGCGGCGTCTCGACGGCGGCGGCCGTGTACATCGAGGCCGCGCCGACACATATAGCGACCCTTCCGGTGGCCCTCAATCTTAATTGCCACTCGCTGAGATACGCGAAGAGGGTGTTGTGAACTGGATTGCCCTGCGGGCCCCGCTTGACGAGGGTTCGGCCGTAATGCTTCGAGCCGGCGACAGCGTGCTCTTTTCGGGCACGCTCTATGTCGCGCGCGACAAGGCGCACGAGCGCATAACGAGCATGATCGAGGAAGGGGCGAATCTCCCGTTCGATCCGCGGGGCCAGGTGATATATTTCATGGGGCCGAGCCCGGCGCCGCCGGGAAAACCCATAGGCTCGGCCGGTCCCACGAGCTCGTACAGGATGGACCCGTTTGCGGAAGCCATGTGCCGCGCGGGCGTAAGGGGATTTATAGGAAAGGGGCGGCGATCGCCGGAGGCGCGGGAGGCGATGCGCGCCCACGGCGCCGTATATTTCGCCTCCTTCGGCGGGGCCGGGGCCTATCTTTCAAAGAGGATCCGCTCCTCCATGGTAATCGCCTTCGACGACCTCGGGCCCGAGGCGATGCTCAAACTCGAGGTGGCCGATTTCCCGGCCATCGTTATCAACGATATCCACGGCGGAGACCTGTATGAAGATGCGCTTCGAGAACGAGGATGAATTTACCGCTTTCAAGGAGGAGCTAAGGCGGAGGCTTTCGGCCCATTCGCCCCGTTCGATCCAAAGGGAGGGCTTTCGTCCAGCCGCGGTCATGATACTCATCATGAACGACGGGGGTGTGCCCCATGTTCTTCTAACGAAAAGAACGGAAAAGGTCGGAACGCACAAGGGACAAATGGCCCTTCCGGGAGGCGGGTATGACGAGGACGATGGGGATTTTCTGCGCACCGCGCTTCGCGAGACCGAGGAGGAGGTAGGGGTTAGGCCGGGGGATATCGACGTGTTGGGCCGCTTCGACGATTTCATCTCCATTGCGGGTTTTCAGGTGGTCAGCTATATCGGGATTATACCCTTTCCCTACGAGTATAAGATAAACCGGGACGAGATAGAGGACTACGTGGAGGTGCCTCTCTCGATGTTCGTCAACAGGGAGTTCGGCAGAGTGCAGAGGGTCGAATTCGAGGGGGAGATGTACAATGTGTATTATTATTATTTCAGGAATTTCGAGATATGGGGGATGACCGCCCGTATTCTGACCGATTTCGCGGCAAAGATGCTCGCCCCCATCCGCCCGTGATCCCGTCGATTTATTTCATTGACACAGGCCGTGCCGCGCGCGAATATCCTTTTGCCGTACCGAGCGGCAATCCAACCATGGCATCCGGGAGTCCATCGTGAAGCGTTTATATTTGCTCTTGCTGTGCGCCCTCTTTTCTCTACAGGCCTGCAGGACCAGGCCCATTGACGAAAACATATTCCGGGGGGTCTGGAACGACTACCTGCAGCGGGAGTTCGAGGAAAGCTTCGACGAGAGGCAGTCGATGTCCCAGCGGGAGACCCTGCTGCGCGAGGCGGCCGCTGTCCACGGCGTCGATTACGAGGCGCTAAAGAGATATATGGCTGCCGAGCAGAAGGAAAAATACGACATGATCTTCATACGGCGTTAGGATGAGTAAGGGGAGGCAGCATGTTTAAGAAAATTCGCGAGCGAAGCCTGCATTTTGCCGTCTTCGCCTTTCTCACGGGCCTTTTTCTCGGAGCAAACCTCTCGTTTAAGGCGGAGGCGCTCGAGCCGGCGCACAGCTATCTCGATTACTTCCATCAGGTGTATCAGATAATAAGGACGGAGTACGTCGATACGGTCGACACTAAGGGCCTGTTTTACGGCGCGATCCGCGGCATGCTCCAGTCGCTCAATGATCCTTTTACGCGCTTTTTGAACGAGGAGGACTTTGCCGAGCTAAAGGAGGAGACGACGGGCAAGTTCGTTGGCGTGGGCATAGAGATCACCATGAGAGAGGGCGAGATCGTGGTGATATCCCCCATTGACGACACGCCGGCGATGAGGGCCGGAATAAAGGCCGGGGACAAGATAACAAGAATAGATTCGAGCGAGCTTAAGGATAAAAGCCTGCCGGAGATCATCAAGCTTATAAGGGGCCTCCCTCACACCAAGGTGAAGCTTACGGTTGTGCGCGACGGGTTCGACGATCCCATCACCTTCGACCTCGAGCGTATGCCCATCAAGATAGATGCAGTTAGTTACACCATGCTGAAGGAATACGGCACCGGCTATATAAAGGTTAAGACCTTCAGCTCCGACACATCACGCGAGATGGAAAAGGCCCTAACGGAATTTAACGCTGCAGGGATTCGGCGCGTGATAGTGGACCTGCGCTGGAACCCGGGCGGGCTGCTTGATCAGGCCATCGCCATGTCCGAGCTATTTCTGGACAAGGGGAAGACCATCGTGTCGACGAGGGGCCGCGAGGGCTCGGGCAATTTCAAGGAATACCACGCCGAGAGGCCCGCGCTATACGGGGCGCCGGTTGTGGTTCTGGTGAACAAGGGGAGCGCGTCGGCCTCGGAGATTTTCGCGGGGGCCATAAGGGACAATGGGCGCGGCCGGTTGGTGGGCGAAAAGACATTCGGCAAGGGCTCGGTGCAGAAATCGTATAATCTCAACGAAAAAATCGGCCTGGCGGTGACCATCGCGAAATACTATACACCCTCCGGTGTCTCGATTCACGGCAAGGGGATAGAGCCCGATTTTACGGTATCGTCCGAAAGCTTTCCCGAGGCCGACAAGAAAAACATAAACGCGATTTATCGGGAGAAACTGGCCGATGAGTTCCTGAAAACGCACCGGGGCTACACAGTCGAGAACAGAAGGGATTTTCTGGAATTTTTAAAGGCCCGCAATCTTCCGGTAAGCGAAAAGAGCGCCAATTATATTTTAAAAAGCGAGGTCAACCGTTTCGTCAAACAGCCCCTTTATGACCTCGAATTCGATTCGCAGCTTAAAAAGGCGATTGAAGTTGTCGGAAAAGAACCGTAGGATTGCGGGACTCGGCCTGGAGAGCTCTTGCGACGAAACATCGGCCTCGGTGGTCGCGGACGGCCGGAAGATTCTCTCCAATCTCATCTTCAGCCAGATAGAACTTCACAGGGAGTATTTCGGCGTCGTTCCGGAGATAGCCTCCAGGGCGCACCTGGAGGCTATAAACGGGCTTGTCGACCGGGCGCTTCGCGAGGCTGGACTTTCTTTCGGCGAGCTCGATTACGTTGCGGCGACGCAGCGGCCGGGCCTCGTAGGCTCGCTCCTTATCGCATTGCAGTCCGCCAAGGCGATCTCGTACGCAATGAACATTCCCATGATCGCCGTCAACCACCTCGAGGCTCATCTGTACGCCCCATTCCTCGAGGGGCGCGAGCCGGAGTATCCGTACATAGGGCTTCTGGTATCGGGCGGGAATACGGCCCTGTACGAGGTGCATGGCTGCGGCGATTACCGGCTTATAGGAAAAACCGTGGATGACGCCGTTGGGGAGGCCTTCGACAAGGTGGCGAAGATACTGGGATTGGGTTATCCGGGAGGCCCGGCGGTGGAACGGCTGGCCCGGCGGGCGGCGCGCCGTGAGAGGCTCTTTCCCAAAATTCTGCCCGATCCCGACGCTGATTACCGTTTCTCGTATAGCGGGCTCAAGACGGCGGTGATGCAGTATCGCAGGGCCCATCCCGAAGCGGACCCGGCCGAGATGGCTCACGCCTTCCAGGAGCGCGCTCTCGAGATACTGGTGAGGCGCGTGTACGCCGCATCGCGGGAATTCGGTATTCCGAGGATCGTCGTTGCAGGCGGGGTCGCGGCGAACGGCCGGCTGCGGGAGATGTTAAAGGAGGCATGTTCCGGCGAGGAGGAGCTCATCGTGGCTTCTCCGGTGCTCTGTACGGACAACGCCGCCATGGTTGCGGGAATCGGCTACCATTACTTCACGCGGGGGCTGCACAGCCCGCTCGATACCGACGTCCGCGCGCGGGCCTGACTCTCACCCGGAGCAGCAGCGGTCTTTGCCCAGGGCCTTGGCCCTGTACATGGCCCTGTCGGCGAGATCGAGGAGAGTGAAAGCGTCTTTAGTGGACTGGTCCAGTTCAGTGACTCCGATGCTTACGGTCACCCCCTCGGGTAGCGCCTCTTTTTTCGATGTGGCATCCTTGATCTCGCGCGATATTTTTCTGGCTATCTTCATTGCGTTCCGCCTTGCGGTATGAGGCAGTACCACGAGAAATTCCTCCCCGCCGTAGCGGCCGACGGAATCGATCTTCCGTATGCAACGGCGGAGGGTGGCCCCGACCATGGAGAGCACCCTGTCGCCGATTTTATGGCCATAGAGATCGTTAAAGCGCTTGAAGTTGTCGATGTCGATGAAAAGCGCTGATAAAGGCAGGCTGTAACGGCGGGCCCTCTGAAATTCGCGGGCGAGATCGTTTTCTATGTATTCGTGCGTGAATGTTCCGGTAAGGCCGTCCCTGGTAGCGGCCTCTATTATGTCGGCCATGCTGTCCTTGATAAAAACCGCGACGTCCGTGCCGGTTGTGCTGAAATGGTCGACGACCGCCGTTTTGAGGCTTACCGGCCTGCCAAGCTTTTGGGAGAGCACTTTTCTGTTCTCCGTTATGTTGTGCCAGAGGGCTTTTGCCCTGTCCTCGGATGTCTTATAATGGAAAATGCTCTCAAGTAAAACGGAGAATGGGGAATCCGTCTCATGCCTGAGCGATTCGATGACGAAAGAGAGCACCATGTCATCGTTAAAATCGGACAGGATGTCCAGCTCGATGCTTTCTTTGGTCTGCAATAATTTGTTTATCATGGATGCACCTGCCGGCGAAACCGGCGAGGATGATGGGCTTCCTAATTTGAAAAAACCCTTCCAAAAACCCGGTGGATAATCGAAAAACCATTTTTCACCACACTCTCGATCGAATGTCAATAGAATTTTATCCCGGGAAGCGGCGTATAGGCCGTTTTTAGATTTCGGTTTGGAGAATTTCTTTACATATTCGGATATCCGGTCAATATATGGGGAGTTGCCGGGTTCATAATATGTGTTGAACAGTTTGTCCGGAATAGGGCGCATTGAAGCTGGCCGATATCAAAGCTTCGCCGCCGAAGGAAGGATCGGGCATGGCAAAAAAAGAGACATTTAACAATCTTATCGACATCTGCATCCAGATGGAGGAGAATCCAGATCTCGCTGGAAACGCAAGTGAGATGTTCAGGCACCTGCTGTCAGACTATTTTTTCAAGGGGGATGTTTACGACAGCAAAAGGATCGCCTTTCTAATCGATAATATGAAGCTTCCTGATTTCCTCGGCGAACACCGTTCACTCATCGAAGTGGACATGGAAAAGCTTGCGGCCTTTATAGAGCGGGACACGATCAACGATTCCCTTTCCGGAAGGATTATGATAACCGCCGATTACTTAAAGGCCTTTTATCCGCACCATCCGCCCGCGTTCAACAAGCTCCCGCCGGATGTGCGCGAAGAGCTTCTCCAGAGGGTAAAGGAACGAAACCGATTGATACTCGAGGCGTTCGAAAAAATAAAGACCGACCGCCAAGCGGACCGTTCGAGAAAGGTGATTACCCTGGTTGCGCTGATTCTAAAAAACATACACCGTAAAACCGGGCTGCCGCTTAACCCTCCGTCGGCCCCGGCGGAAACGGCCATTCGGGGGGTATACAATAATTGCGACGAGGTGTTCAACGCGAAACAGCGCCAGCTCGCCGAGCTGGGCGACGAGGCTAAAATCAAGGAAATAATAAAGACGTTCTTCACGGTGAAAAAGTTCCAGGACCTCGCGGGCATTACCAAGCTCTTCAAGGCGGAACTTGACCGCTATCGCAAAAGGGCGCTGAGGGGATGATCCGCGCTCAGCGCGTTTTTTCCGAACGGGAGGAGTAGTAATAATAGAGTATCAGGTCCACAAGTACGAGAATGCCGACGGCTATATAGAAGAAGATCACCCAGTCGATCCCATTGAGTATCTTGTTGACGATTCCGCATCCGTAGCCGGCCAGCACCAGCCATAGGAAGAGCTTGGACTTGGCCCGCACATCCTTCAGTTTGATGGATTTGTAAATCGATGCCGGCCATGAAACCCCGAAACAGACCAGCATTAACGCCTCGAACATGACAAGCCTCCTTATACAATAAAGCCCGGTGTACGCTAAAAACAGGAAGGCGGGGTGTCAATCCCCGCCTTCCTAAAAGCCTTGTAGCAAAGCTCCCTATTTCACGAAGCCAAGCGCCTTTCCGATGACAGGCGAAAGCTTGACGATAACGCCGGCGAAGACGACCGATACCATGCTCATAAGCTTGAGCAGAATGTTGAGCGATGGGCCGGCGGTGTCCTTGAACGGGTCGCCGACCGTGTCGCCGATTACTCCGGCCTTATGGGCCTCGGAGCCCTTGCCGCCGTAGTTGCCCTTTTCGATGAACTTCTTCGCGTTGTCCCAGGCGCCGCCCGCGTTGTTGAGCATGCAGGCGACCGAGAAACCAGTGGCGAGCGAGCCGGCGAGAAGGCCCAATACTCCGGCCACTCCTAGTATCAGGCCGGTCACTACTGGTATGAGAAGGGCGAGGAAAGACGGAACGATCATCTTGCTCTGGGCGCCTTTGGTCGAGATCTCAACGCAACGGGCGTAGTCGGGCTTCTGCGTTCCCTGCATGATGCCCGGGAACTCCTTGAACTGGCGTCGGACCTCCTCGACCATCGAGCCGGCGGCGCGTCCGACGGCCTTGATCGTCATGGCGCAGAAGACAAACGCCACCATCGCGCCGAGGAAAAGACCGCAGAGCACGAGGGGATTCATGAGCGACATGTCGTAGGCCGCGGCGAAGTGCTTTATCTGCGCCGTGTGGGCGATTACATCGAAATCACTTGCTATGACGCCCTCGGGCAGCTTCTGGTAGAACTTGACCGCTCCGACCTGAAAATAGCCTTCAGCCGAGGTAGCGGCGTATTTGCCAATCCAGATCTTTACCTCTTCTATATAAGCGGCGAGAAGAGCCATGGCGGTAAGAGCGGCCGAGCCGATCGCGAAGCCCTTTCCGGTAGCGGCCGTGGTGTTGCCCAGCATATCGAGGGCATCGGTCCTCTTGCGTACCTCCGGGGGAAGGTGGCTCATCTCGGCGTTTCCGCCGGCGTTGTCGGCAATGGGGCCGTATGCGTCAGTGGCAAGGGTAATGCCGAGGGTGGCGAGCATGCCGACGGCCGCAAAACCGATACCGTAGAGGCCGAAGCTCGGCCCTTGGGAAAAACCGCCCGCCGAGGCGTAGGCGATGATTATGCCGAGCACGATTGTTACGACCGGAATGCCGGCGGAGAGCATGCCGGTGGACATGCCGTCAAGAATGCCGGTAGCGGGGCCCATCGTGTGCTGTTTGGCGATCCCCTGCGTTGGGGCGTACTCATCGGCGGTGTAGTATTCAGTGGACTGGCCGATTATAAGGCCGGCTATAAGCCCGGCGATGATGGCCCCGAAGACACCCCAGGTTATGAGATTCACATGGGCCATAACGGCGAGACCGGCGATGATAAGGAGAGAGCTTGCCCATACCCCTATGTTCAGGGATACGAGTAGGTTCTTCATTGTAGCCTCTTCCTTGGTGCGGACCATGAAGATTCCGATGATCGAGAAGAGGATGCCGAGTCCGGCGACGATCATGGGGGCGATGATGGGCTTGACCACCTCGGTGGCCTCGGTGGCCACGAGGGGAAGGGCCGCGCCGAGGGCGGCGGTGGCCAGAATGGAGCCGCAGTAGGACTCGTAAAGGTCGGCGCCCATGCCGGCGACGTCGCCCACATTGTCGCCCACATTGTCAGCGATCGTAGCGGGATTGCGGGGATCGTCTTCCGGAATGCCGGCCTCGACCTTGCCAACCAGGTCGGCGCCGACGTCGGCGGCCTTGGTATAGATGCCGCCGCCCACACGCGCGAAGAGCGCCTGGGTCGACGCGCCCATTCCGAATGTGATCATGGTGGTCGTTATTTCAACGAGCTTGGCGTGCTTGAATTCCGCGCTGTTGACAATGTGCATGTCGAACAAACCGCCGGCGATCCCTACCTTCTGAACCAGGGTTTCGCTCAGGTTCCAGATATTGTTGTCATAAATGTAGTTAAGCACCATATACCAGAGGGAGATATCCAGAAGGCCAAAACCGACGACAATGAGTCCCATGACCGCCCCGGAACGGAATGCGACCTGGAGCCCGCGGTTGAGGGACTTCGAGGCCCCCTGGGCGGTCCTGGAAGAGGCGTTTGTCGCCGTCTTCATGCCGAGAAATCCGCAGAGGCCCGAAAAGAAACCGCCGGTGAGAAAGGCGACCGGTACGAACGGGTTCTGGATTCCGAAGTAAGCCAGTACGGCAAACAGTATCACCAGCGCCATGAAAACGAAGGTGACCACCGTGTACTGGCGCTTGAGATAGGCATACGCGCCTTCACGGACATACCCGGCTATCTCTTCCATCGTTTCATTGCCCTTCTCCGCTCCCATCATCAGCCGGTATAAAACCCAGGCGAAGAAAAGGGCAATGAGCGACGCCACCGGGGCGATATAAAACAGAGGATTAACCATAGTGAGTCACTCCTTTACCATTAGTTTTTATTTGTAAAGACAGCCCGTCCGGCTGGACCGGACGGGCATGAATGAGCCAGTTATTTTTCCATCGCGTTATAAACGTATTCTGCGAGGTCGAAGGTCTGAAGGTTCTGGATGTCCAGCTCGTTCGCGCCGTCGGAGAGCATGGTCAGGCAGAACGGACAAGCGGTCGCTATCTTCGTGGCTCCGCTTGCCTGGGCGTCCTTTGTACGGAACTGGTTTATCCGGGTGCCCAGATGCTCCTCTATGAACATGCGCGCCCCGCCGGCCCCGCAGCAGAAGCTGCGATGGTGGTTACGGCTCATCTCGACGATTTTGGTTCCGGGAATCGCCTTGACGATGTCGCGCGGCGCGGCGTAGATCTCGTTATAGCGGCCGAGGAAGCACGAGTCGTGATAGGTGACCGTTTCGTTGAGCGGCTCGACGAGCTTGATGACCCCCTTCTTGATGAGGTCGGCGATGACCTCGGTGTGGTGATAAACCTCGTAGTCGGCCTCGAGCGGCGCGCCATCAGAGCCGACGCCGACTTTTGCGAACTTCTTGTATTCCTTTTTTATGACGTTGTAACCGTGCGGGCAGGTGGTGATGATCTTCTTCACGCCGTAGGTCTTGAACATCTCGAGGTTCTGCGTGGCAAGGGCGTGGAATAGATACTCGTTTCCCGCGCGCATTGCGGCGTCGCCGCAGCAGGCCTCTTCCGCTCCCAAGATGCCGACCTTGTATCCGGCCTTCTGGAGGATCTTCAACATGGCGATGCCGATCTTCTGGTTGCGCTTGTCGAAAGAGGCGTAGCAGCCGACGTAATATACGAAGTCGACCTCGGGGTCCTCGGCAAGGGTCTTCACTCCGAGGTCCGCGGGCAGCCAGTCGCCGCGACCCGCGAAACCGAAGCCGAACGGGTTGGAATTGTTCTCCATGTTCGAGAGGGTCGTTTGGAGTTCATTGGCCATGGAGCCTTCCATGAGTATCTTGTAGCGGCGCATATCGTTGATCTTGTTGATATGCTCAATCTGTACCGGGCAGGCCTCCACGCAGGCGGCGCAGTTGGTGCAGGACCATATTTCGTCGTCCAATATGTGCTCGCCAATGAGCATTTTGGATTCGACGGCAGCCGGGTCTTGGCCGGCCTTTTTGGCCTCCATGATCTTTGGGACGCGTTCGTCCATGGCCGCCTTGACGTCGTTTATAATCTTCTTGGGAGATAGCGGTTTTTCGGTAAGAAAGGCCGGGCAGTTGTCCTGGCAGCGCCCGCAGCGGGTGCAGGCGTCGCTGTCCATAAGCTGTTTCCAGGTGAACTGTTCGACGGAGCCGACGCCAAAGGATTCCGCCGTCTCGAAGACCTCGGGCGAGATTGGCTTCATGGAGTACTTGGTCTTCGTGCTCTCGTTGTCAAGGTTCTGGTAATAGACGTTTAGCATGGTAATGGCCACATGCCCGAGCTTGTCGGTGCCGACGAGGCCGATGAAGGAGAAAGCGGCTACCATGTGCAGCCACCAGTTGACATAGTGCATGGTTTCGAGCGTAGGTTTGCTGATCCACGAGAAGGCGTGGGCCAGGGCATAGCCGAAGGGCGACCATACCTCGAATTTCGGGAAGTCGGTGATCGCGATGCGCATCGCCTCATTGAAGAAGCCGGTGAAGATGATGAAGGTGATGAGCGTGAGCGCGAAGGTGTCGATCATCTTGGTATCGAGACGGGAGGGTTTTAACCTGTAGCGCCGGTAGATGGCCATGCCCAGGCCGATTATGACCACGGCCCCGAAGAGGTCGCCGGCCAGGGACCATATAAGGTAGAAATTACCATAGATGAACTTTATGTGGAAGAAGAGTTCGGTTAGATCCTCCTGCACCACGATGATTAGTGTCACTATGAAGAGCCCGATGAATCCCCAGAAAAGGCTTACATGGAAGATGCCGGCGTAGGATTCGCGGAGCACCTTGGCCTGAAATATGACGTACTTGATGAATGCAACAATCCTCTTTTCCGGAAAGTCCGTTCGGAGCTCACCGACTCCCTGTCTCCAGATTCTTATTCGACGATAGAGGGTGATGCCGAGGTAAATGAGCGCGGCGAACATGAAGATGTAAATGCCCCAGCGCATGAAGCCATGCGAACCTCCAACATTGAAGTACATCTGACGGGCTATGTCGGTGGCGGGCATATCGTACAAACCGGCGAAATTCATTAGAAATCCTCCGCTTCTGTTAGATATGAAACGATAATCGCTGGTGATAATGCGAGTTCATCCGGAACTCATACGAAACGATCTGTCGCGTTGTTGGCGGATATGACGATTGAAACGTCTCCCCGCCATAGCGATCCCGGCTCTCCGGGTCATGCGACAGCGAATAATGCAAACCTGACAGCTCAAAGTCCATTACGTAAGTGCGAGGACGGTTGTCAACTTTATTTTATCGGCGAATCATAACATATTAATATGAATGTATATATTTGCATTAGGGGCCGGAGCGCAGCGTAAATTGCGTCGAGAACGGCGCGAAGGCGGCTTTTTTTCGTGCCTAAAGGGGCCGCCGGTGATATATTTCAACAATCCGGCCCGCCAATTGTTATTGACAGCGGCCGGGAAGGGGTCGCATAGTGTGCCCCTTGCGGACGCCGTTTCGAAGGCGGCGTTACCGGACATCGAGCTATCTTATCCAGAGTGGTGGAGGGACTGGCCCCGGGAAGCCACGGCAACCGTCTCCGTCGGGCGGTGCCAACTCCAGCGGATGAAAATCCGGGAGATGGGATGGCAGTTTATTGGGAAATAAACCGCTATCGCCATCCATACGATACGCGGTTTTTTTAATCCAAGAGGGTCCGTCAAGGCGGACGAGCAGATGAAAACCAACGGAATACTCGAATTGCCCGATGACTCGGTAGGGATAGTCCAGACCGAGTATTATACTTTTGCGGCCCCGCCGGAGGAGATGAGGCTTGTGTCCGGCCGCATGCTTGGCCCCGTCACCCTGGCATACGAGACGTATGGAAAATTGAACGGGAGGCGTTCGAACGCGGTGCTTCTGCTGCATGCCCTGTCGGGCTCGGCGCATGCGGCAGGCTTTAACAGCGCCGATGATCTCTATCCCGGCTGGTGGGACCTCTATGTGGGGCCGGGCAAGACCTTCGACACGAACAAGTATTTTATCATCTGTTCAAACGTCATTGGGGGATGCACCGGCTCGACGGGGCCCGCTTCCATAGATCCCGGGTCGGGAAGCGAGTATGGGCTTTCATTCCCCATCGTTACGATCCAGGACATGGTGAACGCCCAGTACCGCCTGGTGCGGCATTTAGGCATCGAACGGCCTCTCGCCGTGGCGGGGGGCTCGATGGGTGGCATGCAGGCGCTCCAGTGGTGCATTTCGTACCCGGACATGGTCGCCTCGGCCATACCGATAGCGACCTCCGCCTCGCTCTCGGCGCAGGGGATCGCCTTCAACGAGGTGGGCAGGCAGGCCATCTTCCGCGATCCGAACTGGAAGGGAGGCGACTACTACGGTAAAACCAAGCCCGAGGCGGGGCTGGGCCTGGCCCGGATGATAGGCCATATCACCTATATGAGCGAGCGGTTGATGCACGAAAAGTTCGGCCGCAGGCTGCAGAACGCCGATCTCTTCGGCTTCAACTTCGAGTCCGAGTTCATGGTGGAGAGCTATCTGCACCACCAGGGGATAAAGTTCGTCAACCGCTTCGACGCGAACTCCTACCTCTACATCACCAAGGCCATAGATTACTTCGATTTGAAGGCCGATTACGGAAGCCTGGCCGCAGCCTTCGAGAAGGTGACGGCGGATTTCCTCATCATAAGCTATACCTCGGACTGGCTTTATCCAAGCGAGCAGTCCAGGGAGATCGTGCGGGCGCTTCGCGCAGGGGGCATACATGTGGGCTATACCGAAATCGAATCGGACACCGGGCACGATACCTTCCTGCTCGACGACCGGCAGACGCAGCGCAACATCTCCAATTTTCTGAGGAGCCAGTTTGAAAAGCATGGTTGACAACCCAGCGGAGATTCGCGCCGGATATGACATCATTATAGAAGAGATCCCGTTGCGCTCGCGCGTGCTGGACCTGGGGTGCGGCGACGGGGTCCTGCTGCATACGCTACAGCGGATCAAGATGATCGACGGCTACGGGGTCGAGCTTTCGGCCGAGGGGGTGAGCGTTTGCCTGGAGAAGGGGCTGTACTGCTACCAGGGCGACATCGACGACGGCCTTGCCGATTACAAAAGCAACTCGTTCGACTACGTCATCCTCAACCAGACCCTGCAGAGCACCAAAAAGCCCGAGTACGTTCTTGCGGAGATCATGCGGATAGGTAAGAACGCCATCATCAGCTTCCCGAATTTCGGCTACTACCGCATCCGAATGCAGCTTCTGTTAAAGGGGACAATGCCTAAAAACAGGCTTTTACCGTACGAATGGTACGAGTCGCCCAATATCCATCTTCTGACCATCCGAGATTTCCGCCGCTACTGTCGCGGGCGCGGATATCCGGTGAAGAGAGAACGGCATTTCAATGTCGGCGATGGCGGGGTCTCGCTCCCCAGCGTAGCGGCGTCGAATCTGTTCGCCCAGTACGGAATGTTCATACTCGACGGCGAAAAATATTCCGGACTATCCTGAGTATGCGATGCCACAGTTCAGGCTGATATCTCGATATTCGCCGTCGGGCGACCAGGAGCAGGCGATCGAACTCCTGGTAAAGGGCATAGACGAGGGGATGAAGTACCAGACGCTTCTGGGGGTGACCGGGTCCGGCAAGACCTTCACCATGGCCAAGGTGATAGAGCGGGTCCGGAAACCGGCGCTGGTGCTCACGCACAACAAGACGCTCGCCGCCCAGCTCTATCGCGAGTTTCGGGAGTTTTTCCCGCACAACGCCGTCGAATACTTCGTTTCATACTACGATTACTATCAGCCCGAGGCCTATGTGGCCTCGCAGGACCTTTATATAGAAAAGGACGCCTCGATCAACGACGAGATTGACCGCCTGAGGCTGAGGGCGACCTCGTCTATACTCACGAGGAGCGACGTCATCGTGGTTTCCTCGGTCTCGTGCATCTACGGCCTCGGAAGCCCGGAGGACTTCGAGAAGCTGCACGTTCCGCTGCGCGTCGGGGACGATTTGGGCCGCGACGAGCTTCTGCGCAGGCTGGTCGCCATCCACTACGCCCGCAACGACATGGCTTTTACCCGGGGGGCGTTCCGCGTGCGCGGCGACATGGTGGAGGTATTCCCCGCCTACCTTCAGGAATCGGTGCGCGTCGAGTTTTTCGGCGACCGTATTGAGGCCCTGTACCGCACGGACCCGCTTACCGGAAGGAAGATGGAGAGGATCGAGGTCGCATACATATATCCGGCGAAGCATTTCGTTTCGACGCCGGACGAGATGAAGGAGACGGTGAGGATGATAGACGAGGAGCTCGCGCCGCGCCTCGAAACGCTCCGGTCGGAGGGCAGGCTGCTGGAGGCACAGCGCCTGGAGAGCCGAACGCGTTACGACATGGAGATGCTGATGGAGATGGGCTACTGCTCGGGCATCGAGAATTACTCGCGAATCATCGGCCGCCGCGCCGCGGGGGAGCCGCCTCCCACGCTATTGAATTACTTCAAGGGCGACTTCATGCTCTTCGTGGACGAGTCGCATGTCACGCTGCCGCAGGTGCGCGGCATGTTCGAGGGGGACCGCTCGCGGAAAATGAGCCTGGTGGAATACGGCTTCCGCCTGCCCTCGGCGCTCGACAACCGGCCCCTGTACTTCGAGGAGTTCGAGCGGATCATAGACCGCGCAGTTTTCGTTTCGGCCACGCCGGCCGACTACGAGCTCGAGGTGAGCTCACAGGTGGTCGAGCAGGTAATAAGGCCGACAGGGCTCATCGACCCGTCCATCGAGGTGCGCCCGGCACAAAACCAGGTGGACGACCTCATAGGCGAGGTGCGATCGCGGGCCGAAAGGGATGAGCGCGTGCTTGTAACTACGCTTACCAAGAAGATGGCGGAGGACCTGACCGCCTATCTGGAAAACGCGGGGCTCCGGGCCAAATACCTTCACTCCGAAATCGAGACCATAGAGAGGGTCGAGATTATTCGCGACCTTCGAAAGGGGGAGTTCGACTGCCTGGTGGGGATAAACCTCCTGCGCGAGGGGCTCGACATCCCGGAGGTGTCGCTTGTGGCGATCCTCGACGCGGACAAGGAGGGCTTCCTTCGCTCGGCCCGCTCCCTAATTCAGACGGCCGGACGGGCGGCGCGCAACCTCGGCGGCACGGTCATAATGTACGCGGATACGATAACGCCGTCCATGAAGACCGCTATCGACGAAACTAACCGAAGGCGCGAGATACAATCCCGTTATAACGCGGAGCACGGCGTCACCCCGGCCTCCATCTCCAAGGAGATCGTGGACATCATCGAACGCGAGTACCACAGCGACGACGAGTACTCCTCCTACGTCGCCGAGTATAAAAACGCCTATCGCTCATCGAACCTGGCGACGCTTAGGGGCCTTGTCGAGACCATCCGGGCCGACATGCTCGAGGCCGCGTCGAACCTGGAGTTCGAAAAGGCAGCCGTTCTGCGCGACCAGATGATGGAGGCCGAGAAAAAGATTTCACTCCTGGAAAAGGCGAAACGATGAGAATGCCCGGCGAACACGAGATCATGCACATAATAGACGCGGCGCTTCGTGAGGACATAGGCGACGGCGACCTTACCTCCGAAGCCATTTTCTCCGGAGGGGGGCTATCTACCGCAAGGGTGGTCGCCAAGGAGGACGGGGTTTTCTGCGGGGGCGAGGTTGTTCGCATGGTGTACCGGCGTCTGAACCCTGAGGTGCGCGTGGTGGCGCGCAAAAGCGACGGTGAGGCGATAGCGAGCGGGGAGACCGCCCTTATGCTCTCGGGGCCGACTGAGGCGCTGCTCACCGGCGAGCGCACGGCTCTGAATTTCGCCCAGCGCATGTCGGGCATAGCGACCGCCACCCGTTCGGCTGTAGCCCTGCTTGCCGGAACCCAAATACGGATTCTTGACACACGCAAGACCGCCCCGGGCCTGCGCCTTTTGGACAAGTACTCGGTCGCTGCGGGAGGGGGCACGAACCACCGGATGGGGCTCTTCGACATGGCGATGATAAAGGACAACCATATACGGGCGGCGGGCGGCATCACCGAGGCCGTAAGGCGCGTGCGCGCCATGCACGGGACGCGCTTCGAGGTGGAGGTCGAGGTGACGAACGCGGCCGGGGCTCGGGAGGCGGCCGAGGCCGGGGCGGACATCATCATGCTAGACAACATGGACAGGGACCGAATGAGCGAGGCGATCGAAATTGTTGCCGGAAGGGCGAAGATAGAGGCTTCGGGAAACATGGACGAAATGCGAATAAAAGGGATAACGGACCTCGCGATCGATTTCATCTCGATCGGGGCGCTCACGCACTCGGTGAGGGCCTTCGACCTGTCGATGCGCTTCGAGTAGTGCCGGAGGCCGGGCTGCTTCGATCTGGATATAACCCCTATGGTCGATAAAATGGGAACGCCTCATCACCTCCCACCCTGGAAACATTGAACTCACCGGGCCGTTTTCAGGCAAAGCGGACGGCCTGCCGGGCTTTATCCACATTCTTATCCACACTCCGTCCGAGGCCGGATTATATCTGTGCATAACATGCGTCGGAGGGCGTGATCTGATCAATTATGTTTTATTATTAATTTTTTTATTATGGACACGCAACGCCCTTGTGATGACCTTGGGGCTTGTCGGAGCCGTGTCCGAGCGGTGATTTTTTCTCTTTTCGCGCTGTCTTTTTCAAATTATCGTTGACTTTAAATTAATTCAATTGTAAATGATTATCAATTAATTTCACAGAAATTAATTGACCGTGCTTTTGTTCCCATTGGCGCTTCCTGTACGGCATATAGAAAGAGGGGAGAATCTCGTCGGTATGAAAAATACCCATGGTGAAGCGGGGCACCAGCGCGATAAGGAAATTAATTTACTTGTTCAACAGGTCGTTTCAATGGATTATTCCCGCGACAGGATAGCAAAGGAAATAGACAGGATGTTTCTCGATCTTCCGCGCGCCGAGAAATCGGTGCTGTTGTCGGTTGTGGTGGATCGGAGCTTCGAGCACGCGTGGACGGGGGACCTGCGTTCCCGCACCGGCGGGTTCGCCCATACGCTCGCTCGCTTCGACGATTCGGTCCCCGGACGCGGACTGGAAAACTGTTTCGCCGCCCGCCTTTGCAGGTTTATAGTCTCCATGCTCAGAAACGGCGGGGCGAATGTGGTCGGAGGAAGCCGCCTTAGCCAGGAATTTTACGACGGATGCACGGAGAGCGCGGCCCGGACAGAGCTCTTGGGCGACGCCGGCGATTCGGAGCTTTTAGAGATATATATCAAGCAGTGTGTCGTAATGATGAAAGCCGCTGGAATGATCGACGTGGACGGCGGGGCCGCCGTTCCCTCCCCGGATTGCATGGCGGGCGGCGTTTTTACGGCCCTGTTCGGCTCCTTCTGGGGCAAGGTGCGCTGGGAGGACATCTTCCCGTCAAACCCGTCCGCGGCGCGCGAGCTCCGGCGCAATCGCCATATACTGGTAGATCTTTTACTCCGGCAGGACGGCGTATTCAACCTCGATTCCGTCGCGGCCGAGTTTTTCGACCTGACGGGTTTCGGGGCGCGGAACGACGTTTTCCTCATCTCGTTTCTGGATTTTTACCTGTTTACCTGGTTTGCTCACTTCGGACTTGTCGAATACGCCGAATCGGACGACGGCGACGCGGTCCGCATAAACGCCACCGAGCGGGGGAAGTCCTTTCTAAAACACCTCCAGCGCGCCTGAAAATGCTTCGCCTGAACCACAGGGGGGCCGCCTGCGCCGTCCCATGAACGAATATATCGACAGACTGGTCGCTGCCCATAATTCGTCCTTTCCCGGAGCGGCCCACCCGCGCGTCTTTTCCTGTCCGGGAAGAATCAATCTCATCGGAGAGCACGTTGATTACAACGGCGGCCATGTGTTTCCGGCGGCAATCGACAGGGCCGTATACCTGTGCGTTTCCGAAAATGCCTCCGGGCTCTTCAGGTTCCATGACGCGGGATTCCAAGACTCGGGGGAGCTTCCGCTGTCGCTTTTCCGCGAAGGCATAGAGGTGCCGAGGGTGTGGCTTTATCCAGCCGGCGCACTGGCGGCGCTTCGCGCCGACTGGGACCGGGGATTCGACCTCAGCTATCTGAGCACAATCCCCGTCGGCGCCGGGGTGTCGAGCTCGGCGGCAATCACCACCGTAACGCTTTTCGCAATGGCAAAAACGCTCGGCATGGAGCTCGACGGAATCGAGCTTGCGCGGATGGGGCAGAGGGTGGAAAGGGAGTACGCGGGGGTCGCATGCGGAATTATGGACCAGTTTGCCGTCATTCATGGCAGGAAGGACAGCGCGATTCTCCTCGATACGCGCGACCTGTCATATGAGTACCTTTACATCGATCCCTCCAGGGTGCGTTTCGTCCTGGTGAACAGCGGCGTCCGGCATTCCCTTCGCGAGTCCGGCTACAACGACCGGAGAATGGAATGCGAGTCGGCCCTCGCGCTTCTAAGAGGATTGGGCGCGAAGATCGATCATCTGTGCGACCTGTCGCCCGTCGATTTCATGCCGCTCGGGCCCTCTCTTCCGCCGCTGGAGCTAAGGCGCGCGCGCCACGCGATTACCGAAAACGCCCGCACGCTTGAATTTTTACGCCGGATGCGCTCCGGCGACTTTTCCGCTGCAGGTGAGCTTCTTTATGCCTCCCACGCGAGCCTGCGAGACGATTTTGAGGTAAGCATCGACCAAATGGACCGCCTCGTAGAGTGGGCGGGCGGTGTGGAGGGAGCGTACGGGTCACGAATGATGGGCGGCGGTTTCGGCGGCTGCACCGTCACCATGGTCGACGCGCCGTCCGCGGGGCGGTTCGCCGCGGAGATCGCCCTTAAGTTTCAAGAGGAGTACGGAGCACCGCCCGGGGTGCTCGAGTGCGCGATAGGGGACGGGGTGAGCGAGCTCATTCGATAGCGGGATTCGTTACCGGAGAGTCGTTCCCCGCCTTCAGCCGGAAATGCCGTTGTCCTGAATTATGTCCATGCACAGTATGCGCTTGCGGAAATCGGCGTCGCGATAGGCCACCGAGACGGTTATGCACACGTTTCTGGAGGCGAGCGATATATAGGGGGCCGTGGTGTATTTGGGCAGGCCGGCCGACAGCAGAAAAAAGTAATCCTTGGACGATTGGTCCGTCCCCTTGCTTCCCGGTTGAAAAAAGAACCCCTTCGACCCTCCTCCATCCACGGAAAAAATGGTGTCGCTGAGCTGAATTCCGTCCTCGTCGAGTATGTAGACGCATTCCAGCTCCGAATGCGGCTTGATGAGCGATCGGAGCGCCGTGTCGTATTCCTCCTCGGGAATGCGGGAGAGTTCGCTTATGAGGTTGTTGATAATCCGGTTATAGCTTCGATGCCGGAATTTTTTGTCGTTGATCCTCTGAACGGTCCTTTGCTTGAAGTTCGCGGCGACCGACTCCATCCTCTCCGCTATGCCTTTCGTAAGGTCCTCCCCGGCCGGAGCGGGCCCGGCGAAATGATGTCCCTGCAGCATGTCGACTCCAAGCTCGAGCGCGTTGACGGCCTGCTCACCGGTTTCGACGCCCTCCGCAATTACAAGCGACCCGATGCGGTGCGCCAGCGAAACAAGCGATTTAACGATCTCGCGGCTGTGATACATTTTTTCGGAGTCCTGTACGAGCGAGGTGTCTATTTTCACTATGTCGGGCTTTATTACCGCCACTCGGTCGAGGTTCGAAAGGCCTGTGCCCATGTCGTCGAAGGCGATGAGGAAGCCGTATCCCCTGTAAAGCGATACCAGCTTTTCAAGCTCCGTGATGTCGCCTATCCGCGATTCGATGATTTCGATGAGGACCTTTTCGGGTTGCATATTGACGGATTCCGCAAGGGCCAGGAGGTGTTTGGAGCCGGAGGATTCCTCCCTGAGTGTGGAGGGGTCCAGATTGACCGTCAGGATGAATCGGTCGGGGTCGTTTGCCATGGAGCCGTACGATTCAAACGCCCTCGCCCGGCACAGGCTGTCAAGCTCCATGGCAAGCCCCTGTTTTTCTGCGGCTTCGAAGAGCCGCCTCGGGGGAATGAGCGCATCGCCCCCCTCCACCAGCCCGCGGCTTAGCGCCTCGAAGCCGATAACCGAATTTTTCTTTATTGAAACGATCGGCTGGAAGTGAGTTATTACGCGCTTGGGCTGGAGAATTCCTTTGATATCCACGCCCTTTTCCGTGTTTTGCATTGGGTGCTCCTATGCGCTGGTTGAAAAGATGAAGCTGGGGACCGAAAAATGGGGACCGCCGCGCGGCCGGCCTGGAATGGCCCGACCGAGTTCCGCCCTCGCAGGGCCGGTATTTACCCCAATGTACCCCTGACGGCGCATTATTCAAGGAAATGGGACGGGGAACTTCAACAAATTAGGAGTTTTCCCTGGAATGCTGCCGGAGACGGGGCTGTGGGCGATACTGGACTCGAACCAGTGACCTCCTGCATGTGAGGCAGGCGCTCTAACCGACTGAGCTAATCGCCCCGCCGCGGTGAACCTATTCGGCCCGTTTTACGATGTCAAGCATTATAGCCAAAAAGAGGGCGTCAACATCAGTTCAAGATGTTTTTTTTCGCCTCGAAAAGAAGGTCGATGGCCCTGTCCGAATCGCCCGTCAGGAGGTAACAAAGGCTCAGGCCAAGCAGGCTGTCACGGTCGCCGGAGGCGGTCTTTTCTCCGAGCGCGGCTATCTTCTCCTCTATGGTGCCGTAGCGGTCGGTGAAGATTTCGAGCGGAATCGTCCGTATGAACTCGTCATAGGAGCGGTACTGGCCCTCCTCGTTTCGCAGTGACTTAATTTCGCTCGCCGATTCGTCGAGGCGGTTCATGCGGTACAGCACGTCGGCGCGGAGTTTTCGGGCTCCGCCGTTCGTGGAGTCGTCGGTAAGGATGCGGTCGATCAGGCGGAGGGAGCGTTCGTAGTCGTCGCGGTCCAGTTCGATTATGGCCAGAGCCGTGAGGGCGATACGGTTGCCTGCATCGAGTTCGAGCACACGCTCGAAACAGGCGCTCGCGGCGTTATGGTTGCGGAGCCGGCTGAACGCGAGCCCCATGACGAGCAGAGTGAGGGGAAATGAGCCGTTGAGGCGCCGGGACTTTTCCAGCGTGAGAACGGCCTGCTTGTATTCACCCCTTTTATAGAGGATGCCGCCCATGTTGAAATGGACGAGATAGTCGTCCCCCAGCTCGAGCGCCTTGCTGTAGCAGTCCATCGCCTCGCCGAGGCGGTTCATGCGGGAATAGAGCGACCCCAGGTTGAGATACGCGTCCCTGTTCGAGGGGTCGACCTCTATCGCAGCGACGTATTCGTGCAATGCCATGACGTAATTGCCCTCCTTCTCGAGCCGGAGGGCGTTGTTGTATCGCTTGAACGAGGCGGAATCGTGCATGGGCCTCCTGTGTCTAAGCGGGCCGCCGGCCGCCTGCGGCAACGGCTCCACCCTCCGTACATAATATCGGTTTCCATGGCCGCGGGCAAGAGAGAAATTGAGGGCCGCGCACGCGTCAAGGACGATATGTACGATGCCGGATGCGGTGGACGGGCGCACGAAGCGGAAGGCGTTTTCAAAAAAAGTGATTGCGATTGGGACATGCCGCGCGGAGTATCCCCGTATGGCCCACAAAACGGCCGGGCAATACCAGTGCGAACGCGGAAAGAATACATCGGAGGGGACCGCATGATACAGGTGCGTATCACGGCGCGGGCGGGAGCGTCGGTCCCGGCCTATCAGACCTCAGGCGCGGCGGGAGCCGATGTGTTCGCCCTCCCGGAGGCTCCCATCACCATCGCCCCCGGGGCGGTTGCCCTCATTCCTACGGGCGTCACAATGGAGATCCCCGAGGGCTATGAGGCCCAGATACGCCCGCGAAGCGGCCTCGCCCTGAAGCACGGCATTACCTGCCTAAACACGCCGGGGACTATCGATTCGGACTACCGGGGCGAGGTGAAGGTCATTCTCGCGAACCTGGGGCAAGAGCCCTTTACGGTTATGCCCGGTATGCGTATAGCGCAGATGGTTTTTGCGCGCGTGCTGCGGGCGGATTTCGTCGAGGTCGACGGGCTCGGAAGCACCGAAAGAAACGACGGAGGATTCGGTCACAGCGGAATATGAAACAGGGAAAGGAACAGAGCGTAAAGATACTGCCCCTCGGCGGGCTTGACGCCATAGGAAAGAACATGACCGTCTTCGAGTACGGCGAGGACATCATCATCGTCGATTGCGGGATCATGTTCCCCACCGAGGAGACCCCGGGGATAGACTTCATAATTCCGGATTTCTCCTATGTAGTAAAGAACCGCCACCGCATAAAAGGAATACTCATCACCCACGGGCACGAGGACCATATAGGCGCGGTGCCGTTTCTTTTAAAGGAGGTATCCGCGCCGGTATTCGCAACGCGCCTAACGCTCGGATTGATACAGAACAGGCTGGAGGAGCGGCCGCCGCGGCGGAAGCCCGAGCTTAGGGAAGTGGCGCCGGGAGAAAGGTTTGCGCTTGGAGCTTTCGAGGTGGAGTTCATCGCCGTCAACCACTCCATAATAGACGGCGCGGCAATCGCCATAAGCACCCCGGTCGGCGTCATCATACACTCGGGCGACTTCAAGATCGATTACTCGCCGGTGGACGGCAGGGTGACCGATATCCACGCGTTCGCCGGATACGGCGAAAGGGGGGTGCTGCTCCTCATGTCGGACAGCACGAACGCGCTTAGAAAAGGACACACGCGCTCGGAGAGCATATTGAGCGAGCGACTGCTGGAGATTTTTTCGTCGGTTAAGGGGCGGATCATCGTCGCAACCTTCGCCTCGAACATACACCGGATACAGCAGGTGCTGGACGCGGCGAGGAAGTACAACAAACGGGTCGTCATCAGCGGAATAACCATGCTGAAGAACGTGGAGATAGCGCGCAGCCTCGGCTACCTGGAATACCACGACGACCTGATCGTCGAGGTGGCCGAGGCGAATTCGCTTCCCGCGAAAAAACTCGTCATCATCTGCACGGGGTCCCAGGGCGAGCCGATGTCGGCGCTTTCGCGGATGGCCTCGGGCACGCACCGGAATTTTGCCGCCGGCTCCGGCGACACGGTGCTTATTACGGCTTCCGTCATTCCGGGGAACGAGCGCATGGTCTACTCGGTCATAAACTCGCTCATGCGGATGGGCTGCGAGGTCTATTACGAACAGGACGAGGACCTGCACGTCTCGGGCCACGCCTCGCAGGAGGAGCTTAAGCTTATGATATCGATCACGAAGCCGAAGTACTTCATGCCCATCCATGGCGAGTATCGCCACCTGCGGGCGCACGCGCGAATAGCGGAGTCGCTCGGCATAAAGCCCTCGCGGATAGTAATTGCGGATAACGGCGACATTCTCGAGCTTTCCAAAAAGGGCGTCAGTAAGGCCGGGGGAATGCATCTGGACCGTATTTACGTGGACGGCCAGGACATAGAGGACGTGGGTAACGGCGTGATACAGGACCGCAAGGCCATGGCCTCGGAGGGAATAGTGCTGGTTTCGGTCGTAACGGCGGAGGGAATGCTGATCCGCCCGCCCGAGGTGGTGGCCAAGGGCTTTGTGGCCGGCAGCAAGGTCAAAGTGCTCGAGGCCATCCGAGCCGACACGCAGTCACAGGTGCACAGGATGCTCGCCGAAGGCCGGGGAGAGCTCGAGATAGCCGCCTTTCTGCGAAAGCACCTTAAAAATTCCATCTTCCGCATGACCAGGCGGAATCCCCTTGTAGAGGTCCAGGTGATGGACGTTTAGCGCCGGCCTCCATCGGCGTGACCCCGGCCTGCGCGGTGACGGGGATGGAACCTCCAGCGCTCCCATCTGGATTTAAGCCGGTTTGGGCCTCAATTCCCCGCCCCGGGATGCCGATATATAACAAAGACCCGGCATGCGAAGGGGCCAAGCTGTGCCCTTATGCGCTTTACCCGTCCGGATTGCGGCAGACTGATATCGGAGGCGGTTTGTGTCCAGCGATAGGCGTTTTCAGGAGATCACCGGCGTATTCATGGTTCTATTTTCGCTGATGCTGCTCCTGGCGCTTTCAAGCTTTTCGCTTGACGATTGCCGGCTCCTTGCTGAGGGCAGGCAGGTAGCGAACCTCATGGGCCCCTTCGGGGCATGGATCTCCAATTTTCTGCACGTGGCCTTTGGAATCTCCTCTTATATTTTGGTGGCAATAGGGGCCCTCTCGGCCTGGCACGTCCTGCGCCGGGGCAATATTGCCGGCTCCATGGAGCGCATCTTCGCGCTTTCGTTTCTTCTGATAAGCTTCGCTGCGCTATGCGCGCTCTTTGGGACCGAGTCCGTTCCCCAGCGTGCCGGCGGTTATGTGGGGATGTACCTCTCGCGTTTTTTCTCGCACTTCCTCGGCAGCGTGGGCGGCGCGCTGGTGGTGGTTGTGCTTAACTTAAGCGCTCTTCTCCTGCTCGGCGTATTTTCGATCGCGTCGTTCTTCGAGGCCTCGCCCGGCGGGAGGCTCCAGGCGGCGGTGCGGTCGGCCTACATTAAATTGCTGCGCAGGAGCGATCCGAACGCAGTGCCGCTAACCCGCATCGACCCGGAAATCCGAAAGAAGGCCCGCCGGGCCGCCAAACCTCCCTGGGTGGTGAAGCGCCGGGTGCGCGTTTACCGCGGCAGGATCGTGGGCGAGACGAAGGACGATTCCACTTTTCCCTCCAGGGTGGAGCTTCTGGAGTACATGAACGCGGATGCCGGCATCTTGGGCCAGGCGGAAGGTCCGCGCGGGGCGTATTTCGATGACGGCGCAGCCGTCGATTTGGAAATAATGGAGACGCGGCATCCGGCCGACACCGCCGACCACGATGACGCGTACATCCCTGCGGATGCCTATGAGTTACGCGACGAGGGCCCATCGACGGGCAATCATACCGGGGAAACGATTGAAACGGAACAGGCGGCGGATGTCGGTGATGATGGCGCCCCGGCGGGACTGGAGGCCGAAGAGGCCGGGACGCCCGACGCGGACGACGGGAGCCGCATCGCGACCAACAGGCTTCGCCTGAGCGCATTGTCGGAGGATGATGACATACCGGGGCGCCTTTCCGAGGACGAGGACGCCGATCGGACGGCGGCCTCCTCGCTCGCGTCGAGCGAGGATGGGCGCGGGGCGAAGGGCCCGGTGAGGAACGACGGGGAGCAGAGGCCGCGCAAGGGGGCCGGAGAGGTCCAGCAGACCTTCGATTTCGGCGACGGGGACCTCGAGGAACGGGTTTTCGAAAGCATATCCATCAACCGCGACTACATCATCCCGGCCGCGTTTCTGCAGCCCTCCTCGGCATCGGACGCGGAGAGCTGGAAGGGCGAGATTATAAAAAATTCCGAGCTTCTCGTAGGCACGCTGAACGATTTCGGAATAGAGTCGCGCGTGGTAAACGTAAACCGCGGGCCGGTAATTACGCTTTACGAGATGCAGATAGCGCCGGGCATCAAGGTGAACCGCATAGTGGGGCTTTCGGACGACATCGCAATGGCGCTCTCGGGCTCCCGGGTGCGCATCGTAGCGCCCATTCCCGGCAAATCGGCCATAGGCGTCGAGGTGCCGAACAAAAAGAGGGAGATGGTGAACCTTGGCGACATTATAACCGCGAGGGAGTACCAGTCGCATAACGGGAGCCTCAAGGTGGCCCTGGGCAAGGACATTCTGGGCAAGCCCGTAACGCTCGACATTAAGAAGCTTCCGCACCTTCTAATAGCCGGGGCCACCGGAAGCGGCAAGTCCGTATGCGTTAACTCCATTATAACCAGCCTTATCTACAACTACGATCCGAACTATGTGCGCTTCATCTTAGTCGACCCGAAGATGGTGGAGCTGCAGCTTTACAACGGCATCCCGCACCTTCTTACGCCCGTCATAGTCGAGCCGGGCGTGGCGCCCAAGGCGCTCAAGTGGGCCATGTACGAGATGGAGAGGCGCTATCGGCTGCTTTCGCGGATGAACACGCGCGATATAGAGCGCTACAACCAGAAGGCGGCCGCCTACGGCGACGCCTACGAGCGCCTTCCGTATATCGTCATCATTATGGACGAGCTTGCCGACCTCATGATGGTGGCGCAGAAGGAGATAGAGGGCTTTATAACCCGCATCGCGCAGAAGGCGCGCGCGGTGGGAATCCACCTGGTGCTCGCAACGCAGCGGCCATCGGTTGACGTTATTACCGGCATCATCAAGGCGAACTTTCCGGCGCGCATAGCCTTTCAGGTGGCCCAGAAGACCGATTCGCGCACCATAATCGACCAGAACGGCGCGGAGAAACTTCTGGGCAAAGGGGACATGCTCTACCAGTCGCCCATGAGCTCCTTCCCTGTGCGCATACAAGGGGCCTACATCTCCGAGGACGAAATACAGACGGTGGTGCAGCACCTGCGCTCGCTTGGAAATCCCGACTACATCGATATCGACGCAAGCATCTTCGAGGAGGAGCTCTCCGGCGAGGATGACGGCGAGGACGACGAGCTCTTCGTCGAGGCGCTCAAGATAGTTGAGGAGACCAAGAAGGCCTCGGCCTCGTACCTGCAGAGGCGCCTTTCAATCGGCTATAACCGGGCGGCCCGCATCATCGAGCTCATGGAGGACCGCGGCTATATCAGCGCCCAGCAGGGGAGCAAGCCGCGCGAGGTGTACGTGTGAGGGGGGGGTGGTGGTGAGATAACGTATAATATCTTTCCTACATCCAGAAGACTGACGGGAAAACCTGAGTAAAGAGCTTTTAAGTAGTAACAATTGATGAGGAATTTGAAAATATTTTTGAGTCCTCAACTGTCTAATTTACTTTTATACCGATCTTCTTAGCGGAAGATATTATATCGGCATCAAAACTCATTAAGTGGGCGTTTTTCCTTTTGGCCAGCTCGATATAAACGGCATCATAAGAAGAAAGGTTATATAATTGCGATAGATAGATTATTTCGTCGGATAAATCGGCGCCGATTGAATAGTCAATAACGATCTTCAATTGCTCCAATAAACGTAAAATGTTTCCTGTGTCGGAATGATTTAACCTTTTTCTTTTTAAAGCAATATTCAAGACATTGTTTGTTTCGTACCACCAGAGGAATGGAGCCATAACAACATCGTTTGGTTGAATTTTTAAGAAGAAATTTTGTGCTATTTCTGAGGATTCGTCGGGCAGGAATAAAGCGGAGGTGAAGGAACAATCGACAACATAATCCATTAATATTTTCTTCCTTCTTTTATATATTCTTTAATATTCACTTTCCCCTTTATGGACTTTCTTATAAGATCAAATTGATCGACTACCTCCCTGACGCTAAGGTTTTGGTCGTTTGCCGTATAGGGTATCAATCGCGCCACGGGCTTTCTTCTTTTTGTGATAACATAATCTTTGCCCTTCATCACATTATCAAGAAGCCTTGAAAGATGCGTTTTGGCCTGGAATGAACCGATGGATTCGCTCTTCTTCTTCATGCAACCAGTTTAATAAACTGGTTGTATAATGTCAAATAGAAAGAGCGTTTCTGGAGGGAAAGGCGACGGCAGGTCTTTTCTTTAGTCTGTTCTTTTAGAGAGATAGTTAGGTTGCTTACTTTCGTGGTGCGAAAGAAAGCTTTTCGAACTCACCCCCTAAGCCCGCTTCGACAGGCTTAGCGACCGCGCTTCGATACGGGCTGCGCCCTACTCAGCGTCTACTCGTTTCGATACGCACTTTCAGTGCTACTCAACGAGCGAGGGCCGGTCGCTGAGTAGCGAAGCGTATCGAAGCGACCGCACTTCGACGGGCTTAGCGTGGAGCCTCTCCAATTTAGCTTATAAGAGGTGATATGAACCATGATAATGCCTGGTTTGCAGTAAATATCGCCTAAAAACAGATTATGGAAAACTTGAATGGTGATAAAAAGCTAAAATAAGTTTTATACATAAGAATTATAAGCAGAACAACACTGTTTTTCAGGGAACGGATTAATTAATACAGCAAGATTTTACAATACATTAGGTTCAGAATAAGCCATATTGTCCCTGTAAAAATTTTATGGAGGATAATATGAATAACATGAACTTTTTTGAGATCATCCGTGCAGTTGGATTGACAGGCGTCAAAGAGACAGCTAGCATTGATTGGAAAGCCCACCCTAAGTTTTCAGGGGTATCCCTTAAACACGTAATTACAGGGTCTGACACCGGTGGGCGGATCAGCAGCCATATTGTAAGGATTGATCCGTTCTGTGAACTTGGGGATCACACACACGAAGGAAGGGTGGAAATCCACGAAGTAGTATCAGGAACGGGCATTTGCATAATTGACGGTTCAGAGCACAGTTATGAATGTGGTGTAACGGCGGTCATTCTTCCTGATGCGCACCATAGCGTCAGGGCAGGCAGAGATGGACTTTCCCTAATGGCCAAGTTTTCACCGGCCCTTTTATAGAGAATCATGAAAAAGAATATTACTGAAAAACTGACAGTAAAAAAAATCCATGGAATCCCGTATATAAGGGTTATACGTGGTATCGGCATAATTAATGAATTTCCGGCGCATAACCATAAACAGTTATGCATCGGGATTATACTTACCGGCACCCGCGCGATGACCTTTGGCGGCGATACAACCACCTATAAAAAAAATGACATGTTTATAATTAACCCTGAACAGGTACATACATGCACAACCCCGGGTAACACGCCACACAGCTATATTGTGATCACCCTTGACACAGCAGCCGTTAATATAACAGAGAATATTTTTTTCCGGAACATAATCGCCCGGAGTGACGGCATCTGCGCAGGTTTTACCAGACTTATATCGGTCATTGAATCCGGTGTACCCCTGCTTGAAAAGGAGAGCCTGATCCACTCGTTCATTGAGATTATCCTGCCGCTTTACTCTTCAGGGAGCATCCCCGGAAAAGTCACTTTAGCGCAAAGGTCGGCCGTTAATAGGGCTAGGGGGTTCCTCGAGTGCAACCTTACAGATAAAATCAGCATGTGTGAGCTCTCAGAAGCAACAGGGCTCAGCAGGTTTCATTTTAACAGGGTATTCCGCAAGGTGACAGGCCTGTCACCCTACGCCTACCACCTTCATGTAAGAATTGAGCACGCCAAGCACATGCTCACAACAGGAAAGCCCATAGTAGAGGCAGCACTTGACTCGGGCTTTTCGGACCAGGGCCACTTCGGCAGGTACTTCCGTAAAATAGTCGGAGTAACACCCGGCGTATTTCTTAAATACAACAGTTAGGACTTCCAATTTCAATAATATTTAAAGCCCAGTACATAATAATGCCGGAAGTGAAGATAAAACGTATATAAAGGCAGATGCACCCTAAAAAGGAAACGGGCAAAGGCGCGGTCGCGTCAATGAAGCGATTTTTAGAAAATGAGGGTATAAAGCCATGATGGAATATAAAGGTTATATCGGAGTGGTAAACTATTATCCAGATGCGAAGATTTTTCACGGAGACGTAATAAATACGAGAGACGTCATTACGTTCCAGGGGACTTCGGTGAAAGAGATTGAGAAAGCGTTTAAAGATTCGATCGACGATTATATTAAATGGTGTAAAGAAGAAGGGGTCGAGCCTGAAAAGCCTTATTCCGGAAAATTTAATGTCTCCTTCGGGGAATGGGAGAAAATCCCTCGACTTTAGTCGAAGACTTTAGTATGCTTGCGGGATGGAGCATTACAGGAAGACCTCCCACAGTATATATGATATAAAGTACCATAT
>Ga0116172_10000662_pt1 | contig 33838 bp, 25 predicted proteins | sample AD_UKC083_MetaG_FD_89799 | JGI IMG/M metagenome (GOLD analysis project Ga0116172, IMG submission 89799) | Active sludge microbial communities of municipal wastewater-treating anaerobic digesters from USA - AD_UKC083_MetaG | ecosystem: Engineered > Bioreactor > Anaerobic > Digestate | place: USA... | reverse complement strand
CCTACAGCCAGTGCTATCCCGACAAGGGTCAGGCTGTTGATTGAAATTCCGGCAGCATAAAAGAAATTGAAGGCCGTATATACTGAAACAGGTATTGAAACGGCAATTATTGAAACAAGCCTTAAATTCCTAAGGAAGAACCATAATATAAGGATTGCCAGAAATCCTCCTGTAATGGCAAGATTGATTATCTGGTTTATATTTTCTTCCATTGTTTCCGCCCCGTTATACTGAACAACTATCTCAACCCCCTGAGGAGCCATCTCCCTGTTTATTTTATTTATTACAGTGAGAGCATTATCTGATAGTTTTATAAGGTTAGCCTGGTTGTCATTTACAAGGTTTATTGTAACAGCATCCATTCCGTTAACCCTGCTGAAAGAAGTCTCTTCCCTGACGCCATAAAATATTTCTGCAATATCTCTCAGGAGAACCGGTCCTTCCTGTCTGACAATTATCCTTCCAATATCCCCGACATCGGTATATTCGGATGTAATGTTCACGAAGAACTCATTGCTCCCGTCGACAACCTTCCCTGCGAAAGTCTTTTCCTTACCGTTATTATTCAGCAGAGTTCTTACCTGACCCATTGTGATACCGTTTGCCTTGCAGGCACGTTCATCAAGCCTTACCTCAATTGAGTTTTCCTGACCGCCATATACCTGGACGCCGGCAATACCATCGATGTTCTCAAGCTTCGGTTTTATTTCCCTGTCGGCAATGTTCCTGATCCTGTCAACACCTCCTTCACCCCTTATCTGAAGTGACATGAACTGATTAATCATCTGGTCGAGATCGATCCTTATCACACTGATCAGGAAATCTTCGGGGATTGAATTCTTAACCACGTCAATCTTCTCCTGGAGCTTGAGGCTGGCATACTTCAGATCAGCCTTCTGCGTATAGTAAATAGTTATTACACCGAAGTTTGATGTGATGTTTGTTTCGATCTTCTCGATATCATCAAGAGTCCCGATAGCCCCTTCAAGGGGAATTACCGCCTGGGTCTCTATATAAGCCGGGTCCATTTCAAGTGGAGTACCTACTCTTACAATAAGTGTCGGCAGTTCGGGATTAGGAATTAATTCGACAGGTAGTTTCTTATAAGAGACATAACCGAGCATTGTGAGCCCGGCGAACAGCATAATTATCAGGATCCTTCTTTTTAGAATAAAGTCCATTTTCTGTCTTATAAGAATTATCCGGGAATGGCCGGAGACTTACTTTTCCCCGTAATATAATTGCTGAAATTATCGAGTATCCAGTATACACAAGGTATCACAACAAGTGTAAGCAATGTTGATGATACCAATCCACCTATTACTGCAAGCGCCATGGGAGCTCTGAGAGAAGCGCTTTCACCAATGCCTATTGTCAGAGGCAGAAGTGCGAGAATCGTTGTAAGACTTGTCATAAGTATAGGACGTATCCTCTGTGATCCTCCGAGAACTATAGCTTCCCTTATATCCATTCCTTCCACCCTCAGCTGGTTGATGCGGTCAATAAGTATAATAGCATTATTGACTGCAATCCCTCCAAGCATTATTATTCCGATATATGCCATCATGTTGAGTGATTGGCCAAGAATTATGAATGTGAGAACCGTTCCGACACCGGCAAGCGGGATCGTAAGCATTATTATGAAAGGTTGAATTATTGATTCAAACTGTGCAGCAAGTACCATGAATACAAGCACAAGCGAGAGCATAAGGGCAAAGGTGAGGTTGGACATGGAATCGCGTCGTTTCAGTTCTTCTCCTGTATACTCCATTTTGTAATCCACCGGAAGGGCAATCTTCTTCAGTGAGGCATCAGAGTACTTTATTACCCTGTCAAAGGCCTGATAGGGACTGACCATTGCGTAGATATAACAGGTTCTTGACTGGTTCCTGCGTGTTATCTCGCGTGGACTGACAACAGTTTTTATTTCAGCCAGTTCGCTTAAAGGAACCTTTACATTGCCCGCAGTTATCATCAGGTCGTGAAGCTGATTGATTGAAACATCTCCCAGTTTAATTGTAATGTCCTTAAGCTCTCCGTCCTTTTCAAAATTTCCCGCTGATGATCCTTCAAGATAGCTTTTTACCTGGTTAATAACACTTTCTACCGAAACATTGTATAAGCTTGTTTTAAAGCGGTCGACTGAAACTTCTACCTCCGGTGTTCCTTCATCAATGGATGTTGAAATATTATATAAGCCGGGATTTTTCTCCAGGATCAGTCTGGCTTCATTGATTATTCTTTCAAGTTCTTCATAATCTTCACCGGAAATTTCAAGTGCAAAAGGCGATTCTGAGGTTCCCAGGACACTCTGAAGCGCTGTCTCATCTCTTGTAAATGTCACTTCCAGTCCGGGGACTGATTTCAGGTACGTATCAACCAGTGTGATTGCACTTTCTGTTTCCCGGGCATATTCTTCCTTTAAGATAACTTTCAGGGATGCGCTGTTCTCACCCCTGACCGTCGTTGTCTGGTTTAGTGTGGAAGATTTGTCTTCCCCTGCCTGGGTGTAAATCAGTTTAATCTTCTCTCCAAGAATTCCCCTTATTATTCCTTCAGCAGCTGATGCAGTTGTGTAAGTTCTTTCAAGGCTTGTTCCTTCAGACAGAGTAAGGCCCACGGTAAACTGGGCCGATTCTGCCCTTGGCATGAATTCGCTTCCCAGCCGGGGGATCAGCAAAGCAGTTCCGGCCATCAGCAATACAGACAGTATGACTACCAGATAACGTTTTTCGATTATTCTCCTGAGAACATTTGTGTACCAGGTGAACTTCAGGGGAGCACTGATCCTTCTTTCCCTGGTTTTTTTCGAAAAGAAAGTTGAGACAAGCATCGGTATCACAAGCATGGCGACGAAAAGGGATGAGATAAGTGCGAAAGCCACTGTCCATGCCTGGTCTCTGAACATTTCTGCGGATGCGCCATGAAGATATACAATAGGCAGAAAAACAACTATTGTCGTAATAGTTGATGCAGTAATCGCACCTCCTACCTGCCCGGTCCCGGTTATAACAGCTTCTTTAAGGGGCATCCCGTCTTCATGGTTCCTGGTTATGTTCTCAAGCACAACAATGGCATTGTCGACAAGCATACCGGCCCCCAGAGCCAGACCTCCCAGCGTCATAATGTTCAGTGAAAGATCTCCGAAATACATCAGATTAAATGTGGCAATTACCGAAACCGGGATCGCCACACTTATTACAAGTGTTGTTCCTATCCTGCGCAGGAAAATATAAAGTACCAGCACAGCAAGAAAGATCCCCAGGAAAAGAGTGTTCTTTACTTCTCCTATTGAGTTATTAATAAAAGTACCCTGATCGGCAACCTTAATGAATTCGTAACCGGGTAATGCCCTTTCAAGTTCATCAATCGCCTCATCAAGGCTCTTAACGGCATCTACTGTATTGTATTTCGGTTCTTTGTAAACAGACAGACCGATACACCTTTTACCGTTTATTGTAACAATGTTCTCGGGATCCTTATTTGCAAATCCAACTTTCGCAACATCCCTCAAATAAACAGGGACACGGGCTGAGGCTGAGGCTGAGGTTGAGGTCGGGGTTCCGCCTGAGGTTCCGGCAGATTCACCTGCAGAAGATTGCTTAAAACCCACAATTATATTTTCAAGATCCCTCAGGTCTTCAAGTACACTTACACCCTTTACAACGTACTTGGTCCCCATTTCAACTATGGAACCGCCCGACACATTTCTGTTATAATTACTTATCTGTGCGGCAATACCGTCAGGGGTAAGCCCGAATGATTCCAGAAGGTAATCGCTCGTCTCAATAACTACTTCACTTTCTTCTTTTCCCGTGATCCTCACATCAGCAATTCCTTCTATCCTTATAATCTCATTACGGATATAGTTTTCAGCAACCTTCCTCAGTTCATCCATATCAGATATCTGGTCGTTCTTTAATCCGACGATCATCACAGGGGATGCATTCGGATCATACTGTGAAATTGTAAAATCTTCGAGGTCTGAATTCTGGCTGAACGAGTTAAGTTCTTTCTGAAGATCGAGGAAAGCTTCGTCCATATCTTTGTTCCAGTTATATTCAACAGTTATTGTTGCAGAACCGGCCTTTGAAACTGAGGAGACCTGAATCACATCGCTCTGCCTCATTGCAAGTGATTCTATCTGATCGACATAGTTCTTTTCTATTTCTTCAGGTGGTTTTTCACCGGATGAAAGCTCGATATATATTTTCGGATTATTCAGATCGGGAAAGAGATCTGTTCCCAGTTTACCAAATGAGATAAATCCGAGAAGAACGATCCCCAGCACCAGCATTAGTACTGTAACAGGGTATTTTACGGCAAATCTTGCAATAGCATTCATGGAGGCTAAATAATGATTTTAACCTTTGATCTGTTGCTCAGGGTTTCAAAGCCTCCGGTAACTACCCGTTCGTTCTTTTCCAGCCCTCTGATGATCTCCACATCAGTCAGGTTTTCAAGTCCTGTTTCAACTATCCTTTCTACAGCAATACCACGGTCTATTACAAATACCGTTTTCCCTCTCTGTCTTGACAGGATTATGTTTTTCGGGATCACAATAACGGAATCCTTTCTCCGGGTAACAATATCTGCTTTAACAAACATCCCCGGGCGAAGCAGGAAGCCGGAATTATCTATATTGATTGTTCCCTTAAAAGTACGCGTATCTGCCTCTATTGCCGGAGATAGCTGTGTGATCGTACCTGCTATGGTATCTCCCGGAATTGTATAATTAGTAAGCCTGACCTCCTGTCCGGGTTTTATTACAGATATATATTTTTCGGGAAGCCTGACATCCATATACATTGTTCTGTAATCCATGATTTTAGCTATAGTTACCCCGGAAGCTGTTTCGGTTCCCTGTGTATAGTAAGGCAGATCCACAATAACACCTTCGATGGGAGAGATCACCCTTGTTTTCTGGAGCTTGAGTTTTGAGTTAATAACTGTTGTTTTGGCATTCTCATAATTGATACCTGCAGTTTTAAGCTCTTTCAGGGTCACGCCTCCTTTTTCATAAAGGGATTCCTGTTTTCTGAGCTCGGTTTCCATCAGTTCCAGGTTCAGCTGATTTGTTTCCATCTGGACAGAGTTTACATACTCCTCATCCTCAAGCCTTGCAATAATGGCCCCGGCTCTGACCCTGTCGCCAAGCTGCCATAACCTGCCTGTCTGCGGGTTCTTCTCAAGAAAATATGCTGCGGGGATTTTCGATTTCAGCTCAATCTCCCCTTTCGGGAAAGATGTCCCTGTTGTGTTGACATATTCTTCAATCGATCTGAGGCTCAGTTCCTGAACGCTGACAGGTATCTCGATATCGGCTGTAAGGTTCTGGTCACGGTTCCTGCATGCAGCGAATGATGTAATAAGGATTAATAGGGTTATGATCTTTTTCATTGTTAAAAAATTATAGGGAAAAGATTGACTTTATAATTATTTTATTATAACCCCCTTCCCGACCTTCCCCCGGGGGGGGAAGGAGAGAACGAGGCCTTTCCCCCCTGGGGGAAATGAGAAAGGGGGTAAAAAAATATAAATATAGGTACTCCATGGTTACTGTCACTTCATTATTTTTCCATACTTTTTACCGGAGTCACGGGTTCTTTTTTCTCGAAATCATACAGTGTCTGGATCTTCAGATTAAGCAGTTCAAGCTTATATGAGATAAGGGAATTTGTATAGGAAAGCTGTTTTTCGGAAAGCTGGTTCTGATATATATTAAGGTCCATCCCGGTCAGATCCCCGTTGCGGTATTTTTCAAGGTTCAGATCATATGTCAGCTGGGCATTTGTTACATTCTGCTGTGCTATTCCGATCTGGTTACGCAGATTGATCAGGTTCCTGTAAACCTGCCTTACCCCAAGAATTATATCGTTCTGCTCCTCTTCGAAAGATACATTTGCCGATTCGATGGTCGCCTGCGATGCTTTGATCCTTGACTTCCTTTCTCCCCAGTCCCAGAGAGGTATTGAAAATGAAAGAGAAATACTTTCGTTATCGGTGGGGCTCTCATAAACATTCCCAATGTTTTCATTATCCCCGAAAAGCCCTATTGAAAGTCCAAGGTTTCCCTTGAATTCATTGAGAGCTTTTGTCTGAATAAGATCAAATTCTGCTGTTTCTATATTTATTTTACTCTGCCTCAGTTCCATCCTGTTCGCGAGACCCTGATCAATCGCAAAAGCTACATCTATCTGAACAGTATCGACATCGATATTGGGCAGAACCATAAAATCATCATAAAGGCTCATACCAATTATTATCTTGAAGTCATCCTTTGCATTTTCATATTCTACCTGGCTGTTCTCGTATTCCGATCTTGAGGATGCAAGGTTGAGTTCGGCCTGGAACATTTCTTCACGGGCTGATATGCCGGCATCGACTTTGTTTTTAATAACTTCATGGCTCTGTTGCATATTCTGGTAAGCCTGCCGGGCTATCTCCATGCTCTGCTGTTTCTGATAAACGTAATAAAATGCCTGAGTCACACCTTTTTCGAGAGATAAAAGCTGAATTGCATAGTTAAGCTGTGAATTCTCAAGGGCCAGCTGTAACTCTTTTAGCTGAAGTTTTGTACGGTTATAAGTAAAGAGAGGCTGATCGAGATTCAGTGAAAGCCGGTTGCTGAATCCCTTTGTTGTCCTTTCGGCAAATTCACTGTAGGAATCAGTATAACCAAAGCGGTTGGTCAGTGAAACAACTGCATCGGTCAGAACTATAGGCTGGGCTACAGTAAACAGCCCGAAGCTTTCTGTGGTCCTTGTTGTATTCCATTTGGATATAAGATCATTGAATTCCCTGTTCTGGTTGTATCCGATCGGATTTATTGATAATGAGAACTGGGATTTCAGCGCAGCATTCTGGGCATTGAGGTTTTCCTGGCTCCGGATGAGGTTAAGCTTTGTCCTTTTCATATTGGGACTATTGTTTTCTGCTATCTGCATTGCCTGCTGAAGGGTCATTCCTTTCTGGGGATATACATCTAATATATTGAATATCAATATACAACATAACAAATTAATTCTTATTGCCGGTTTGAATCGTGTTTTCATTATCAATACTCTTAATCCTTAATTAAAATCTTAACTAATCACTGAATTTATAGCTCAGGGCTCAGGGCCCTCCACTCTCCACTCTCTCTCCTCATCCCCCTCTCTCCTCATCCCCCTCTCTCCTCATCTCCCCCTCTCCCTTTCTTTCTTTCACTCCGCCTTCACCCACCTCACAGCATCCCCGATAACTATCCTGCCCGTCGACTGGTTTGTAAGTTCAACCTTTGCACTGTCTCGTGAGAAATAATACCGTCCGATATTATTCCATCCGGGTTCTGCATTCTCAAAATCGACAGTTATTTCATCCTTTCCTTCATCGTGATAAACCAGGTAATGCATATCCTTATATGGTGAATCGCTTCTGCCTTCTCCTCCGGGAGGTGCCGGTGGCCCTCCGGCCGGACCCTGTCCACGCCCGGTACGTACAACGACCCTTTCTCCGATCTTACCTACAAAGCAATAAACATCATAGTAACCAGGCTCATCGATCTTTACAGACCAGGTAACCTTCCTGTCTCCCGTACCGCTGCGGGTAAATACTGATGATAATACATATCGCCCATAATATGCCGATTGGATGGCTTTCTCCCATTTCTCGGGAGCCCAGTACATGTTTATCTCACTATATTCATTGCGGTCATAATTTTTTACCCCGAGCAGCTTTTTGAGAAGACCGGGGGTTTGAATATTTGTATTTTTAAATCCCGGATCCTCGTTGTCGACTATTAATTCCCCGGGCGATGTCAGAGCGGGTAGCGGGAATTTTTCTTCACCTTCAGTTATGGTTGTGCCTGATCGGACCTTCCTGATCTCGTTAACAGGAAGGCTGACCTCTCCTGGTATGTTCCTTGCAAACAAAGTATTGATTATCAACTCCCTTGGTTCCGCATCAAGTATTGTTCTTATTTTCTTTGCATCGCCTGGTTCCATCATAACAATTGATGAAATATCATCGGTTTCCATACCCCTTCCCTGGATTGTCCTCGAAATTGATGTTCCTCCGGGTACTGATCTTACTATGTCAGTTATTACCTGCCCGCTCCCTCTGCCTGAACCTCCTGTACGGAATCCGAGATAGAAAATGCCAGTAACTGTTTCAGGATTCAGAGCTGTGAAAGTAACCAGATATTTTACCCTGTCGCCAACGACAATTTCTCCGGCTTCAATATCTCTGAAAAGAAATCCGGGCTGTTCTTTCCTGTTGAACCAGTCGTCGAGATAAGGGTATATGCCGAATCCGAATTTCTGTTTCAGATCCTCGTCGAATCTGACTATATCGATCCTCCGGAATCTATACTCATCAATATATTTCCCGAACCATTCGTTAAACTCCCTGATCCCGGCTTTCGATCTCATTATATTGAAAAGATAATCTCCTTTCAGCGTGACAATAGCTCTGATTGTATCACTTCCGGGATTCGAAGCAAGTATCTCTCTGAAGCTTCCGTTCCTGAGGATCAGATTAGCCCTGTCCTGCTCGGACACTCCTCTCATAGACCGTCTTATTCCGGCTTCGGGATTAGTCACTTTCTGGAGGTGGGATTCGAAAACGGAATTTATCACCGGGTATTCCGAGGAATAAAAATTATTTTTGAAAAAATAAAAACTCGGCCCAAGACGATAACGGACCGGTTCGTTTATTACAGTTCCGTTGTAAAATCTGAAATCCTCTCCGGAGATAAATGTATTTCTTATAAAATCATTAAAAATCCTGACCTGTAATTCTTTATCGGTTATTACCTGGTTATTCCTTGCCATATTCTTTTTCTGACGCGTAAATCTCTTTCCAAAGCCGGCATTCCTAAGCGTTGACAATCTTTCCGGAAGAAGTACCATTGATGGCTGAACCTCTGCTCTTGTCTGTGTGCTCATCCTGGGATACGAAAAGAACTGAACAGGTACTTCCAGAAAGCTCAGCGTCCTGAATGGATATTTAGTTGAGAAATTTGTTTCGAGATCTCTCATTAATCCCGATACAAGATGAGATAAAGTATCTTTAAGTTCTGCAAGATCTTTTTTGTAGTAATCATTTCCGGGGAAATAGAATGTAAAGTATTTTACCGAGTCCACTGTAAGCGTATCTGAGCTATAATTGCCGATAGCAAGAGTGAGACCGGTGAGCGGTACTTCATTTTCGAAAATGACAGCTCCGTCTTCTTTTTTCATTGTACCCTGGGCGACCGGGACAAGTCTGCTGTCGGTCCTTACCCTGAGACTGAACCTGATAAAATCGGTCTTGATCCTTGCAGGATTTGAAGGGTAATAGTTGAGTCCCGGAACAGGATACCAGTGTGTTTCCGGTGTCAGAAGAACATAATCGTCCCGGAGAAAGGCCTGACGCTTATTTATATTCAGCATTTCCATCCGGTAAGGTGTAACATTATAATTCTCGTTATGATCCGGGAAACAGAAATTCTCGTCGATCGTACCTGAGTAAGTTATTGTTAAACTATCGGTACAGCCCGGTTGAAGAATACTGTCACGGTCAATTTCTATTATATGATTTATCCTCTTGAAAACCAAAGCCTGTCCGTTTGATGTAACTGCACTTACTGCCAGACCCGGATTAAGGGAAAACACATAGCGGTCGATTCCTGCAGGGTTGTCATTTGTAAATTTCAGTCTGGCAGTTGCTTCAATTGTCTCTCCTTTATGACGGCAATCTATTTGTGCGTCTGTGAGTGCCGCGAAGAGGACATCTTCATATCTCCTGTTTACCTCGATGACCCGGTTCTTTGAATCCTTATTCTTTTTCCAGGTCTTCATTACGTTGAATCCGCAGAATCCGGCGCCTGCAGTAAAAACAACAAGCAGTATCACCGACAGGGCTGTATGTATCTTAGATTGAGGCAATCTTTTAAATAACAGTACTGTGGCAAAAATCAGGGCAAGTCCGAGGCACAGGTAGAAGCCTCTCTGGCTCAGAATCAACACCGGATCATCAAAACCTATGATACCCGATTTAAAAAGAGGCAAACCGAAAGCCATATAGTCGAAAATAAATCCTGCCCTGTACCATAGCCAGAACATATCGAGAGCCGCAATCCCCAGCAGGATCAGGAATGTTATTGCCTGATTCCTGATGACAGACATCATCATAAATGCCAGACCGAGGCTGAAAATAATCGTTGGCAGGCAGATCAGAAGAAGATACCAGAGATATGACAGGATATCCACTTCCATTCTTTTCGAAATTATATTGATGATAAGGGCAATGGAAAGGATAACGATATCAAGACTTAGAAAAAGCCTGAGTATACCTGTTGTCTTACCGCTTACATATTCAAAGTTGGACATTGAGCGTGTGTACAGAACTTCATTTGTATCAAGCTTTTTATCACGCTTCAGGAAATCAGCCGCAAGGAAAATGACGATCAATGCCTGGCCTATATTTAAAAGGTACAGGTTGATATGAGGTACGGATGAAGAGATTGATATAATTTCCCAACCTTCTTCGCCCACTGGTGAAAAGAGACCTATGTTCATGAAGGTAAAGATCGTCAGCGCCCCTATCGAGAACAATCTGAAGAACCAGCTTCTCCTGAGTATCCTGGCTTCGTATTTTGCTACGGTTCTTATATTATGAATAAATGACATGTCCTTATCCTGAAATCATTCCGAAATATCTGCATGAAGCTTATGTTCCATGTAATAAACATAAGCATGTTCAATGTTTGGTATTATTGTTTCCGAGCTGTCAAATTCCGGGCGGTTATCCGAAACAACCTGAACCTCCCAGCCTGTTTCAACCGGGATCGTCGAGATCACGTTATAGCGTTCCTTTACAAATTCGTATTCTGCAGGACTGAGATTAAGCCGGAACACATGCCCTTCGGCATTCCTGACAAGATTTTCGGGAGAACCTGAAAACACAAGTTCACCCCTGTTCAGCAGAGCCATACCCTGACATGTTGATGAAATATCCCCGACTATATGGGTTGAGAGGATAATTGTCACATCGTGCTGACTCAGCTGTGACAGTATATTCCTGAACCTGATCCTTTCATCGGGGTCAAGTCCGGTCGTCGGTTCGTCAACAATTATAAGCTTCGGATCACCAATAAGCGCCTGTGCAATACCCAGGCGCCGCTTCATCCCCCCCGACAGTTTATTAGCCTGCCGGTCGCGTACTTCCAGCAATCCCACCTGGTTAAGAAGACGGTCAACCTCGCTTATCCTTTTTTTCCGGTTTTTTATTCCTGCAAGGGCACCTGCATAATCAAGAAATTCCCATGTCCTGAGAGAGGTGAAAAAACGGAAATCCTGGGGAAGATATCCGAGTATGCTCCGGAGCCACCTCCGGTGCTTCTGAAGATCCTTTCCATCTATCAGAACCATACCTGATGTGGGTTTCATCAATGTGACCATGATCCTTATAAGGCTCGATTTACCCGCGCCATTGGGCCCCAGAAGCCCGAACATACCCGTCCCGAACTCAAGATCGATATCCTTAAGGGCACGATTGCCGTTTGGATATATTTTGCTGAGCCCTCTGATTTCAATTTTCATATTCCGGTAGGGGAAACTTAATAATCTACGGTGATTGACGTTATAAAGACGGTATTTATTTCAAATGTTGCAGAAAAAAATACTAAATTATTAAAATCATTTAGATTTTATATTTCTTCCGGGTTGGAAACAAATTCATAATTTTGTAACCTGAAAATTTCAGAGGTGGGATATAAGACAAATAAGCGTAAGATAATCAACGATCCTGTTTACGGATTCATTAATGTCCCGGGAGATTTCATTTTCGATCTTATTGAACACCCCTGGTTCCAGAGGCTGAGAAACATAAAACAGCTCGGTCTGACAAGCTTTGTATATCCGGGGGCAAATCATTCCAGGTTCCAGCACTGCCTCGGAGCCTTGCACCTTATGGATATGGCAATAACAACATTGCGGAGAAAAGGTACCGAAATATCCCCCGAAGAGGAGGAAGCAGCACTAATTGCGATCCTTCTTCACGATTCCGGTCACGGCCCTTTCTCACATGCCCTCGAAAATTCGATTATCACCGGTATCTCACATGAAGATATTTCCCTGCTCCTCATGGAGAAACTGAATGAGTTTTATCAGGGTAAGCTGACTCTGGCAATAAAGATTTTCAGGGATATATATCACAGGAAGTTCTTTCACGAGCTTGTTGCAGGCCAGATGGATATGGACCGCCTCGATTACCTTCGACGGGACAGTTTTTTTACCGGTGTCATCGAGGGATCAGTCGGATCAGACAGGATCATCAGGATGCTGAATGTTGTGGATGACTCGCTGGTGATTGATGAAAAAGGGATCTATTCAATCGAAAAGTTACTTATCGCCAGAAGGCTGATGTACTGGCAGGTATACATGCATAAAGCAGTGATCGCCTCGGAGAGCCTGCTTGTGAACCTACTTAAGCGTGCAAGGGAACTTGCTCTTAAAGGTGTAGATATTTATGCAACCCCTGCATTAAGGTTTTTCCTTTATAACAGGCTCGGACCAGACGACCTGCTTAAGGAAGGGGAATTTACACCCGGGCTCCTTGCTGAAAACTTTACGAGGCTTGATGATTCGGATATTCTCGTTTCTGCAAAATACTGGGCCGACAGTTCTGACAGAATACTTTCCGACCTGGCATCGAGGCTCATGCGGAGAAGACTGCTTGCAATAGAGCTTCAGAACGAACCCTTTTCAAAAGAAAGAGTTAACAGACTTAAGGCACAGGCTGTCGAAATGATGAACACGGATCTGCTTACGACTGAATATTATGTTTTCACGAACAGTATCTCAAACCTGGCCTATACCCCGCATTCCCCGGAAGTGAAAATCCTTCTGAAATCCGGAAAAACAGCCGACATCTCAGATGTTTCAGATATGTTTGACCACAGATTCCTCTCGGAAAGGATAACTAAATATTTTTTGTGCTACCCAAAAGAATTCAGATAATTAAATTATAAAACCATGGAATTTACAGCTGCAGAGATCGCAGAATTTCTTAAAGGTGAAATTACAGGCGATCCGGAGATTAAAGTTAATACGATAGCGAAAATTGAAGAGGGACAAGAAGGTGCAATTTCCTTTCTTGCCAATCCTAAATACGAGCATTATATTTATACTACAGGATCATCTGTTGTCCTTGTTAACCGGGATTTTGTTCCTTCAGCACCGGTGGATGCAACTTTGATCAGGGTCAGCAATGCTTATGAGTCCTTTGCATCCTTAATGACGCTTGTTGACCAGTCGAAACCGAAAAAGAAAGGTATTCATCCTTCAGCAATTATTGAGAAAAGCGCCAGGATAGGGAAGGATGTATATATAGGTGCATTAGCCTATATAGGTGAGAACTGCGTGATCGGGGACAACTGCAGGATATACCCCCAGACATATATCGGAGATAATACGAAGGTCGGAGATGATTGCCTGATCTACCCGGGTGTTAAAATTTACCACGAATGCGTTATAGGTAATAAATGCACGATTCATGCAGGATCAGTTATAGGTAGCGACGGCTTTGGCTTTGCCCCGCAGTCGGAAACCGAATTCATGAAGATACCACAACTCGGGAATGTCATACTCGAGGATCACGTGGAGATCGGGGCCAATGTGGCGATAGACAGGGCTACTATGGGATCAACTGTTATACGCAGGGGTGTAAAACTTGATAACCTGATCCAGATTGGCCATAACGTGGAGATCGGCGAAAATACAGTGATGGCCGGACAGACCGGTGTTGCAGGATCTACCAAAATCGGTAAGAACTGTATGTTTGCCGGGCAGGTTGGCATTGCCGGACATCTGAAAATTGCCGATAATACAAGGATTGGCGCTAAGGCCGGCGTTGCAGGTGATATAAAAGACGAAAATCAGGTTGTTACCGGATTACCGGCAATTGATCACAGGACTTTTTTAAGATCATCAGTGATTTTCAGAAAACTGCCTGAACTAAAAGCGAAAATTGATTACCTTGAACAGGAACTTGAATTCCTTAAAAGGAATATGATCTGAATCTATAGTCGGATTTAAATTTTCTGATATTGTTCATGTTAATCCGGAATTAAATAGTTTGTTCGGGAATTTTTATTTTTTTTGTATCCGGTTTTATACAATTATTTTTTCTGATGAGTGAGAAACAAAGAACCCTTGCCAGAGAGATCAGTCTCACCGGGAAGGGATTACACACAGGTGTGAATGTAAAGATCACCTTTAAGCCGGCGCCGGCAAATCATGGATTCAAGTTCTGCAGAGTGGATCTTCCGGGGAAACCCCTTATAGATGCACTTGCCGAACATGTCTCAGATACTTCCAGGGGTACAACTCTGGTTCAGAACGGAGCTTCAGTGGCTACAATCGAACATGTTCTTGCCTCATTTTACGGTCTGAATGTAGATAATGCCCTGATAGAGATCGACGGACCCGAAGCTCCGATAATGGGAGGCTCGGCTCTGAAATTCGTGGAGGCAATAAAAGAAGCCGGAATAACTGAACTTAAGGAAGACAGGAACTATTACATCATAAAGCAGAAGATTACATTTTCGGATGAAGAACATGGTGTTGACCTGATTATATATCCCGATGATCATTTAAGCATTAATGTACTTATAGATTATAATTCAAGGATACTTGGGAACCAGTATGCTATACTTGATACTCTCGAGGATTTTGAAAAACAGATATGCAGCAGCAGAACCTTTGTTTTCTTCCATGAGCTTGAACAATTGTACAATATGGGGCTCATTAAGGGAGGCGACCTCGATAACGCCGTTGTGATCCTTGAAAAGGAGGTGGAACAGGAAGAAATTGACCGGATTGCCAGGCTGTTCAACAGACCGGGAATTAGCAGGCATACCGCAGGGATATTAAATAATACCCAGCTGAGATTTCCGAATGAACCAGCACGTCATAAGCTCCTTGACCTGATGGGAGATCTTGCCCTTGCCGGCCATCCGATAAAGGGGAAAGTAGTGGCTACCCGGCCAGGTCATTATGCCAATACACGCTTTTCGAGGATAATAAGGCAGGAGATGAAGAAGTCTCTGTCAAAACATAATATCCCTGTTTATGATCCCACGATCCCGCCTGTTTACAGTCTTGAGGAAATAAAGAGGCGGCTTCCACACAGAGCCCCTTTCCTGCTGGTCGATAAAATAATATCTCTCGACGAGACAACTGTTGTAGGTATAAAGAATGTAACTTTCAATGAGTCATTCTTCCAGGGACATTTCCCTGATGAGCCTGTTATGCCCGGTGTGCTGCTCGTTGAAGCACTTGCCCAGTCCGGTGGCCTCCTGGTGCTGAGCGGACTGGAAGAACCTGAAAAATATTCGACATATTTCCTTAAAATTGACAAGCTGAAATTCAAGCATAAGGTGGTCCCGGGGGATACTGTAATTCTTAAAATGGAACTTGCAGAACCCATGAGGAGAGGTATAGTTACAATGTTTGGTCAGGCTTTTGTTGGTAATAATCTGGTAGTTGAAGGAGAAATGACAGCCCAGGTAATAAAAAACAAGTAATTCAATGATTTCAAATTTAGCTTTTATCGGCCAGGGAGCAGTTATCGGTGAAAATGTTACAATAGAACCTTTTGCCTATGTCTCGGGGAATTCCGTGATCGGCGACAATACATGGATCGGACCGGGTGCTGTGATAATGGATGGAGCCAGGATCGGAAAGAGATGCAGGATATTCCCTTCATCTGTAATTTCAGGAATTCCTCAGGACCTTAAATTTAAAGGTGAGGAAACCACAGCTGAACTGGGCGATGGTACGACCGTGAGGGAAGGATCGACAGTAAACAGGGGAACAGCGGCTGCAGGAAAGACAGTTGTAGGCCAGAACTGCCTTATAATGGCATATGCACATATCGGCCATGATTGTTTTATAGGTAATAACTGCATTATTGGCAACAGCTGCGGACTGGCCGGCGAAGTGAAGGTTGACGACTGGGCAATCCTGAGCGGCGGAGCCCTGATCCATCAGTTCTCAAGGATAGGCGGACATGTTATTGTTGGCGGCGGATCAAAAGTACGGTCAGATATCCCTCCGTTCATCAAAGCCGACAGAGATCCTCTGTGTTATATGGGGCTCAATACGGTCGGCCTGACACGGAGGAATTTCGGAAAGGAAAGAATAGATGAGATCCACAATATCTACCGGGTGATTTACCAGAGCCGGAGAAATACATCACAGGCGCTCGAATTCATTGAGAAAGAATTTAAGCCCTCCCCCGAAAGAGATTATATAATCAGCTTTATCAGGAAATCGGAGCGAGGCATTGTCCGGGGTCCCAGGTAAAAGATACTTTATTAATCGCCACTTATCCTATCTCAGCCAGATTATATCCCTTCCAAACGGATTGAGCGCTATCAAGCTGAGCTTGAAATGCTGCATGCCGAAGGGTATCCCTATAATTGTGATCATTAGCAGAAGCCCGAAAAGTGCATGTGTCAGAGCTATCCAGATACCCCCGCAAAAGAGCCATAACAGGTTCATTATAATATAAAGGCATCCTGAAGCTCTCGCTTGCACCCTGGTATCCCTGCCAAAAGGCCACAATGCAAGGAATCCCATCTTGAGGGTCTGAAGACCAAATGGAATTCCCACAATAGTAACCATTAATATCAGGCTGCCAATTATGTACTCAATGGCAATAATAATTCCCCCGAATAAAAGCCAGACAAGATTGCCCAGGATTTTCATAGACAGTCAGGATATTATTCAAGAATGATCGTTTTATCTTTCGGGTACCTGACAGAATATGTCAGAATGGTCTGCTTGGTCTCCTGTGGTTTCAGGTCATAATCCCAGATCACCCTGCCTGTCTGTGAATTGTATCTTCCTCCCGATAATTCAAGGGCTTCAACCGTAATGCCGCTGTTTGCGGAAACCGGAAGCTGATCCTGAAGGGTTATCCTGACAGGACTTGTTTTATTATTCCTTATTGTGATCAGGAAGGAGTATGTCTCGGTCTTATTCGCTCCGAGTATCTTTCTGCTTGTAAAATCCTTCCTTTTTTCTCTTTTTACAAGTATACTGTTATCAGTGCCGAGTGAAAGGGTAAGTGTATCAGACAGCTGATTGACATTGAGTGTCGATTTTCCGACGAAAGTATTTTCAAAATAAAGAGTTGCTTCACCGCTCTGGAGGCTCATTTCCGCCCAGTTGGTTATATTACCTGTAAGATAAGCCATAGGTGACAATTTTGGGATTGTTACATATTTGTATTCTGCAGGCATTGCTGACCTCTGGATCTCTATGGTCTGGATCTTCCCGTCGGAATCGATTGTATAAGGAACTGCAACGTCGAAGGTAATTGCTGTTTCGCCAACCTGTTTTTGAACTGCTACGGGAGCCGCCTCCAGTGCTTCCTCGACCTTTAACTCGTTAACAGCCATATCGGCCATTGCCGGGGCATCCCTTCTTTTCTGTGAGCCATATGCAACCACCCTGGGTTCGGGGAGAGGGATTAAATAATCAATGTACCAGGGATTCAGCGCGGGAACATCACCTGCGATCCAGGGATTGGCATTTGAAAAGCTCAGTTTTACATCTTTCCACTGGATCCCGGTATTCTGAAAAAGATTTGCTTTATAGAATATGTTAACAGGACTGACAATATCGTCAACCCTTACATCATATGAGGGATACCAGCCGGCATTTGAAACCACGTATGCAAAGGTCATTTTTCCTGAAAGAGGTTTATCAGCGCTTACCGAAACAGAGATCTCCCCGGAGGGAAGCTGCTGTTTACCGGCCCTCTCGGAGATCTGCTTCTGAAGGGCTGCGATCTGCTCCTCATAGTCCTTTATGAGCCTGTTCTTTTTAAGGACAGCCATAGTTACCTGGTCCATATTATTTGTATAAAGCTCCATCACACCTTTAAGCTGCTCAATTGAGAATGTGGTTTCTTTTACTAAAATGGCCCTGTTGGCAACAAGAAAAGCTTCTTTTTCCTTCAACACGGTTATGGCTGCTTTTTCATCTTCCACTTTCCGCTGAAGTGATTCAATCTGGCTTCTTATATTTTTTATCTCCGGAAGGTCCTCAAGATTCTGAAGGTAGTTATTCTGATGATTAACGGATAGTATTGTGAAATTACCGCTTCCTTTTACCTGGATGCTTCTTGCATCAATATATGGTGAGAGCCCTGTTAACTTCAGAAGGGATTTTCCTGCAGGGATATCGACACCTGTTTCGTGAGTCAGCTGAGCCCTGTCGGGGTATACGGTAACATGCTTAATTCCTGCTTTTATCTCCTTTTCGGTGTCGGCAGATATCGCCGCAAAAGGTACCAGCATAAACAGAAAAAGAAAACATAGATTTCTCATATTCTTTTTTTTAAAAGTAAAGTTACAGTTTTTAATTTAATAGCATTATGCAATTATCAGGCCAGATTATTTTCACACTTACGCTGAAATAAACCCGATCAACGTATTAAAAAGGCCTGATCTAAATTACAAAGCAGTAAAACGATAAGATCCCTCGCTGACGCTCGGGATGACATGTGTATAGGGGAGGCAGGGGAGGGAAGCCGGGGCGTTTTGAATAATCATTAGTTTATAAAGAAAGGTAGCGGCAAAACGCCCCGGCTTCCCTCCCCCTCATCTATAATAAATGCCTGTCATTCTGAGCGTAATGAAGTGAAGCGAAGAATCTTTCACGACAGAAGGGTTGTAATACATAACATCGCCTCTATTGTTCTTGAAATCCTGCGGGAAAAGATCAGGGCAAATGGAATGGGTAAAAAATTATCAGCTGCATTCTCCTCGTCAGGGGATAAATGCCAATAGAATATGCGGTTTATAAAATGATAAATTATTCCACAAAGGGGAAAAATGAATTAAATTTTCAAGGTGCTTTACTTATTAGATCAGAGCCAGTATAAGACATATTAAACTACGTATTAAAATCGCTCTGTTTTGATTTGGGAAGCATAGATTCAGTCTCCTTTGCCTGTAGGGCATAGGGTATTGTAGATAAGGTTATAGGACATGATTTTATACCTCGTAGAGGTTATGGAGCAAAATACCATATCAGCTACGCGGAATCCTTCCAACAATATAATCCTCTCTACAATACCATAACCGCTACGCGGTAAAGTCCCGGGTAAATCGGAAAATAGAACAAAATTTTTAAATATATCAATTTCAGCTCTGCTGAGCAATTTTTTAGAACAGAGCGATTAAAAGACGTATTAAAAGACGTATTAAAAGACGTATTAAAAGACGTATTAAAAGACGTATTAAATATTATCTGATACACATATAAACAAATGCTTAACCCCTCTTCCCCGGAAGAGGGGCAGGGGGCGAGGCCGTTACGATTAATTAGTGTGATGTCGTTGCGATCATCAGGTCATGGGGTATTGTATTCCCCCCGGCTGGTAAGAAATACTCACTGCCTTTCAACAATCACCTGTGATGTTTCATCAGCGGCTTCTACCTTATGCCCTTTATTATCTGCAGGTTCCCATCCCATGATCAGATAAAGGGCAAAGAATCCGATAATGTAAGCAACTATTATGTGCCAGCCGTTCTTTATCCACTTTACTACATTTCGTCCTTCCGGGAACTTATTTGTTATTGCAACACCTGCGGATGAACCGAACCAGACCATTGACCCTCCGAATCCAACCGCGTAGGCCAGCATTCCCCAGTCATAAAATCCCTGATCGAGACAAAGTTTTGTCAGGGGAATATTATCGAATACTGAGGAGAGGAATCCGAGGAAGAGGGTAGTGACCCACGACGCTTCCGGCAGTTCTTCTACCGGCATCATAGAGGCGCATAATACGAGACATAGCAGAAATATTGTACCTTTTATTGCACCGGGAACCTCCTTCCACGGGACTTTTATAAAGAGCATGCTGATAACCAGTGCTATCCAGACACCAAGGGCAGGCATGTCGTAAAGTATATTTGAAGCAATTGCTCCGATAAGAATCAGTACCACGGAAGCGATTTTCTTCCAGTCGATTGTTACATTGCATGGGGCATCCTTTACAATCGGGAAATATTTATCCTGCTGATGTGATCCGAACCATGCAAAGAATACAAAAGCAGAAATTGATGCAACATAAGCATGCAGAACATTGAACATTGAAACCCCGTCGATCCACATCATTGTGGTCGTTGTATCTCCAAGCACGCTTCCTGCTCCTCCTGCATTGCTTGATGCAACAATGGCAGCCAGGTAGCCTGTATGCACCTTATTCCTGAATACCACAAGTGCAATTGTACCACCAATAAGCGCGGCAGCAATATTATCGAGGAAGGCCGACATTACAAATACGAAAAGTAAAAGCATAAACGGGCCCTTCCAGTCATCAGGGAGATATTTCGGCAATACGTCCGGGACTTTCGATTCCTCAAAGATCTTCGACAGCACGGCAAATCCCAGAAGCAATCCGAGAAGATTAATTATTATTCCCCATTCTCCCTGCCTCAGTTCCTTGTCGAGGAACTGGTCTTTCATAGGGATATCCCCGAAGATATGTTCCATGAAGTGAAATCCGGGATCTGTCGCAAACTTGAATATCAGCAGGACTGTCAAACCAGTCAGGGCGACAGTGAAAGTTTGTTTGTGGAACAGGGCTACACCGAGAAGGATAAGTCCGAATATTATGAACTCAATCCTTACAGGTCCGATTGAAGGTTGAGCTCCTGTGGCTCCGAAAGAAGCGAGGGGGAGGAAAAACATGGGTATTAGCAGGATAATTCCTCTTGGAATCCTAAATCTGAATTCCGGTAAATAAGAACTCATATATTTATTTTTTTATTTCGGCAGTTCAAACCGCGAAAATAAAAAAAATATCATGCAAAAGAAGGAGTTATCCTTTCCTTTAAGCATTATTAATATATTCTGCCGCTTATTCCCGGTAAAATTAAGCTGCTTGTTTCTGTTCCGGTCTGGCTGGCCATCGGACATCCGGGAACAGGGCAATTAATTATTTTATGTTCTTTAGTATCTGCCGGTTCCCATCCAAGTAATCCAAAGAGGACAAAGAATCCGATCACATATGCAGCTGCAACATGCCATCCCTTTTTCAACCAAAGCACAACATTGCGTCCTTCAGGGAATTTATTGGTTATGGCAACTCCTGCCGATGAACCGAACCATATCATTGAACCCCCGAATCCGACGGAATAAGCAAGCATTCCCCAGTCATAATGTCCCTGATCGAGACATAATTTTGTAAGAGGTATATTATCGAAAACCGCCGAGAGGAATCCGAGAGAAAACGCTGTGATCCATGAGGCATTCGGAAGCTCTTCAACAGGCATCATAGAAGCACACATGACAAGACATAACAGGAAAATTGTTCCTTTCAGGGACCCGGGAACTTCTTTCCAGGGAACTTTTATTATCAGTGCGTTAATTAAAATTGCGATCCATACCCCGAGAGCCGGCATATCATATAAAATATTTGAGAGAATTGCCCCGATAAGTATGAGTGCAACTGCAACCAGTCTTTTCCAGTCGATCTTCAGATCCGTGGGCGCATCTTTCTGTATGCTGAAGAATTTATCCTGCTGATGTGAGGCGAACCATGCGAAAAACAGCAAGGCTGCAAATGCTGCCACGTAGGCATGCAGAACATTAAGCGCAGAAACCCCGTCGATCCACATCATAGTGGTCGTTGTGTCGCCTACAACACTACCCGAACCTCCAGCATTACTTGCCGCAACAATTGCTGCAAGATATCCGATATGAACTTTGTTCCTGAAGACAACAAGGGCAACTGTCCCTCCTATCAGGGCTGCAGCTATGTTGTCGAGGAATGACGACAGAATAAAGACGAAAACAAGCAGAAGGAACGGTCCTTTCCAGTCGTCCGGAAGATATCGCGGAAGTATATCGGGAACATGAGACTCCTCGAAAATCTTTGATAATACTGCAAAACCCAGTAAAAGACCAAGCAGGTTGAGAATAATTCCCCATTCCCCCGCCCTGAGTTCCTTGTTCATGATCTGCTCACCGAATGGAGTGGTACCGAACAAATGCTCGCCAAGATGAAACCCGGGATCAAAAACGAACTTGTAAATGAGCAAAACAGTCAGCCCGGTCAGTGCAACATAAAATGTCTTATGGTGGAACAGAGCGACACCCAGGAGTATCAACCCGAAAATAATGAACTCGATCCTGACCGGACCAATTGAAGGAGGAGTTCCGCCTGCTGCAAAAAGAAAAGTCGGAAATAATAAAATGATCAGTGACAGGAAGATCTTTCTGATATTCCCGGAAAGAATTGAACCTGAATTCTTAAGCATCGTAACGGATATTAACTGTGAGTATCGATTTTTCAGGGCGCCAATTTATAAATATTTTTATTATCCGATAATAGTTGGTTGATTATTGTTTTCGGCCTCACGCCCTCTGATCCCTATGGCTGTCAGTTTAAGGATTTTTGGGGACATAAGTTTCCCCTCCTTTTTTCAAGGAGGGGTGGCCAGACGCAGAAATAGTCGGACTTGTAGAAGTTTTAATTGTCTGGCCGGGGTGGTTTATTTAATTCTTCATTCGATTGTTCTTCATTCTTACTTAAAACAATAATTGTATAGTGTCCCGGAAAAATCCCCGGAAAGATATTTTTCAGAATGAATATATCCGGTTTATTTAATTTTAATATTTTTGCATTTTTATTTAGATTAAATATAATTAACATTTGCTTTAAATGATTGTTTTACATATAAGGATCTGCTAAAGCAGTGCTCAGTGAGATGGAAAAGGATCAGGACAAGATAATAAGTGAAGTAACTTCAGGGGAATACAAGTACGGCTTTTATTCTGATATTGAAATGGAACGGATCCCCAAGGGGCTCAATGAAGATATTATCCGTATCATTTCCGGGAAAAAGGGAGAGCCTGAATGGCTTCTTGAGTTCCGTCTGAAAGCTTTCCGTCACTGGAAAACAATGAAGATGCCCGGATGGGCAAACCTTAAGATCCCTGATATAGACTATCAGGACATAATATATTATGCAGCCCCGAAGCCAAAAAATGCACCGGGAAGCATTGAAGAGATAGATCCTGAGCTTAAAAGAACATTTGACAGGCTTGGCATTCCGCTTGAAGAACAGAAGCATCTTGCAGGAATGGCTGTGGATGCGGTAATGGACAGTGTCTCTGTCAAGACGACCTTCAGGGAAACTCTTGCAGAAGCCGGCATCATTTTCTGTTCATTCAGTGATGCTGTAAAAGAATATCCCGACCTTGTAAAAAGATATATGGGGACTGTTGTTCCATATACCGATAATTTCTTTGCAGCCCTTAATTCTGCTGTATTCAGCGACGGCTCTTTCTGTTATATTCCAAAAGGTGTAAGGTGCCCGATGGAACTGTCGACTTATTTCAGGATCAATGCAGCCAATACGGGTCAGTTTGAACGGACTCTGCTTGTTGCCGATGAGGAGAGTTATGTAAGTTACCTCGAGGGTTGTACCGCGCCAATGCGTGATGAAAACCAGCTTCATGCAGCTATTGTTGAAATTATAGCCGAGAATAATGCTGAGGTCAAATATTCAACCGTTCAGAACTGGTATCCGGGTGATAAAAACGGTAAAGGCGGGATCTTTAATTTTGTTACAAAGAGGGGCCTATGCCGGGGAGAAAATTCAAAGATCTCGTGGACTCAGGTTGAGACAGGATCAGCAATAACCTGGAAATATCCTTCATGTATCCTTCGCGGTGATAACTCTGTCGGGGAATTTTATTCGGTTGCAGTCACAAACAATCACCAGCAGGCGGATACAGGAACAAAGATGATCCACATCGGGAAAAACACAAAAAGCACAATAGTATCAAAAGGTATATCAGCAGGGTTTAGCCAGAACAGTTACAGGGGACTTGTAAAGGTGTTGAAAAATGCATCGGGTGCAAGGAACTTTTCCCAGTGCGACTCACTTCTTCTGGGCGATAAATGCGGCGCTCATACATTCCCATACCTGGAGGTCGACAATCAGACAGCTATTGTGGAGCATGAAGCGACAACATCAAAGATAGGAGAGGACCAGATCTTTTATTGCAATCAGAGGGGTATCTCAACAGAAGATGCCATAGGACTTATAGTAAACGGATATGCAAAGGAAGTAATAAACAAGCTTCCTATGGAGTTTGCCGTTGAAGCTCAGAAACTTCTTCAGATTAGTCTGGAAGGAAGCGTAGGGTAGAACAAAAAGGATAGAAAATCTTGATAAAATATTATTATGCTCATTATTGATAACTTAAAAGTGGCCATAAACGGTAAGGTAATTCTGAAGGGGATAAGTCTGGAGGTGAAGGCTGGCGAGATACATGCACTTATGGGACCGAACGGATCGGGCAAAAGCACCCTTGCAGCAATTCTGGCCGGCAGGGAGTTTGCTGAAGTTCTCGAAGGGACAGTGACATATATGGGAAAGAACCTTCTTGAGATGCCCGCGGAGGAACGATCACGCGAAGGTATTTTCCTCGGATTTCAGTACCCGATCGAAATCCCGGGAGTCAGTATGGTCAACTTCATGAAAACGGCTGTAAACGAACACCGCAAGCATAAAGGGCTTGACCCTCTTTCAGCATCCGACTTTCTGAAGCTTATGCGCGAAAAAAAAGAGCTTGTCGAGATCGATTCCAAACTGGCAAACAGATCTGTCAATGAAGGTTTCTCAGGTGGGGAAAAGAAGAAAAATGAAATATTCCAGATGGCAATGCTTGAGCCAAAGCTGGCTATACTCGACGAAACTGACTCGGGACTTGACATTGATGCACTCCGTATTGTGGCCAACGGAGTCAATAAACTTAAAAGACCCGATACATCTGCAATCGTCATCACACATTATCAGAGACTTCTCGATTATATTGTACCCGATGTTGTACATGTTCTTTACGACGGAAGAATAGTTAAAACATCCGGGAGGGAGCTTGCCCTTGAACTTGAGGAAAAGGGTTATGACTGGATTAAAAAAGATGCTGAAAAAAATGAACTATGAACAATCAGTCAGAAAGATCTGAACGTTACCTTAAACTTTACAGGGAGAATATCGGAAGAATCTCACTCTCCTCTTCGCCTTATATTAATTCATTCCGGCAGAGGGCAATAGAAGAATTCGAAAAGCTGGGCATTCCTACAAGGAAAAATGAAACTTACAGATATACAAATCTGGATACATTTTTCAACCATGACTACAATACATATTTTATGCCGGGGGAGGCGGATTTTATCAAAGCTGAAGAATTCCGGTGCGATGTTACTGATCTGGATGCTCATGGCGTTGTACTGATGAACGGCTTTTATCCTACAATAAGGGATAAAGTCCGTCAGCTGCCGGGCGGGATATGGATAGGAAGCCTTAATGAGGCTTCAGCGAAATTCAGTGACCTTATTGAAAAGCATTACGGGAAATATGTTAACGGAAACTCCGACGGACTTGTACTTCTAAATACAGCCCTGGCTTCAGATGGCGTTTTTCTTTATGTCCCGGAAGGTGCAGTGCTTAAGAAACCCATACAGATTGTAAATCTTGTAGATTCACAGGATGATATCTTTAATCAGCACAGGAATCTTATTATAGTTGAGAAGAATGCCGATATGACACTTATAATTTGTGATCATACACTCTCACCGCGGAAGTTCCTTACAAATGCCGTAACTGAAATCTATGTTGGTGAGAATTCTCATTTTGATATAATCCGTGTTCAGAACGAACATAACAATGCGGCAAAGATCACTCACACTTTTATATACCAGGAGCGCAACAGTTTTGCTTCATCCAATAATATTACCCTTCATGGCGGGCTGGTTCGCAACAGCACCCATCATTACCTTGGGGGTGAAGGAGCCGAATGTAATTCCTACGGGTTATTTCTTGCAGATAAGTTCCAGCATGTGGATAACTACGTGAATGTCAGTCATGCCTTTCCGAAATGCACCAGCAATCAGCTTTTTAAAGGAGTGCTTGATGATATGTCAACGGGGGCCTTTAACGGCAGGATATTCGTTCATAAGGATGCACAGGGTACTTCAGCGTATCAGAAGAACAATAATATACTCCTTACAGATGATGCAAAAATGGACACAAAACCTCAGCTGGAGATTTATGCTGATGATGTAAAATGCAGTCATGGAGCAACGGTTGGCCAGATGGATGAAAATGCCCTGTTTTACCTCCGCTCACGGGGAATAAGCAAACGCGAAGCACGTTTAATGCTTATGTTCGGATTTGCACATGAAGTCATCCAGAATATACAGGTTGAGGCTCTCCGCGAAAGGATGGACAACCTTGTCATGCAGCGTCTGAAAGGTGAACTTTCGAGATGTGCAAGTTGTATTGTAAAATGCGGTTAACATGCTGGGATCATGAAGGATATAAATGACATAAGAGCTGATTTTCCGATACTGGGCAGAAAAATTTACAATAAACCTCTGGTATATTTCGACAACGGGGCAACAACTCAAAAACCTCAGTGCGTTATTGATACGATCAATGAAGTATTCTCGGCCTATAACAGCAATATTCACCGGGGCGTTCATTTTTTAAGCGACAAAGCTTCGGAGGAATATGAAAATGCCCGTGAAAAAGTCCGTTCCTTCATCAATGCCGGAAAGAAGGACGAAATAATCTTTACTTCCGGTACAACCGGATCAATTAATGCAATTGCATTTTCATTCGGTGAAAGGTATATCAGCAATGGTGATGAAATTATACTAAGCCATCTCGAGCATCATGCCAATATTGTTCCCTGGCAGATGATGTGCGAGAGAAAGGGAGCAAAAATTAGGGTGATCCCTGTCAGTGACAACGGAGAAATAATTTTTGAGGAGTACCTTAAATTACTATCCGGCAGGACCAGGCTTGTTGCCGTAACCCAGGTTTCCAACTCCCTCGGAACAATTCTTCCGGTAAAACAGATTATTAACGCTGCTCATTCAATAAATATACCGGTGCTGGTCGACGGAGCCCAGGGGATACAGCATGGAGTTACAGATGTAAGGGATATGGATTGCGATTTCTATGCGTTTTCAGGGCATAAGATCTATGGACCGACCGGAATTGGGGTCTTGTACGGCAAAACAAGTCTGCTCGAAGAACTTCCTCCCTATCAGGGCGGCGGCGATATGGTACAGAATGTCTCTTTCAGTAAAACAACGTATAATGAACTGCCGTTCAAGTTTGAGGCCGGTACAATGAATTTCCCCGGGGCCATTGGCCTTGCCACTGCAATTGATTATCTTTTATCTCTCGGAATGGAAAATATTAAAAGAAGAGAAAATGAACTTTTAAAATATGCTGCGCAAAGACTGAAAGCGATAAAAGGATTAAAAATCTACGGGAATTCAGAACAGAAAATATCGATAATATCATTCCTGCTGAAAGATATACATATGTATGACACCGGAATGGTTCTCGATAAGCTTGGAATAGCAGTAAGGACGGGGACTCATTGTGCCCAGCCTGTGATGGACAGGTTTGGGATTGAAGGAACAGTAAGAGCATCAATGTGTTTTTATAATACATTTGAGGAGATAGATATTCTTGGCACAGGAATTGAAAAGGTTATTTCAATGTTTTCATGAAAAAAATATGACGGTCAACGAGGTTCAGGATTCAATAACAGAGGAGTTTTCGGAATTTGAAGAGTGGATGGATAAGTATAACCTGCTTATAGAGATGGGCAGAGAACTACCGGTAATAGATCCCGTATTCAAAACAAAAGATTTTCTTATTGAGGGATGTCAGTCTAAAGTCTGGCTTCACCCTGAGTTCGATGGAAAGAAAATAAAATTCACAGCCGACAGTGATGCAATAATTACAAAAGGCATCGTGGCGCTTCTTATAAAGGTCCTTTCTGACAGAACACCTGAAGAAATTATTTCAGCTGATCTGTATTTCATCGATAAAATAGGTCTGAGGCAAAACCTCTCACCCACACGATCCAACGGTTTATTGTCGATGGTAAAACAGATAAAGTTGTACGCAATAGCTTACAATGCAAAACAAAAAATCTGATGATGGAAAAGCGTCAGTTTTCTGAAAAGGAATTAAAGATCATTGAGGTACTCAGGACTATCTATGACCCTGAAATCCCTGTAAATATTTATGATCTTGGACTGATTTATAAGGTTTTGGTTGATGATGAGAAAACAGTTCATATTACAATGACCCTTACGGCACCAAATTGCCCGATTGCCGATCAGTTGCTGGAAGAGGTCAGGGAAAAAGCCGGCAAAACAGAAGGTATCGAAAAGGTCGATCTTAAACTTACATTTAATCCACCATGGAATCCTGATAATCTCAGTGATGAGGTTAAGCTTGATCTGGGATTTCTGTAAATTTGCAGATATGGAATCTGTGTTAATTCAGGACCTGTCGGATCAGATCAGGGAGAAAGCAAGGGAACTTGGCTTTGATCTTTGCGGTATAGCAAGGCCCAGGGTCCTGTCGGATAACGGGAAGATACTTGAAAAATGGTGTGAAGCCGGGATGAATGCCGGAATGATTTATCTTCAGCGAAATATCGAAAAGAGGATCAATCCGGGTTTGCTGATGCCTGATGCAAGATCAATCGTAGTAACAGGCTTGTCTTATTATACCGATCTTAAACAAAAGGACCCCCGGGCACCGGTGTTATCGAGATACGCATATGGATTGAATTACCACGACGTCATCTCCCCGATGCTTGAAAAGCTTCTGGAATTCATTAAGACTAATGTACCCGGCTGTGATGGAAGGGTGTTCTGTGACTCAGGCCCGCTTCTTGAAAAGGCATGGGCCCGTCAGGCCGGATTAGGCTGGCAGGGCCGACATTCAATAATGATCAACAGGGAAATAGGATCATTCTTTTTTATAGGAGCAGTGGTACTTAATATAGAACTTGATTATAATACTCCTTTCGATGGTGATTACTGCGGGACTTGTACCAAATGTATCGAAAAGTGTCCGACAGGCGCGATAAATGACGACCGTACAATAGATGCAAGAAAATGTATAGCTAACCTGACTATTGAGAACAGAGGACCAATACCGGAAGAAATAATTCCCAGACTGCAGGGAAGGGTCTATGGCTGTGATATATGCCAGAATGCCTGCCCGTGGAATAATTCCCCGCAGGCCAGAGCTCATCCGGCATTTGCAATTAATGACGAAGTAGCGGCAATGACACGGGAAGACTGGCTTTCCCTTACTGAAGATCAGTATAACATGCTGTTTAAAAAAAGTGCACTTGAAAGAGTGAAATATACTGATCTGTTACGAAATATTTCAGCCGCAATAAAATCGATGGATTATCAGCAGCTTTTTAACCAATAATGAAAAAGGCTGAAATTCTTCAGCCTTTTTACCTCTTTTAACCTAATCTAACTTAACCTGACCTAACCAAATCAATTTGAAAAGATTTTATCAATTGTAATCCTTTAGCATAAGCATGAGCTTCTGCCTGGTAAAGAAAATCCTGCTTTTTACTGTACCAATTTTTAATCCAAGCTCATCCGCTATTTCCTTATATTTATATCCTTCAATGTGCATTCTGAATGGTATCCTGAATTCATCTTCAAGCGAGTTTATGGCCTTCTCAATCTCTGCTTCCGAGTAATCCGATTCAGGAGAAACAAAGCCCTTGTCTTGTGGCTGATTTAAATAGTAAAGATCCTTTGTCCCGTCAATTATGGTGTTCTCTTTCGAATTACGCCTGTAATTATTAATGAACGTATTCTTCATTATAGTGAAAACCCAGGCTTTAAGGTTTGTATAATCGACGAATTTGTCTTTGTGAGTAATTGCTTTGAGATATGTGTCCTGCACAAGGTCAAGGGCAGTATCTCGGTCGTATGTGAGGCTCATGGCAAATCTTTGAAGATTTGACTTCATCCCTATAAGGGTACTGTTGAATTCGTAAGTTGTCATAGCTTCAGTTTTTATTTTATGCATACAAAAATATGCTAATAAAATAAGATAAACAAATCTTAATATCTTAATATCTGTTAAAATGGATTGAATTCTAAATAATATTTTCAGATAAATATCATGAAGTGAATGTGATATAATATGTTTTAAATATGTTTTATAAATTATTTTTTTAGTAAAATTTTGTCCTAAACCTGTACCCTGAATCCCGACACCGGAATCCCGACACCGGATGCCCGACACCGGATGCCCGATGCCGGATGCCTGATGCCGGACGCCTGATGCCGGACGCCCTACCCCTGACGGCTGACACCTGACGCCGGGCGCCGGGCGCCGGATGCCTCAGCATTGCATAATCTCACCAACTTTACTATATTTAGAAAAAAATTAATGCAATACAGTATAAAGCTTAAGAACGGACAGATCCTGAGGGGATTTCTTAACAGTCCCGGTGATAGGACAAGGGCGAACATAATTTTTGTACACGGGCTGGGCGAGCATATAAACCGCTACAATTTCTGGGCCGGATCTTTTAACAGGGAGGGGATAGGCTTCACGGGACTTGATCTGCCTGGTCATGGTTCTTCTGATGGCAGGAGGGGTTATATAAGAAGTTATTCTTTCACTGATGAGATGCTGGATATTCTTTTACAACATATCTGGAGCACTTTCCCGGGAGTTCCCGTTTTTCTTTATGGCCACAGCCTGGGAGGAGGGATAGTCCTTGACTATCTTCTCAGGAAAAAACCGGCAGTAAAGGGTGCCATTGTTACATCGCCCTGGTTGAAGCTCTCATTTCAGCCTGACAAATTCAAACTGGCACTTATTTCGGTCATTAAGAATATTCTTCCGGGACTGGTTCAGCCTTCCGGACTTGTAACAGCGAACTTATCCCGGAACAGAGATGTTGTTGAAAAATATAACTCAGATCCTCTTGTCCATGGCAAGATCTCAGTAAGCCTTGCCCACAGCGCAATGAAAGCTGCAGAGCGGTCGCTCAGACATTCTGAAGAGCTTGAGGTTCCGCTTCTTTTAATGCATGGAAGCAGGGATATGATATGTTCACCTGAAGGGAGCTCGGGTTTTGCCGCGGGAACAAAACTGGCTGAATTAAAGATCTGGGATGGAGGGTTCCATGAACTACATAATGAGCCCTTTAAGGATCAGGTCTTAGAATATATTATAAGCTGGATGAACAGGATATTAAAATGACTGTTATGTTATGGAGCTCAGAACAACATTTGAAATAGAACCATCGGAAATCAAGATCACCTATAATGATCCTGTTTTGTTTATCGGATCCTGCTTTGCAACAGAAATTGGTAATCAGTTTGTGGCCGGGAAAATGCCTGTTCTGATTAACCCTTCAGGAACAGTCTATAATCCGGTATCGGTCTGCAATACTCTTGATACAATTACGGGGGGAAAGAAATACACCCGGGATGATATATATAATTATAATGGTGTCTGGTTAAGTTTTAATCATTATACAGATTTTTCATCGGAAGATCCGGAGAATGTTCTCGAATCTATAAATTCAATTGCTGAGAGATCTCACAGGTTTATTTCCACAGCACGGTTCCTGTTTATTACTTTCGGAACAGCAAGAGTATACCGGTGGAAAGGATCCGGAAGAATAGTATCCAACTGTCATAAGATCCCTTCCTCTGAATTCACGGATGAACTTCTTTCTCCCTCCGGTATTGTTGATCTTTGGGATGAAGAACTTACAAAACTTAAATCACTTTTCCCGTCATTGAAGGTTGTGTTTACAATAAGTCCGGTACGGCACTGGAAAAATGGAGCACATGGCAACCAGGTAAGCAAATCCGTTCTGTTTCTGGCTGTCGAAGAGTTAATGCATCACCCGTCAAAACCCGGCTATTTTCCTGCATATGAGTTGATTATGGATGATCTCCGTGATTATCGTTTTTATGATGATGACATGCTTCACACATCATCAGCGGCAATAAACTATGTATGGCAGAGGTTTTCTGACTGTTATCTCGATGCCAGGACCGTGGAGCTCAGGAACGAGGTTCTGAAAGTTACAAGGGCATTTAGCCACAGACTGACAAGCGCCCCGGAAAGCAGGAAGATAGAATTTGCCCGGTCAATGATTGACAGGATAAAAACCATCGAAAATAAAATTCCCACGATTGATCTTACCGGCGAAAAGGCTTATTTCAATAAAATTCTGGGAGAATAATTGATTGGGAGGGGGCGTGAGGTGTGAGGTGTGAGGAGTGAGGTGTGAGGTGTGAGGAGTGAGGTGTGAGGTGTGAGGAGTGAGGAGTGAGGTGTGAGGAGTGAGGAGTGAGGTGTGAGGAGTGAGGAGTGAGGTGTGAGGTGTGAGGAGTGAGGAGTGAGGTGTGAGGAGTGAGAAGTGAGGAGTGAGGAGTAAATGAGGGGAAGGGCGGAATCATTCCAAATCTTCGATCATTATTTTCTTCACAACACGGACACCGTCGCTGAATATTATAGTAACGAGGTACATTCCGCGTCCGGGATTGTCGAGGACGATTTTATTGAGAGTCTGAGGATTATTATATTGTGCCCTGTAAATGTCCTGGCCGATAATATTTGTAATCTTAACGAATGAAACATCACGGTCGGTCTTTATGTTAAAATAATCTTCCCTTACCGGCACAGGATAAATACTTACGGTGGCATCAGGCCCTTTCGATGTCATACCCTGTTTAAGACGTAAAGATGCAACAGCAGTACTATCCTTCTGGGCCTGAAGGCTAAGACTGAAAAATACAGACAGAATAAAGAGTATAACTTTCTTCATACATGCCGTTTTGGGAACTGCATCAAAAATTGTGCTAAAGATAGTAAAAAATTAAATAAAATGATCATATAGCTTCAATGCTTTATCAAGATCCTCAGGAGTATCTATCCCGAAACTCTCCCATTCAGTAACAGCACACCTTATTTTATACGAGTTTTCGATCCATCTGTTCTGCTCAAGTGATTCTGCTTTTTCAAGCGGGCTTCTTGCCAGCTTTGTAATTCTTTTAAGGATATCGGTCCTGTAGGCGTACATTCCCAGATGTTTATAATAAAGATGCTTTTCACTCCATTCCGCTGTCGGCAGATCCCTCACAAAGGGTATTGCTGCCCTGCTGAAATATATAGCATTTCCATCAGTATTGAGGATCACTTTCGGCTGGTTAGGGTTAAAAATGTCTTCTCCGGGCGAAGTTTTCCTTACAAGGGTAGCGAGTTCAGTTTCTTTATCTGTGAAACATGATTTCAGAAGATCTATCTGTTCGGGTTTAATAAATGGTTCATCGCCCTGAACATTTATGACCACGTCGATATTTTTACCCGTTTCTGCCACGATCTTTCCGACTGCCTCGGCACATCTGTCAGTACCGCTAGGGTGATCGGGGGATGTCATAACAACCTTTCCGCCAAATTGTAATACCGCGTCACGGATCCTGTGATCGTCAGTGGCAATATAAACAAGGTTAACTGATTTAAGGGCCTGTTCATAGACTCTTCGGATCATTGACTTGTCACCTATCATTGCCAGAGGTTTGCCGGGAAACCTTGTTGATGCGTAACGTGCCGGAATTATGGCTGCGAACTGATATCCAGACTCATTTTTCATGAGGCCAATTTACAAAAATTGTATTTCCCATTGTTTTAAAAATATCTTAAATTCGCACCAACTTCTGACGATTTATGAAAGACCTTCAAAATATAAAGCAAAGGTTCGGTATTATTGGTAATTATGAGGGACTTAACCGTGCGATTGATATTGCGGTACAGGTTGCTCCGACTGATCTTTCGGTTCTGATCACCGGAGAAAGCGGTACCGGGAAGGAGGTTTTTCCCCAGGTGATACACAGTTACAGCGCAAGGAAACATGGACCATATATTGCTGTAAACTGCGGTGCTATTCCTGAAGGGACT
>Ga0116172_10000656_pt1 | contig 34035 bp, 33 predicted proteins | sample AD_UKC083_MetaG_FD_89799 | JGI IMG/M metagenome (GOLD analysis project Ga0116172, IMG submission 89799) | Active sludge microbial communities of municipal wastewater-treating anaerobic digesters from USA - AD_UKC083_MetaG | ecosystem: Engineered > Bioreactor > Anaerobic > Digestate | place: USA... | reverse complement strand
TCCCATTTCCTTAAAATCTTATACCTTTATATATTATTGTATAATATAATTTCTATAAGAAATTTTACTTGTACTATTATGCTACTTGTCTTGTTACAATATATCAAAGAACGTTAGAAAAACCACATTTCTTCGCGAAACGGACTGCAAAAATAGCAGGTTTTTTTTTATCTGCAAAATAAATCTCACAAATAATTTGGAAAAAAAATAAAATAAATAATATCACTTTGATAATGTGAGTACTTAGGTCGAAAACTTTTTTTCAAAAATTTTTCTAAGATTTGATTTTAAGGTTTCTGTTTCTTGTTTTGCACCCAATTCCTGCTCCAAAGAAGTAACTGCTTTGTCAGTGAAACCACAAGGATTGATATGATTGAAATAGCTTAAATCAGTATTTATATTAAGTGCAAAGCCATGCATCGTGACATAACGTGAACTGCGAACCCCAATGGCACAAATTTTACGTGCATCTTTGGTGTCAGCATCCAACCACACTCCCGTAGCTCCCTTTAATCCGGTTGCGTGCAATCCGTATTGCTCCAACAAATCTATGACGCAGGCTTCAAGCCTAAAAATATATTCTTTTAAACCTATATTGAAATTGGCAAGATCAAAAATGGGATAACCCACCAATTGCCCCGGTCCGTGATAAGTGATGTCTCCACCGCGGTTGGTACGAACAAATTGGGCGTGCTGTGTTTGTAACTGAATAAAGTCTATCAATAAATTGTGTTCATCGCCGCTTTTACCCAAAGTGTAAACATGGGGATGTTCACAGAAAATCAAAAAATTTTCAGTTTCTTCCTGATTGTTTTTCCGGCGAATGGTTTCTGCAAATAATGCCTCTTGCTCTTCCCAAGCCTTGTTGTATTCAATCAAGCCCCAATCTATATGTTGCATCTTTTTATTCACACAGACAATGTTGTAAGCTAATTATAAAATAAACACACAACTACCTTTAATTAATCATCAAAATTAACCTGCGGTATTTTATACATTAAATTGATAATCTGATCTTTTCTCCTTTGAATATAAGGTGATGGTTTTGCCGGATTGAATCTCCTCGGATTAGGCAAACACACTGCAATAAGGGATGCCTGGGTTCTGGATAGTTTGGAAGCATGTTTTCCAAAATATTCCAAAGAAGCTGCTTCTACTCCGTAAATGCCGCGCCCTGTTTCAATGACATTCAAATAGACTTCCATGATGCGTTCTTTAGACCAGAATAATTCTATGAGAACTGTAAAATAAGCTTCGAATCCTTTTCTGATATATGAACGTTTGGGCCACAAAAACACATTTTTAGCCGTTTGCTGAGAAATGGTACTGGCTCCTCGTATTCTTTTTCCCTTTTGATTGTGTTCCCGCGCTTTTCTGATGTCTTCAAAAGAAAAACCTTTGTGCTCCATGAACAAATTATCTTCCGCGGCTACTACAGCCTGAATCATATGAGGAGATATCCGTTCAATGGGAACCCACTTTTTGCTGTTCTTAACCGGTGTTCCATCGCAAACAGCTTCTGCCGACCGAATCAACATCAATGGTGTAAAATATACGGGAACAAATCGCAGCAAGACAGTCCATGCGATGGTAATGAGAAAGAACCAAAGAAAAAGCTTAGCAATGAAGCGAACTATCTTTCTAAAAAAGTTTTTCACGACAGGCTTTCAAGTTTACTCGTATTTACTCGTACGCCCCCATTTTTAGCATATTTACCTCACGTTCGGTAAGAAAACGATATTTCCCGCGTGGTAAATTTTTCTTGGTCAACCCGGCAAAGAAGACCCGGTCTAAGCGCACTACCTTGTATCCTAATTTTTCAAAAATCCGACGAATCACCCTGTTCTGTCCGGAATGTATTTCAATACCCAAATGTCTGAAATCATCATCTTTGATAAAATCAAGCGCATCGGCAGCAACTTTTTCATCATCCAACATAACTCCGGATAAAATAGATTCGAAATCGGGTATTTCGAGTGGTTTATCTAAAACTGCATGATAAATTTTCTTCTTCTCAAACCTGGGATGTGTCAAGCGTGAAGCCAAATCACCGTCATTGGTAAGCAACAACACACCGGTTGTATTTCTGTCAAGCCGGCCTACCGGATAAATTCTTTCACTACATGCATTTTTAACAATATCAAGTACGGTACGTCTGTCTAAATTATCTTCAGCCGTTGTAACAGTATCTTTAGGCTTGTTTAAAAGGATATAAACTTTCTTTTCAATACGTACCTGTTGATTGTGGAACATCACCTTATCAGTAGGTAGTACTTTCACTCCCATTTCTTTTACAACTTCGCCATTAACCGTGATAACTCCTGCTGCAATGAACTCATCAGCCTCACGACGAGAGCAAATACCGGCATTGGCCAAAAACTTATTCAGTCGAATGGGCTTGGTAGGGTCTATCTCATCCCTCCTGTATTCGGCTTGCTTTTTCTTGCTGTATTTCGCATTAGGATTGTAATCCGCTGTTCTGATCCTCGGACGACGTCTTTCACCTCCACTGTTATCAAAGCGAGTTTCTACATATTCTGTACTATTAGGATTGATTTGCTTTTTAACTGAAAATCTGGCTCGACCGCTTGAAGGTTTTTGGTCGAATTTTCTTTCTGAATGAAAAGAAGACTTATCCTGATGTCTTTTCTCATAATTAGATTTTGCATACTTTTCATCGTTTCGTCTCGGACGATCTGAAGAATAATTAGAAGGTACGTGAGAACCTTTAGACACTGGTTTTAGGTCATTTTTTTCAAACATTTTACCGTCACGGCCGGCATCGACTCCCGTTCTCTTGGGATGACTTTGCCTTTTTTCATTGTCTGTCATTGTGTTAACTAAATTTTAAATAATCTTTTTTCGAGGGCACAAATATCGGAATTTTTCCTGATGTTTCATAATATTGTTGAAATTAAATTAATTCAATGAATGTTATAAATTGTATTTAAAAGATTTTCCCAAACATTCGATTTGTATTGATTTTCTCTAAAAAAGTTACAAAATCCGACTAAAAATATTTCAAACTTTTATTATACCTTTGCGAGGTGGAATTAATTTTTAAAAATATAGAAAAATTATTGGCTGCAAACGACCATGCCATTGTGCCCGGACTAGGCGGTTTTGTGATTCGGCACCAACCTGCTCAGGTTGAGGGGAATAACATACTACCTCCTCACATCACAATCAGTTTTAATCCATTGATGAACCAGCAAGACGGACTGTTGGCATTGGAAATTTCCCGAACAAAAGGTATTACTTACCGCAAAGCAACCGAAATAATCAACAATAAAGTAATAGAATTCCGAAATAAATTACATGTTGGTAAAAGTCTTGAATTTGGTCGTATCGGTACATTCACGATGGATGAAAATCGTAATCTGATCTTCAATCCGTCATTTTGCCCGCCTTTTATTCCCTTCAACTTAAGGTTACAGAAATTATCTTTACCAAAAAAACAGGACAAAGGTCGTTCGAAAGAAATTGTCATCAGACTTAAACGTGATCAGGTGATGAAATATGTTGCTGTTCTGTTAGCCGTTTTCTCCTTGCTTTTACCACCGAAAGTGAATAAAACAACTGATGTGGTTCAAGCCGATTTCAGCAAATTAATACTTGTAAATTTACCGGAGATAACCATTGAGTCCGATATAGACGCAAATACAGACTTTGCACAACAAGCTCATCCCGACACTCAAAGCCAAATGAAAGCAAGTCGTACCTACAAAGTTATAGTAGCTGCTTTTTATACAAAAGAGAAAGCACAGATGGTGTGCAATGATTTGATCAAGAGAAATTATCCGGCTGAGATTGTGCCTAGAGGCAACCTTAACACAATATCCATCCGGTCATTCAATGATTTCAGTGCTGCCATTAGTTTCATGGAAGACCTCCGCATGTACAGCGATGAATTTTCAGATGCCTGGGTTATGAGAACCGCGTCATCCTCAAAGAATTAATTTCTATTGCGGTTATATTGTCGTTTCAAAATCTTTTTTCTATCTTTGCACCCGCTTTTCGAGAAAAAGCATCAGGTATAATCATTAAACAATAATTAAAAATGCCAGTAAAAATTAGATTACAACGACGCGGACGCAAAGGGTATGCTTATTACCACATCATCATTGCCGACAGTCGTGCGCCACGAGATGGCAAGTTTATCGAAAGAATCGGATCTTACAATCCAAACACTGATCCTTCAACCATTACGCTGCAATTCGATCGCGCCATGTATTGGCTACAGGTAGGGGCACAACCTACCGACACCGTACGGAATATTCTTTCTTCAGAAGGTGTATTGTTGAAAAAACACTTATTAGAAGGTGTGAAGAAAGGTGCGTTTGACGAAGCTGAAGCCGAAAAACGCTTTGAAGCATGGAAAGCTTCTAAAGAAAGTAAGCTAAACAAAACCATCAAACAAATTGAAGCAAAAAAAGTAGCTGTTGCTAAAGAACGCCTAGCCGCAGAAGTAGCTGTTAACAAAGCCAAAGCAGCGGAAATCGCAAAATTGGAAGCTGAAGCTAAAGCCGCAGAAGATGCTGAACGAGCTAAGCAAGAAAAAGCTCCGGCAGAAGAAGCAGCACCTGCACCTGTGGAAGAGCCTAAAGCTGAAACATCCGCAGAAACTAAAGAAGAAGCTCCTGTAGAAACAAAAGCGGAAGAACCTGCGGAAACAAAAGAAGAGAAGGCTGAAGAAGTAAAAGAAGAACCGAAAGCTGAGGCTGCACCCGAAGCAAAAGAAGAAGAGCCAAAGGCTGAATAAAAAGACTTAATTTTCTCTACATATGAAAGAGGCTGTCTATTTTTTTAGGCAGCTTTTTTTATTACATTTGCAAAACATTCAATCAACCACCGGCATCATCATCGTCATTTATGCTCAACGTTTCAATCGTTATTTACAAACATAGTCTCAAAGAAACTGAGTCGTTGATTCGGTCTATTTTGGGGTCGGAGGTGCTGAACAAACTATTCATCATTGACAACTCCCCTACCCCTGCCGATGATTTTAAGAAGTTTGAGCAGGAAAAATTGACTTATTTTTTCACCGGTAGAAATATAGGCTACGGTGCCGGACACAATATCGCATTGCGCAAAACAATGGCTGGAGGCGTAACCTATCATTTAATTCTCAATCCCGATATCATCATAGAGACTGATGCGCTGAAAACCATGACTGACTATATGGAAAAGCATAGCGACGTTGGGCATATGATGCCTAAAGTGGTGTATCCTTCGGGCGAGACTCAGTATCTCTGCAAACTGCTGCCTACCCCTTTCGATTTATTCTTCAGAAGATTTCTTCCTGAGAAATGGATAATTCGTAGAACCAAGAGATTTGAAATGAGAAATTCCGGATATGATAAAATCATGGAAGTTCCCTATCTTTCCGGATGTTGCATGCTGTTGCGAACAGAAGCGCTTCAAAAAGCGGGTTTATTTGATGAACGTTTTTTTCTGTATCCGGAAGATATTGATTTAACGCGCAGAATAGGAGAATTCTATCAAACAATTTTTTACCCCCATGTAACTGTAGTGCACCATCATGCCAAAGGTTCTTACAAAAACTTCAAACTGATGGTCATTCACATTTGGAACTTGATCAAGTACTTCAATAAATGGGGATGGCTGTGCGATCACAAAAGGAAAACAATCAATCAAAAACTGATTAAAAAATGGGATCTTTAAATTTTAGCTTTATAGAAATCACGAGTGCCTTTATGGTACTCTTTGCTATCATTGACATCCTTGGCTCAGCACCCATCATCATCAATGTCAAGAAAAACAACAAGAATATTCATGCTTTTTGGGCAAGCTTGGTTGCACTGATCATTCTGATTTTCTTTTTGTTTATGGGAGAAGGTGTTCTCAAACTTTTTGGGGTTGATATTGAGTCGTTTGCCGTGGCCGGTGCATTGATAATTTTTATCTTTGCCATCGAAATGATCTTAGATATTGAAATTTTTCGAAGCTACAAAGCTCCTAAAAACACTTTCTCTATTGTTCCTTTGGCTTTTCCTCTGATAGCGGGACCAGGCTCTTTTACAACCCTTGTTGCCCTAAGGGCGGAATACAGGGTAGAAAACATCCTCGTTGCCCTAATACTCAATATGGCTTTCGTTTACCTGGTATTAAAATCAACCGACCGCATTGAAAAACTGATTGGAGAAGCCGGCATTTATGTCATCAGAAAATTCTTCGGGATCATTCTGTTGGCAATAGCTGTCAAGCTCTTTACGACCAACATCAGTTATTTAATCAAACTCTAATAACGAAAGGCTCCGTACGGACTTTCAATTAATAATTCCGGACTGTCGGCATACTCCACATACCCAACCACCTGAGCATTGATATTGAACGAGCGTGAAATCTCTATCACTTGATTGGCATACTCAGCCGGCAGGTAAATCTCCATGCGATGTCCCATATTGAAGACCTTGTACATTTCCTTCCAGGGAGTGCCGGATTCTTGCTGTATTAACTCAAAAAGCGGCGGAAGAGGAAATAGATTGTTTTTTACAACTTTCAGCTTATCAATAAAATGCAGGATCTTAGTTTGCGCGCCACCTGAACAATGCACCATGCCATGAATGACAGGACGCAACTCTTGCAGTATTTTCTTTATAACAGGTGCGTAGGTTCTCGTAGGAGAAAGCACCAGCTTACCGGCATCCAAACCGGTTCCTGCGATAATATCAGTCAGTTTTTTCGAACCTGAATAAACCAAATCCAAAGGAATTGCAGGATCAAAACTTTCGGGGAACTTGGTCGCTAAATAGTGCGCAAACACATCATGACGGGCTGAGGTCAATCCATTGCTGCCCATTCCTCCATTGTATGCCTGCTCGTAGGTCGCCTGTCCGGAGGATGATAAACCGACAATCACATCACCGGGACGGATGTTGGCATTGTCAATTACATCCGCTCTTTTCATACGACAAGTAACGGTGCTGTCAACAATAATAGTACGCACCAAATCGCCCACATCAGCCGTTTCCCCACCAGTCGGATAAATATTGACACCCATTGCCGACAACTCTTTTACCAACTCATTGGTGCCATTGATGATAGCCGAGATCACTTCCCCGGGGATTAAATTCTTGTTTCTGCCGATGGTGGAAGAAAGCAAAATATTATCAGTAGCGCCCACGCACAGCAAATCATCTACATTCATGATCAGGGCATCTTGTGCAATACCTTTCCAAACCGTCAGATCGCCGGTCTCTTTCCAGTAAACATAAGCCAATGCCGATTTCGTTCCTGCTCCATCTGCATGCATGATATTGCAATACTCGGGGTCATTTCCCAAATAATCAGGAACTATCTTACAAAAAGCTTTGGGATATAAACCTTTATCGGTGTTCTTAATGGCATTGTGCACATCTTCTTTCGATGCAGAAACGCCGCGACGGTCGTATCTTTGATCAGTCATATCTTGTTGATTTTCTATTGTTATTGATTTTCATTATTTTTTCATTGAATGCTTTGGCTTTCAGCAAGTCTTCCAAGTTCATGTGCATGCGGTACGACCAAAAATGCTGCGGGTCGCTTGGCACATTGATGCGTTCCGACCAAGGGTCTTCCCACCTTAAATCTCCATCCATTGCCATCCAGTCCTGCCAGGGTAAAATCACCCACATGGCATTCGACGCTACATGCTGACGAATGATCTTTTCTGCTATCCAAGGTTCGCATTGTTCCGGTGCTTCACCTTCTAAATTCAAAACCTCATTATAATATTTTTGCGTTAGTTGTCTGTCTTCCAACCACCAGGCACGTATGGGAGTCATATCGTGCGTTGAAGTGGAACACACGGAAAGATAAGGAGCATCCTGCGGAAGAGCAAAGGTTACATTGCTTTGCTTGGGCATGCGCTGGATCTCCAAACTGAGAATTTCAAGTTTACTCAAAACTTCCGGAACCGAATCGGGCAACATGCCAAGGTCCTCGCCACACGCCAACATTTTGTTAGATGCTATCAATGCAGGTAGTTTTTTCATGGCCTGCTCCTTCCAAAATGCATTGTGGCGAACATAAAAGTAATCTACATAAATATCGTAAATCAATCTGCGATCTGATTCGGGTAATTCCTGATAAGAAATTGTTTTTTCGACGGTTATACGCGGGTGGTAAGTGCCGGGATGATGCGTATCTTCAACAAAAAGAACCTCACTGTGAAGTTGGTACAAACCATCTCTTATCAAACGATCTTCAGCACTGATAGCATCACCAAAAACTGCAAAGTGCGCCTGTATCTTTTTTTGCGTATCATACTCCGGCTTAAATTGCCAGGCACCTCCATCTTTCTCAAAAAACTGCTGAATAACGGCTGTTGTATGATTGCCAAATATAGCCTTCAGTACATGCTTTTTCAGATAGGGTTTTAAAAATATCTTCTTGTCCCACAACAATCCCTTCTTCTTAATTTCCTCAACCGTAAGAGGTATTGCCGGATTAAACCGACCTTTTAATGCCCACACATCGGTTTCGGGTATTTCCCATATGCGGAAAAATCCCAGAATATGATCAATCCTGTAAGCATCAAAATACTTTTCCAATTGCTGAAAGCGTTTTTTCCACCATCCGTATTGATCTTTTTCCATTCTGTCCCAATTATAGGTGGGGAAAGACCAATTTTGTCCGCTGACCGCAAAGTCATCAGGAGGAGCACCCGCCTGTGCATGGGTGTTGAATAACTCCGGCTCTGTCCACACTTCCACGCTATCCGGACTTACACCGATAGGGATATCCCCTTTTAGGACCACTCCTTGTTCCAAGGCATATTCATGCACTTCTTTAAGTTGTTTATCAAGATGAAATTGGAGAAAATAATAAATGGCAATTTGATCAAAATCTTTATGCTTTCGAGAAGCTAATTTTTCAATTTCATCCGGATCATAGGTGGAATACTCACGCCAATCCGTAAATTTAGACGTGCCGTTTTGGTCTCTCAAATAAGAAAACACGGCATAAGGAACCAACCACGATTTATTCTCCTTGAAAAATCGTTTATAAGCCGGTGTTTTAAAAAGTTCTTCAGCAGTTTGTCGGTAAAGTTCACGAAAATACTCCCATTTTACACGCATCACATTTTGATAATCAACAGCAGGTTGACTATTCAATATCTTTTTTTGCCGATTAAAATAAGTTTTAAGACTTCGGTTTGTTATTTTCCCCATGGCTTCAAGACGCAAATACAAGGGATGGAGTGCATAAACAGACACCGCATTATAGGGATAAGAATCTGAATTGGAATGGGTTAAACTTGTGTCGTTAATCGGCAAGATTTGGATCATGCGTTGTCCGGTTGCCTTAGCCCAATCAACCATCAGTTTCAAATCATGAAAATCACCCACACCAAAGCTTTGCCTGCTGCGAAGTGAAAAAACCGGTATGGCAACGCCGGTAGCCCTCCAACGAGGAAGTGCAGTCTGCAAATTTTCATCATTGATGATGTGATGAGCGTCTGGAGAAAGATAAGCTATGTTTCTATTTTCTCCCTCCTCCCATGCCAACACCTCATTGGTAACTGTGTCAACCACAACAAACTTATACTCCAAAGGAAAGTTGATTTGTTGTACATCCAAGTTGACAGACCAAACCGGATAGCGAGATCCATCCAATCTAAGTTTTTTACTTAAATCCCAATAACCCAATATTTCCTGATTGCCGACAATAGCCACATGTTGTGTCGGCTCAATCTGAGGTGCAAAAAGATTAATTGTAAGATTTCCGTTTGTTTTATGCTTGATTGTATGTATTTCTCTTTTAAAAAAACAACGACTGAAAAGAGCTGAAGCAAATGGACTTTGACCCACTGCCTCACGCCAGAAATCGTAAATTTTTACGTTTTGCGCATCGGCGGGAAGACGTATTTCACGCAAATTACCGAATTCCCGGATTGATTTACTGACACTGTCAACCAACTCATATTGGTATCGGATAGTAGTAAGATGATTATTTAACTCATACTTATAACTCCAGTGAGAATTATTTTCACAATGCATCTGCCGACTTACCAAGCTGAGATTTCCATGTTCGTCTTGCTCCTGTAGCAACAAGTTCAGGTTGTTGCCCCAATGCGTTAGAAAACGGATGTGAAATTCGATTTGCATATTCAATCATCAATACGCTTGCAAAAGTACAAAATTAAGTGGATACACTAATTAGTCGACGCCACATATCGGACTACAAAAAAAGCTGCCTAACTTAATAGACAGCCTTTTTGTGGAGGTACTTGGCGGACTCGAACCGCCGTAAACGGTTTTGCAGACCGGTGCCTAACCACTCGGCCAAAGTACCCTATCACTTTTAGGATTGCAAAGATAAGCTATTTTTTCGGATGTTAAAACATAAAAGACAGTTTATTCGCTGAAAAATCGCAATCCCGTTGCCTCAGACTCTTCTTCATTTTTTTGTCTCGACACAAAAAAAGGTTGTCTTTACTTTGATGTGAACCCCGAAAGTTTTTTGTCTAACTTTCGGGGTTCACATCACCTTTGAGACAGCCCAACTTTATAGTGCCTAGTATTTTCTGAAATTCTGGAATAAAATAATTAAGGTCTCCTTGGCTCTCTCGGCCATCTTGGATCTCTGGGTGGTTGTCCAACACTTCGTTGCGTCAATTCTCTTTGATATTCTTTTTCTGCTCTCAGTAACTTATTGATAAGTTCTGCGGAAACTACCTTTTTCAATTTCTGGTAATATTTTTTATGAATATTAGCATTTTCCACCTCAAAATTCACCATAGCTTCATTGATGGCTTCAAAATTCACACTTTCAGGGCCATTTGCACGCCTATTTCTGAAAGCTTCCCTGTTTTTAGACAATAAATTCCACAATTCTTCCTCAGTTTCACGGAAAATCGGCTCAATCTTAGCTAAATCTTCAGCAGATGCATTTAATTTTTCACTGATGGCTGTCCACTTGCGATTTATTACTTCCTCCTTCGAAAAACGTGGACCTCTTTGCTGTGCAGTGAGGGTGCCAAAGAAAAATAAGAGCGTTAAAGTAATTAATAATTTCGGTTTCATTGTTTCTTAATTTTAATGGTTATTTGCGTCATCATCTGTCATTGAAAACGCATAGTAATCGTACAAAATAGTTTGATCTAATTGTGACATGAGATACATTTCATATAATTCAGCATCCCGATTTTTGTTTTGTTGGTGAATGGCATAGAAAACATTGCCTATCAAGAATACGCCAACAAACATTGCAGCCAGGTACATCCAGGGTTTCATCAACTTTTTAAAAGTTACCTGTTCATCTGCTATCTGAGAATTGATATCGGATGCAAAATCTTCAAAGTAGCCTTCCGGCACAGTAAACGGATTGCTATTTCCAAAGGTCTGCAATATTTTTTGATCTGTTTTTTCCATTTTTTGTGATACGTTTGTTTAGACTATCATAAAACTAAAAGGTTTAATCTGAAAAAGTTAAAGGAAATTGTTTAATAAATAAACACTCTTAAAAGCCCCATTCATTCTTCTGTCAACAAAAATTTCTCAATTTTTTTAACTGCATGGTGATAGGAGGCTTTCAATGCGCCAACCGAAGTGTCTAATATTTTCTCCATTTCCTCATATTTCAAATCATCAAAATACTTCATATTAAACACCAATCTTTGTTTTTCCGGTAAACTGAGAATTGCTTCCTGCAACTTCATTTCGGCTTCATTGCCGGAGAAATACGGGTCAGCTTTTAACTGATCGGCAAGCAGGCTTTCAACATCATCTATTCCTGTGAGATTATGCATCCTTAGGGTGTTTAAAAACGTTATTGTCTCATTTGTGGCTATTTTGTAAAGCCATGTTGACAACTGCGCATCTCCCCTGAAATTATCAAGCCCTCTCCATGCTTTCATAAAAGTATTCTGCAATACATCATGGGCATCATCATGAGATAAGACCATTTTTCGAATATGCCAATACAAACGCTCCTGATACAAGAGCACTACTTCGGAAAAGGCTTTTGCACGAGTTTTGGGCTGGGCAAGTAATCTCAATAAATCGGCACTTTCTTTAACAGCCATTCTTTTATAAATTACAAAATCAATGTTTAGACCTACTAAAAAGAAAAAAGTTTAATGTGTGTTACCGAACAGAAAAAGGGAAAGATGATAAACATTCATTTCTTTACTGCCCTTACCATCCGCTCATTACCAAATATATCTTTTTTCAATTGAATCTTTACATACGACATATCTTCCAACAATTGAACGCAGGCTTTGCCGAAGTCGCGATGCACTTCAAAAAACAAATTTCCTCCGGGGAATAAATTTGATTGAGCAAACTGCGCAATTTTACGATAAAAAATCAAAGGATCGGAATCTTCAACAAACAAAGCCCTTTCCGGCTCGAAATCTTTGACCCTATTCATTACGTCCTTACGTTCGGAACACGGGATATAGGGCGGATTGCTCACTATAACATGATATTTTCGGTCGGATTTTTCAGCTTTCAAAATATCACATGGGAAAAAATTGATTTTCAATCCAAGATTCTCTGCATTCATTGTTGCCACTTCTAAACTATCTTCGTCAATATCACACGCATACACATCAGCATCCGGCAAAAAATGTTTTAAAGCTATCGCAATGCAACCGCTTCCGGTACCGATATCAAGAATAAGACTATCATGCTTAATCTCTTCTACCATCCATTGAACCAACTCCTCGGTTTCAGGTCGCGGAATCAGCACCGCATCATTGACCGTGAAATGCAATCCGAAAAATTCCGTTTCACCCAATACATATTGTATAGGCAAGCCCCTTTTGAGTTTTTCGACATAATTCTGCAGGACTTTCCGTTGTTCTTCAGAAAATATTGTATTTTTGTTCACTATAATTTCGGTGAAACTGTAGCCGCTGACTTTAGATATCAACAGTCGTGATACGGATTGCAGCTCTAACGCTGAATAAGAAGCTGACAAATTGCTACGGATGAATTTTATGGCTTGTTGCATGGTCTGCAAATTTACATGATAATTTTTAGTTTTCACACAATCACACCAAGGCAGTGTCTCAAAATAACTATTCAACCCAAAAACCGTAAGATGTCTTAGAAGTGTCCAAATGAATTACGAAGAAAAATACATGTACAGATGTTTACAGCTTGCTTCTTTCGGAGGAGGATATGTTGCGCCAAATCCGATGGTAGGAGCTGTTGTAGTGCACAACCATCAAATTATAGGTGAAGGGTTTCATCACAGGTACGGTGAAGCTCATGCTGAGCCCAATGCCATCTTATCCGTAAAAGATGAGTCATTACTTCGGGAATCAACCTTGTATGTGAATTTGGAGCCTTGTTCTCATGTAGGTAAAACTCAACCTTGTGCCCACTTGATCGTCGATAAAAAAATCCCGAAGGTAGTCATCGGAACATTGGATCCCAATCCGAAAGTATCGGGAAGAGGGATCAAAATACTTCAGGATGCAGGCATCAAAGTGGTAACGAATGTATTGGAGGATGAATGCTTTCGCTTAAACAAACGTTTTTTTGCATTGTACAATGAACACAGACCATTCATCCTGCTGAAATGGGCTGAAACAAGGGACGGATTTATTGATATCATCCGACATGATGTCAACACTCCGCCGCTTCAAATTTCTAGTCAGCTTGCCAAGCAACTTACCCATAAAATGCGGTCGGAAAATCAAGCCATCATGGTCAGCACCAATACGGCTGTATTAGATAATCCGTCGCTGATAACCAAACATTGGCCCGGCAAAAATCCCATTCGCATCATTTTAGACCGAACCGGAAGAATACCCGGGAATTACAATATTTTCAACGATTTAGCTGAAACATTGATTTTTACTGAAAATCCACGTAAAAACACAGAAAGTACCGAATACCTTCACCTTCAATTTGATGAGTTTATGCTGAACAATTTATTACAGATACTCGTTTCAAAAAACATTCATTCCGTATTGGTTGAAGGTGGCGCTCAATTACTGAACAACTTTATTGATGCAGGATTGTGGGATGAGGCATGGGTTGAAGTATCCGAGCAGGTAATCGGACGAGGTGTTCAAGCACCTTCAATGGGCATTGTTCCCGACAGTTCCGTAATCATCAACAATCATTTGCATCTCAAATATATTAACAGAAATAAAAAATTCAATACTCCATAAGCTCTGTGTAGCATGTGACATATTTTCATGCCAACCGCCGCGCCTGTTGTTTACCGAAAGGAAATTATGGGGTCAAATACCGATTTATGAATAAGCTTCTTCTCATCTTGCTGATAGCCCTATATTTGTACATGATCATCAGTTCCATTTCAGTATTATTACTCGAAAACAGAAATCCTACGCGTTCTCTTTCATGGATCTTGGTGATGGTTTTATTGCCGGGGATCGGAATATTTCTATATTTGATGATCGGACAGAACTATCGCAAGCAAAAAGTTTTTTCCAAAATCAGTGTTAAACATTTGACTAAACTGCCCTACAAGGAGATAAAGCCGGAAGCGTGTTCAGCCATTATTTCCGAAACTCATCATTTAAATTTAGTTAAGCTATTATACAATAACAACGATGCTACTTTGCATCTTTGTAATAAAATTGATGTGTTGTCTGACGGAGAATCAACTTTCACTTCCATGTTTGACACCATTGAGAAAGCAGAAGAACACATTCACATTCAATTTTTCATCTTTGAAAATGACAGAATATCCAATTATCTGAGAGAACTTTTAATCAAAAAAGCCAAGTCAGGTGTTAGGGTCAGGATGATTTATGATTACCTGGGCAGTTTTGACCTATCCAAAAGCTATCTCAAATCCTTGAAAGAAGCCGGTGTTTATGTGGTACCGTTTCTCCCGCTGAGATTGAGATTGAGAAGAAGCAAAATCAATTTTAGAAATCATCGTAAAATATTGATTGTTGATGGAAAATACGGTTTTATCGGAGGATTAAACTTTGCCGACAGATATATTTTCGGCAATAAATACGGAAAATGGCGGGATACTTTTCTATGCATAGAGGGTGCGGCTGTTCATGGTTTGCAGTCGCTGTTTCTATCAGATTGGCATTTCGTGGAACGAAAATTAATCACTGACATTAAATATTATCCTAAACCATCTAAGTTTGAAGACAACCTGGTGCAAATCGTGAGTAGCGGTCCTGATACCAATTGGGAAAACATCATGCAGGGCATTGCGTTGGCTATCATGTCGGCACACCGATATGTGTATATACACACGCCATATTTTGCACCGAACGAAATTATGCTGAATGCCATTGTCATTGCCAGCCTTAGCGGGATTGAAATCAAATTGATGGTTCCTACAAGATCCGATTCCAGGTTATCTGATGCTTGTTCATTTAGTTATTTCGGAGAAATTCTCGAAGCCGGTGTACAGGTGTTTCAGTACACAGCCGGATTTCTGCACAGCAAAGCCATCGTGATTGATGATTTTATTTCCATAGTCGGCTCAGCGAATCTTGACGAAAGAAGTTTTAATCAAAACTTTGAAGCCAATGCTTTTATTTATGACACAAAAACTGCCTTGGAATTGAAGCAACTTTTCAAGGCTGATATGGAAAATTGCAAAGAAATTACTTTGTCCGACTGGAAAAATCGAAAAAAAAGCCAGATGCTGAAAGAATCATTTGCCAGACTCTTCAGCCCCATCATATAAAAAACTTGTTTTTTATTTGTATTTTTGTACTTTCAAAAGCTGTAAGTACGAATCAATTAAAATCTCAACATATGCAAGACAATATATTTAAATCCACCATGACCAACGGATTAATCATGGGGGTTCTGTTTTTTGTAAACTTCCTGCTTTCCGGGTCTAAGATTCTGCCTTTGGTGTTCCTTTCTTATTTAATGATGGCTCTTATCATCGTTCTCATGCACAGGATGGCAAAACGGTATAGGGATGTGGATTGCGGAGGAACAATCAAATACTGGAAAGTATTTAATTATGTAGTGTTGACATTCTTATTTGCCGCCATCATCGCTTCGGTTTTCAAAATTATCTATTTGCAATACATCAACACCGAATACCTGCCTGCCCTCTTTGAAGAGAGTATGCGTCAAATGGAGCAAAACCACGCCATTTTTGAAAAGCTCAACTTACCGATTGACGAGGATTATATTTCCGCTGTTGAAAAAACGATGCGCCCCGTCACTTATTCTCTTCAAACCATATGGGTCAATGTATTCTTGGGAATCATACTCGGATTGATTTTAGGCGGCATGCTCAAGAAAGAAAAAAGCATTTTTGAAGATGACAGCCTGTCCGAACATCAAAATCAATAAACACAATCAATATCTTAGAACGAATACGAAATATTTTTTAGAACAAACACATGAATATATCCATTGTCATACCTCTTTATAATGAAGCAGAGTCGTTGCCCAAGCTTCATGATTGGATTGATGAAGTGATGCAAAAAAATCAATTCAGCTATGAAATCATTTTTGTTGATGACGGCAGCACGGATGACTCCTGGAAAGTCATCGAAGATTTAAAGTCCCGTTCAAAACATGTTAGAGGCATCAAATTCCGCAATAACTATGGAAAATCTCCGGCCTTACATTGTGGATTTCAGGAAGTACAGGGCGATGTAGTCATAACCATGGACGCTGACTTGCAAGACAGTCCGGATGAAATCCCCGAACTTTACCGTATGATCACGAAAGAAGGTTATGATTTGGTGTCGGGGTGGAAAAAGAAAAGATACGATTCCAAACTGACAAAAAATTTACCTTCCAAACTTTACAATGCGACAGCGCGCAAGGTGACGGGATTGAAACTTCACGACATGAACTGTGGTTTAAAAGCTTATAAAAAAGAGGTAGTAAAAAACATAGAAGTTTATGGTGAAATGCACCGATACATACCCTTTTTAGCAAAAAACGCAGGCTTCACAAAAATAGGAGAAAAGGTAGTCACACATAGAAAACGGGAATTCGGCACGACTAAGTTTGGCATGAGCCGTTTTATAAACGGCTATTTGGATTTAATGACCGTTTGGTTCTTGAATAAATTCGGCAAAAAACCCATGCATTTTTTTGGACTCTACGGAAGTTTGATGTTCATCTTAGGATTTATAGCCGTAATTGTTGTCGGAGCTATTAAAATTCACGCCATTGTCAATCAGGTCAAGGCTACTTTGGTGACCGACAGCCCTTATTTTTACATTGCCTTAGTGGCTATGATATTGGGCGCACAGTTATTCATGACCGGATTTCTGGGAGAAATAGTCGCCAGAAATTCATCTGAAAGAAATAATTATAAGATTGAAAAGAAAATCTAACACCGTTTATGAGGCGTTTACCAATCATCTTCATGCTTTCCATAGCTTTGTTTTCTGCCTGCAAACAAGACGAAACCTGCAGAGAAAGCAAAGAGGTCTTTTTGCGTGTCGGTTTTTTTGAATCTGTTAGCAATAAAGCCGTGATTATTGACAGCTTGACCGTTTTTGCTTTGGACCAAGATGGGTCGGCCATGGACAGCCTATTGTATGACAATCAAAAAGATGTAAGTAACATCAAGCTTCCCTTAAACAAAGAAGAACAAGCCAGTCTGTTCGTTATGCAATTGAATGACCTGCCTCAAGACACTTTGTTTATTTTGTATCAAAATATTGACTATTTCATTTCATACCCTTGCGGAATGATCATTACTCATACATTGGATACGGTACGGTCAACGCACCACCTTATCAAAGACATAAACATGATTCACAAAAATATAAACACAACAGATGTACAACATTTACAAGTATTGCTTTAGTTTGCTGATAGCCTGTTGTGTTGTGACTGTTTTATCCGCACAAAGAAATGAGGTGACCAACGACAGCACCAAAAGAAAAGTTGTATTTAACGGTATTCGACTCGACTTGGATGTATCACCGGCAATCACTACCTTTCTAAAAAAAGGTGAATCTTATTCATTTGAAACCGGTATTCAAGCCGGATTCAATAAACGGCTGTATCCGGTTATTGAATTGGGTTATGGTGGAGCTAAAAAGCTGACCGGTTCAGGAATAACATATAAAGGCGACGCCTTATTCTACAGAGCCGGTATGGATTTTAATTTATTAAAAAGCAAATCAGAAAACCCCATTTACGACAATTTATTTCTTTTTGGTGTTAGACTCGGATATACATATTTTGATTATGAACTGCAAAATATTAGCTTTGTGGACGATTTTTGGAATACAAACATAACTAAAAACCTGGGTCGCACCTCATCCAATTTTTGGTTTGAAGTTGCAGGAAGTGTAAGGGTTGAATTGTTTAAAAACTTATACATCGGTTGGACAGTTCGCATCAAAAACATGCTGTTTCAGCCGGATCCGGGTGCATTAAAACCATGGCACGTTCCGGGTTACGGCATTAACGGAGATGGCTCAGTATGGGGATTTAATTATACGATAGGATATAAATTACTAAACAATAAATAATTTTCTACTTATGAATTCAGTTAAAATTTTAAATCAAGCGGCAGACAACATCAGGATACTTTCCGCAGCAATGGTGGAAAAGGCTAAATCGGGACATCCCGGTGGAGCTATGGGGGGTGCCGATTTTATCAATGTATTGTATTCGGAATTTTTGGTGTATGATCCGGAAAATCCCACTTGGGCAGGACGTGACCGTTTCTTTTTAGATCCGGGGCATATGTCACCCATGTTGTATGCTACGCTCACCTTAGCGGGTAAATTCTCCATAGAAGAAATCAAACAATTTCGTCAATGGGATTCTCCTACACCCGGACACCCGGAGGTGGACGTAAAACGCGGAGTAGAAAACACTTCCGGTCCGCTTGGTCAGGGTCACGCATACGGTGTTGGAGCTGCCATTGCAGCTAAGTTTTTAGAAGCTCGTTTTGGTAAAACGATGATTGGGCAGACCATCTATGCTTTCATATCCGACGGTGGTATTCAGGAAGAAATATCACAAGGAACAGGACGCATTGCCGGACATCTTGGATTAGACAATCTGATTATGTTTTACGACTCCAACGATATCCAGCTCTCAACCAGTACCAACGCGGTGACCAGTGAAGATGTGGCAATGAAATACAAAGCCTGGAACTGGCATGTAATCGAAATAAACGGACATGATGCATCCGCTATCAGAAAGGCATTGACCGAAGCTAAAGCTGTAACAGGGAAACCGACTCTTATCATTGGAAAAACCGTCATCGGTAAGGGAGCACGTAAAGCAGACGGAACAAGTTTCGAAGGCAAATGTGAAACACACGGCATGCCGTTGAGCGCAGCCGGTGCTTCTTTCGAAGAAACCGTTAAGAATTTAGGTGGAAATCCTGAAGATCCGTTTGCTATATTCGAAGAAACACGTGCTTTATATGCCAAACGTGAAGAAGAATTAGCAGTCATCATGGCTGAAAAATACGCAAAAGAAAAAGCATGGGCAGTTGCAAATCCTGCATTGGCAGAAAAGTTAGCCCTGTTCTTCTCCGGAAAAGTTTCCGTTAACTGGGATGCCATCGTACAAAAAACCAATCAGTCAACACGAGGTGCTTCTGCCACTGTACTTTCCGAATTGGCCGTGCAGGTTGAAAACATGATTGTTGCTTCTGCCGACTTGTCTAATTCAGACAAGACAGACGGATTTTTGAAGAAAACAACTGCTTTCCAAAAAGGTGATTTTACAGGTGCTTTCCTACAAGCCGGCGTTTCCGAGCTGACTATGGCCTGTCTGTGTATCGGTATGAGTTTGCACGGAGGCGTAATTCCGGCATGTGCAACTTTCTTTGTCTTCTCCGATTATATGAAGCCGGCAATACGCATGGCAGCATTGATGGAACAGCCCGTTAAATTTATCTGGACACACGATGCTTTCCGTGTAGGAGAAGACGGTCCGACCCACGAACCGGTTGAGCAAGAAGCACAGATCCGTTTGATGGAGAAATTGAAAAACCACAGCGGTAATAGCTCCATGTTGGTACTGCGACCCGCTGACGTAGAAGAAACGACAGTAGCCTGGCAAATGGCAATGGAAAATACCAAGACGCCTACCGGACTTATTTTCTCCCGTCAAAACATCCGGGATTTGCCGGCAAAAAGCAATCGCAAGGAAGAAGCCAAACAAGCTAAAAAAGGAGCTTATGTGGTTGAATGCGATGGTAATCCCGATGTTATTTTATTGGCATCAGGTTCCGAAGTATCCACTTTATATGAAAGTGCCAGCTTGTTACGCAAAGACGGCATCAAAATACGTTTGGTATCTGTTCCTTCAGAAGGCGTTTTCAGACAACAAAGCAAAGCCTACCAAAAGAGTGTGTTACCCGATAAGGTAAAAATTTTCGGTCTGACTGCCGGATTGCCCGTCAACCTGGAAGATTTGGTAGGTTGTGATGGTAAAGTATTCGGATTGGAATCCTTTGGGTTTTCCGCTCCCTATCAAGTCCTGGACGAAAAATTAGGATTTACGGGTGAAAACGTATATAAACAAGTGAAATCTTTATTGAAGTAAGCGCAAAATGAAAGAAAGAGGAGGGATATCAAAAGGAGCGGAAGCGGCGAGATTCGAACTCGCGGTACGGTTGCCCGTACGACAGTTTAGCAAACTGTTGGTTTCAGCCACTCACCCACACTTCCATTTGCCTTTTGCGGCTGCAAATATATAAAGAATTTTTAATTATTCAAATGGAAGCAGACATTAATTTGTAAAAACCATTTTTACAGTTATGTCTGCTTCCATCTTAAAACTCACTTTTCCAACTGATGAAAAAAAAATCATATAAGAAGAAACTTTTTATTACTGTTATTTCTTTATTCTCAGGAGTTTTACTGATAGGTATCGGGGCTTATTATTATGTTTTTCATGCGCCCAACATCAATCAAGTAGAAGACGAAACTTTTCTCTACATAAGTGACACAGATAGCTTTGATGATGTTTTGAAGCAGATTGAAAGTAAAGCTGTCGTATCAAACCGTTTCACCTTTATCCAGGTTGCCAAGCGACTCAATTTCACCCATGCCTTAAAACCCGGTAGGTATGCACTTGGAAACAAGATGTCGAACATGGCATTGATAAGAAAACTGCGAAACGGTCAACAAGATCCTGTAAAATTACAATTCAACAGCTTGCGCACCAAAGAACAATTAGCCGGCAAGATAGCCGAGCAAATCATGGCTGATTCGATGAGTTTGATTACTTTGATGAATGATCCGGAATTTTTGAAACAATACGAAGTAACTCCTACAACAGTCATATCGCTTTTTATTCCGAATACCTATGAGGTGTTTTGGAATATTGGGGTCGAAAATTTATTCAAAAGAATGAAGAGGGAATACGATCTTTTTTGGACATCAGAAAGAAAAGCAAAGGCAGCCACCATCCCGATGACTCAGGAAGAAGTGATAATCCTGGCATCCATCATTCAGGAAGAAACCAATAAAAAAAGTGAATATCCCATCATTGCCGGATTGTACATCAATAGATTAAGAAAAAAGATGCCGCTACAGGCTTGTCCGACTGTCAAGTATGCAGTAGGTGATTTCACGCTGCGGCGAATTTTACACAAACATCTGAAGATCGATTCCCCATATAATACTTACAAGTACCCCGGTTTACCTCCGGGACCTATCCGTACGCCTTCGACAACTTGCATTGATGCCGTATTAAATTATGAAAAACATGATTATCTGTATATGGCGGCAGATGCATCGCTCAATGGTGGACATGCCTTTGCCAAAACCGGAGCGGAACACATGCGCAATGCCAGGAAAATTCAACAAGTGTTGAATGAAAAAGGTATCAAATAAGGGTACTATTGGGAATTGATCGAACAGAAGTTTTTCAACCGATAAAATTCACTTCGGGAATCAGTTTAATTCCGAATTTTGCATCCACATCAGCTTGGATCTGATAGGCCAAGTCGGCAATTTCCTGTCCGGAAGCACCACCGTAATTGACCAACACCAGGGCTTGATGAGCATAAACACCTACATTACCGACTCTTTTACCCTTCCATCCGCATTGTTCGATCAACCAGGCAGCCGGAATTTTCTCTTGGGTATCACTGATGAAATAATGGGGTATTTGAGGGTACGCAGAACGTAAATCCTCAAACTTTTTACGATTTACTACTGGGTTCATAAAAAAACTTCCGGCATTTCCTATATCTTTCGGATTGGGCAGTTTAGATTCCCTGATCGCGATGATGGTATCCCGAACATTTCTGAGATTAATCTCCCCACGCTGCAATACCTCTTTTTCCAGATGATGATAAGTCAGGTTAAAAACCTGCTTTTTACTCAACTTAATGATAATGGAAAGTATGATGTACTGCCCTTTTAGTTCTTTTTTAAAGATACTTTCACGATAACCGTAGCGACAGTCTTCACAAGTAAAAATCTTCGTTTCACCATCAGCAATTCGTACAGCTTTTACCTTTTGCAATACATCTTTCAATTCTACGCCGTAAGCCCCGATGTTTTGTATGGCAGATGCCCCCACTTCTCCGGGTATCAAAGAAAGATTTTCAATGCCATGCCAACCGTGCTGTACGCAATGTTCAACCAGGTCATCCCATACCACACCGGAACCCACCTCCAACACCACTGAATCTTCAGTTTCTTCAATCCGCGTAATTCCCTTTAAAGCAGAATGAACCACCACGCCATCAAAATCTTTCAAAAAAAGCAGGTTGCTCCCCTGCCCTACAGCCAACAGCGGGTTTTTACTCACCACTTCACTACTTAAAATTTCCAACAATTCATCTTCGGAACCGTACTCAACAAAATACATGGCATAGACATCCAAGCCGAAAGTGTTGTATTTTTTAAGCGATTGATGCTGATAAAATTTCATGCTTTCTTTATGACCGGTTTTCGTCCCCTGTTTTTTTTCTTCAATTCAAAATCACGTCCCAAATACTTCTCTCTCACCACCGGATTATCAGCCAATTCTTGCGAGGTTCCCTGATACAAAATCTGACCTTCGAACAGCAAATAAGCACGATCGGTAATACTCAGGGTTTCATCCACATTATGGTCCGTAATCAGGACTCCTATATCTTTATCTTTTAACCTCCAAACGATATCCTGGATATCCTGTACCGCTATCGGATCAACCCCGGCAAAAGGCTCATCTAACATGATAAAGCGAGGTTCTATCGCCAGGCAACGTGCAATCTCCGTTCGACGACGTTCACCACCGGAAAGGCGATCACCTATATTATGACGAACTTGTTCCAAATTAAACTCAGCAATCAGTGTTTCCAGTTTTTCATGCTGGTATTGCTTACTAAACTTAGTCATTTCGAGTACAGACTTAATATTGTCTTCCACTGTCATCTTTCTGAAAACCGATGGCTCCTGGGCCAGATAGCCTATTCCCTGCTGTGCTCTTTTATAAACAGGATATTTGGTAATATCAACATCATTCAGAAAAATTTTACCTGAATTCGGGGTAATCAGTCCGGTCGCCATGTAAAAAGTGGTGGTTTTTCCGGCACCGTTAGGACCGAGCAAACCCACAATTTCGCCCTGCTCCACATGGATAGAAACATCATTTACCACCATGCGTTTTCCATATTTCTTATATAGATGTTCAGTCCGTAAAATCATGCTTCATTTATTAATTAATCTCACATTATTCATCATTCTTTGTTTTATACCACCCCGCATACATGGCATAATTATGCGCTATTTTGCGATTTATTTCATGGGTTTGTTCCGGCTCCACATCTTTGATAAACTTTGCAGGAACCCCACCCCAAAGCGTATAAGGAGGAATTTTCGTATTGCTTAACACCAGCGAACCGGCGGCAACGATGGCACCTTCGCCTACTTCAGCATGATCCAACAATGTGGCACCTATACCAATCAGTGCATAATTATCAATTTTAGCCCCGTGAACGGTAACATTGTGGCCTATTGATACATAATCGCCAATTTCTACTACAGACTTCTGATACAAGGTATGCAACACACTCCCATCCTGAATATTGACATGATTACCTATGCGGATGGAATTGACATCACCACGAAGCACTGCATTGTACCAAATACTACAACCGTCACCCATCACTACGTCTCCAATAATCGTAGCATTCTCAGCCAAAAAACAATCTTTTCCGAATTGAGGCGTAAATCCTCTAAGCTCTTTAATCAATGCCATATCAACTGACAATCATTTAAACAAAAATCAAACTATTATTACTTTTTTCTGAAACCCTGATTTGTTGGAACATACAGAGCGTGCAACAAATGCTTTTCCCGAAGCAGAACCCTTAAGAACAACAAGGCTTGCATGGGCAAGAGAATCAACAAAGTAGTATGGGTGAGAGCAACGGTGACGATAAAATAAGCAATCATCATCAGCATGTACACGATATTGTAATAAAACAACAGATTACGTGATTTTTTGGACCATATCAACAAAGCAACAATAATATTCAATGGGTTAAGCCATAATATATTCAGGTTTTTATCTACCAAAGGATGCTCGGAAAAGAACATGAAGAGAAACAACACCAATCCTCCAATTCCGGTTACCATAAACAATATAAAATCGAACAATCTATTGGTGACACTATCCATATTTCTTCTGTACTTCATGATCAACCCACCCATGATAAGCCATAGTATGGTAATCAAAAAAGGATGGACAAGCAAAGCCAAATGATTCGGATTTTCACGCTTCGACATGAATAAGGTTTCTGCGTGATGCACCAGGGGCTTTTCGTGAAAGCCATTATCAATATGAAGAATTTTAGCCTGCTGAACATAATTTTTCAAAAACTCGGGTAAAAAAATACTTTGATGCTTATTGAGTAATTTATCGGCATCCAAACCAAAAATAAGGTTCACGCCAAGTTCAACCCATGGGGTATCGGAGAGATAATTCATTACCATGGTGCGAGCCGATTCAAGCTTCATTTGTTGATCAAAAATGATGGCTCCCGTAATGGCTTCAGTGATGATATGATAAGGGCGGGTAGAACAGTTGTCATTGAAAAAATTATACCTACATCCTGTTTTCAGGTAAATAATTAATGCGCAACAGCTCAATCAATTTATCCTTTTCCGCTTTGGTAAGATTCAATACCTGTTCCCATACAGTAGAATTTCTTTTGCGGTAATCCTGCATAAATAACTCTGTAGGATAAACAGCCAGCATATAATCGGTGTGTCCTCTCAAAAATTTCAAATAAAAATTTTCCGTCTTAAAATCAAACACCCCGTAATTATAGACCAAATCTAAACCTTTCGTATCCCGAATTCGAATGGCAGTATGACCGAACTTGGTATATACGGCCTTTCCAGGCTCACAGGTAATCAAACTCACAATTGTCGAATCGGCATATTCAATAGTTTCCGAATACAAATGGGATGCTGTCATCAGCAAAAACAACAAAAAAACCGCTATTTGTTTCATGTTGATAAGATTGAAATAAACATCAACAAAAGTAACATTTTTTATTGACTTGTGAATATTTACAAGTATTTCTTATTCCTGAATATTTTCTTTTGCTGAAAGTTTTTTCTCATATAAGAAAATGTACGATGTATGAATTGTCATTTTTTCTGATACAACATTTTCTAATTTGAGTAAGATTATGCTCCGGCTTGATTTTTATATTCTGCGGGGGTCATACCTGTTATCCTTTTGAACTCTTTATAGAACGAGGATTTACTGGAAAAGCCGCACTCATATCCGATGGCTTCAATAGAATACAAGTTTTTGGGATCAACAAGCATTCTTTTTACCTCTTCTACGCGGTAAGCATTGACAAATTGAAAAAAATTCTTTCCGATTGTTGTATTCAGTACTTCCGTGAGTTGATATTTAGGAATTTTCAAAGCTTTAGAGAGAAGATCCATATTTAAATCAGGATTGAGATAAACCTCTTTTTTCTCAAAATAACGTAAAATACCTTTTTCAATTTTTTCCTTATCTTCATCACTTAAATGAGAGTGCTTATAAGGAATATCTGAATCTACCTCATCAACAAGCATTTCTTGAGATAAAACCTGTTGCCGCAATCCGTAAAAACTTAAAAAATAAACAATGGCTAAAAGTACCGCATAATTATATATATGAAGCAACAAAGACGGAAAATCAACAAAATAAGCTATCACAGCAAGAATTACTGCGATGATACAATACACCACATAAAAAATCGTCACACTCAAAATCCAGCCAAGACTCTCATTTTGTTCAATATTAGACCTTTCATCCCGTAAATGCATGCGATGTTTGTGTACAAAATATAAACTCAAAGGATTATATATAACCCAGGAAATAAAATTTGCAACTGTGAATGAGATGCGAAATGGATAGTTACTATTAACTACGAAGAAGTTTTGTAACGATAAGGGTTCTTTAATAACATAAGCCGCTATTTCGAAAACTACAAAAGGCAGAAAATGAAGCAACTGCACCCATTTCAACCTGAAGTTGGGTCGGGTAAGCGAACTGATATACAAAAACATGGCAGGGTTGAAAAGCAAGAAAGAGCTGGAAAGCAAGGGTTGCTCATAAATTTGATAATCTAACCCACAGGTTAAAAACTCAATGGCAAGCAAAGTCAGCCAACCCGATAATATCTTATCCGATAACGAACTTTCCTTTTTTGTAAACATCAGCAAAGCAGCAAAAAGACTCTGCGAAAAACCTATCCAAACAATTATGTTCATGGGGTAGTTAGTAGTTTGTTTTGAAGTTAAAGAAGTTAAAGAAGTTAAAGAAGTTAGTAGTTGGGAGTTGGAAGTTACAAATTTACAAAAGAATTTTCAATTCGGATAAACAATTAAACGGATTGCCAACTTATTTTGTTTTATCTGAAGGATAATTAACAAGAAACACCCTATCCGTAGCCCTCGTCAATGCTGTATAAAGCCATCTGTAATAATTCCGGTCAATGATCGCATCGGGCATCATACCTGCGTCAACAAAGACAGTTTTCCACTGTCCGCCCTGTGCCTTGTGACAAGTTACGGCATAAGCAAACTTAACCTGCAAAGCATTCAGATATTCATTTTCAAAAATTTGCTTGTACCGCTCCCTTTTATTGGTAATATCGGTATAATCCTCCGATACTCTTTCAAACAGCGTACGACTCAGTTGTGCTGTGTGTTGCGGAGATTCGGATTGCAGACTTTCAAGCCATATGCGCGCATCAATTTCCCAACCGAAATCCAAAGAGCGTAAACTCAAATCAACAAACCGGAAATCATACATTTCTCCAAACTTGCGAATTCTTACCACCTCCACTATATCTCCATTGGCTATGAAATCAATATCTTTATAAGACTTATTCCAAAAATAATTATTACGGGTAATCATCAGCAAATCCCCGTTGGATATTTCCTCTTCCCGCATCAACACGCGGTTGCGAATTCCGTTGTTATAGATATTGGCACGTTTGTTCGATCGCGTTATCACAATGGTATCCTCCACCCCCACTCCGTCGTACGAACGATGCACCTCTTCCACAAGGTCCATCCCGTTCAATATTTTAATATCCGGAAAATCTGTTGTTTTTAAACCAGGCAAAGCATCAGTTAAAGCATCCTCTAATGCTTTCCTAAGTAAAGTTGCATTGAATAAAACACCACTTTCAAATGCTTGCCGGACCACTTGGGTCAGCGTAAATTCCGTAACTTTCAAGCCATAACTCTCCAACTTATCCTTGTCAAGCGCCGGACTCACCTCTTGCATGACCGGCGGCAACTGTGCAGTATCACCCAACAACAGCAAACTGCAACCTACGCCCTGATACACAAATCGAATCAAGTCATCCAACAGATATCCCGAACCAAACTCCGGGTCATTGCCTGAATTTGAAATCATGGAAGCCTCATCAACGATAAAAATGGTTTGCTTGTACAGATTGTCAGCCAACTGAAAAACCGGTTCCCCTATGGACTTCTGACGGTATATTTTTTTGTGGATGGTAAAAGCCGGAAAACCCGCATAACCGCTTAATACCTTAGCAGCCCGACCGGTTGGTGCCAACAGAATGGTTTTTTGTTGTAATTGATGCAGGGAACGCACCAAAGCACTTACAACAGAAGTCTTACCGGTTCCGGCATATCCTTTCAGTAGAAATACCTTATTGCCGGAAACATCCGTTAAAAAATCACCCAACAACCGAATTAGCTCATCTTGTTGTTCGGTTGGTTCAAAAGGAAAAGACTGAATAACAGTATCGTATAAATAATTTTTGAGCATGATGCAAAAGTACGTGATTTTTTTGAATTGCGGGGAGTCATTGACTGTGGAAAACAAATGAGTTTGGTTTAACAATTATTTTTTTTAACTTTGCAATCATGCAAAATTTCTTAGGGAAAGCGGTGGTGTCTCATAAGTGCCCAACTGCTGCGTTACTATCGATATTCGGGCTCAGTCACATACTTCAAAATAGCTGCTTTTGAGACAGCCCTGTGTAAGTTTCCCAATATCCCTACAAACAATCATAAAAAATATAAATATAAAAACATGAAGACAAATTATGAACTGCGCTACTCAGCGCATCCCGAAGACGCGAAAAAGTATGATACTCAACGTTTACGTAAAGATTTTTTAATTGAAACCCTTTTCGCACAAGACGAAGTAAATATGGTGTATTCCATGTACGACCGTATGGTTGTTGGTGGTGCCATGCCTGTAAAAGAATCCCTGAAATTGGAGGCGATTGATCCGTTAAAACAACCAATTTTTCTTCGTAGTCGTGAGTTGGGTATTTATAACGTAGGCGGTAGCGGAAAAGTAAAAGTAGGAGATTCTGTTTTTGAACTCGGTTATAAAGAAGCATTGTATTTAGGCTCAGGCGATAGAGAGGTATATTTTGAAAGCAACGATTCCGCAAAGCCTGCGAAATTTTATTTCAATTCGGCTACCGCACACAGAAATTATCCCGATAAGAAAATAACCAAAAAGGATGCTATTGTTGCCGAAATGGGCTCTTTAGAATCATCTAATCACAGAAATATCAATAAAATGATTGTTAATCAGGTTTTACCTACGTGTCAACTACAAATGGGTATGACGGAGCTTGCTCCCGGAAGCGTTTGGAACACCATGCCTCCACACGTTCACTCCAGAAGAATGGAAGCCTATTTTTATTTTGAAGTGCCCGAAGATCAAGCTATTTGTCATTTCATGGGAGAAATGCAGGAAACACGCCATATCTGGATGCACAACAATCAGGCTGTTTTGTCACCCGAATGGTCTATTCATGCTGCTGCCGGCACATCAAACTACACCTTTATTTGGGGTATGGCAGGAGAAAACTTAGACTATGGTGATCAGGATTTTTCAAAAATAACAGAAATAAGATAACGTAAATAACAGAAGAAATGGTAAACTTCAGATTAGATGGGAAAGTTGCTCTGGTAACAGGAGCTTCATACGGAATTGGTTTTGCGATGGCTAAAGCACTTGCAGATGCGGGTGCAACCATTGTTTTTAACGATATCAATCAGGAATTTGTTGACAGAGGCTTGAATAGTTATAAGCAAGCGGGGATTCAAGCTCACGGATATGTATGTGATGTTACCGATGAAGATGCCGTAAACCGCTTCATTGCACAAGTTACTGAAAAGATAGGCGTAATTGACATTTTGGTAAATAACGCCGGAATCATCAAACGCATTCCCATGCATGAAATGACGGCCGCAGAATTTCGACAGGTTATTGATATTGATTTGAACGGGCCGTTTATTGTTTCGAAAGCAGTAATTCCACACATGATTAAAAAAGGTCACGGCAAAATCATCAATATTTGCTCTATGATGAGTGAATTAGGACGTGAAACAGTATCAGCTTACGCCGCAGCCAAAGGCGGATTGAAAATGCTGACTAGAAATATTTGTTCGGAGTACGGTGAACACAATATTCAGTGCAATGGTATCGGACCCGGCTATATTGCTACCCCGCAAACCGCACCATTGCGTGAACGCCAAGCCGATGGTTCACGTCATCCGTTCGATTCGTTTATTGTCGCGAAAACTCCTGCAGCTCGCTGGGGAACACCCGAGGACTTAATGGGACCGGTAGTTTTTCTAGCTTCGGATGCCTCAAATTTTGTAAATGGACACATCCTGTATGTGGATGGCGGCATTTTGGCTTATATCGGAAAACAACCCTGACAACATAGTGATTTGAACTGCATGATGTAGCCTTCAAATTACTGTGTTTTTTTAAAAATATTAAAAAATAGCTTTTTTAAAAAAACATACATCCTCCATTCCCTGCAAAGTAGTATATTTGCGGGGAATGTTCTTTCCTTAAGCTTTTTTATTGCACTCCTTCATTATCTTCTTATTTAGATTCAGTGACTTAAAAAATTTTAAGTAAGGAAATTATTTAATATTATCCTGTAGTATTCATTAAAAATTCATAACATGAAGAAAAGAAAAATCAGCTTCATCATCTTATTTGCTGTTATCACAAGTTTTAGTTTTGCTCAAACCGTTGAAGTCATTAATCAATATCCATTTGACAGAGAAAACGAAATCATTGAAATTGATGCTTCCGAATTCGACGCTACTTTAGATGCAAATCTGGTAATCACGGATCAAAACAACCAGGAAGTTCCTTATCAGTTGATTTACAACGGCAATGAGTCTGTACAATCCATTATTTTTCCGGTAACGGTAAAAACCGGCACCAAAGAAGTCTATACGTTCAGCAAGGGGACTCCAAAGCCGGTTCAAGCTAAAACATTTGCCCGTTTTGTTCCGGAACGTAAGGATGATTTTGCATGGGAAAACGATTTGGCAGCTTATCGCGTTTACGGTCCGGCACTTGCCAGTGAAAACCCCTCCAACGGCGTTGATTTGTGGCTGAAGAAAACTGAAGAATTGGTCATTGACAATTTTTACAAAGCTGATCTTCAGGATGGAAAATCTTATCACGATGACCACGGAAAAGGCTTAGATTGCTACAAGGTAGATCACACACTTGGAGCAGGTGGCATTGCACCTTACGTCAATGGCGAGTTGCTAATCGGTAGTTATTTCGACAGCTACAAAGTGTTGGAAAACGGTCCGTTACGCTCAACATTTACCGTCACATACGAAGATGTAGTGATCAATGGTGAATTGTATCAGCAACAGGTTACCGTCAGCATAGATGCAGGTACGATATTGAACAAGGCTGTTGTCAGATTGGAAGGTAAAGAACAAGAAATTAAATTGGCTCCGGGAATATTTTTACATGATGGAAAAGGCACTTTGCAGAAAGCTTCCGGATTGATCATTTATGGAGAAGATGCGATTACTCAAACAAATCAGACCAATGTTGGAAAAAGTTATGTGGGCGTTATCGTGCCGGGGGACAGTGAATACAAAATTCAGAAAATGCATGCTTTATTGATAAGTGATTACACCATTGGAGAAGAGTTCACCTACTACTTTGGCGGCGGATGGAGCCAGTGGAAATTCCCAACTCAAAAAGAGTGGCTGAATGCAGTACAAGATTTTTCAAAACAGATTAGATATCCGCTGAGCATAGCGGTGGTAAATTAATCCATGTTGTAATAATATCTTGCAGATTGGTTGTATTTTGATTCCTGATTGGGATCGAAATAGTTAATATCTATCATCAACGGCTTTTTATCAAAAACATAATCCCGGATAAACCGGAGTACTTCCGGCTGAAACTTTTCTATCGGATACACTGCCACGTCGTGTCCGATATTTTCCATACTGTAAAAAAGATACGGATAGTTTTTAGCTTTGAAACGCTTGGCTAAAGGCTTAGAGCCGAACATTCCCAGATTTAAAAAACTGATTTGACGGTAAGGCACGAGTTTATCGGCACTTCCGTGGAAAAAGAGCGTAGGAGCGGGAGCTTTAGCGTAATCGGGTAATCCTTCCCTACTAAAAATGGCTCCGGCAAAAGAAATAACACCCGCATACTGAAATCCGTCAGACAAGATGGTATCCGAAGACATTCCATTACGATGTTCGTAATCTGCATGCAGCACCGTGATGGCTCCGGCACTTGAGCCGCTGATGATAATTTTGGAAATATCAATCAACAGTTCGTCGGCATTTTTTATCAGATAATCGGTAGCTGCGTACAAATCCTCTACTGCTAATCCGATAGCCCTGCGAAGCGGTTTTTGATTGAAAATACCCGGAGCTTTCTCATCTTTCAATCCCAGCCTGTAATCAATGGCGACCACCGTAAAGCCATTTTCTGCAAAATACCTGTAATAATCAAGGTAACTTTCCTGGTCTCTTGTCCCCTCTTTGAACCCGCCGCCAAACACAAATAGCAGCACGGGCTGAGTAGTAGCATTGAGTTTGTTTTTGTAAATGTCAAGTTGTAGAGGAACACCCTCCCTTTCGGCAAATGTATGTGTTGTTTTTACTATATCGGCGGAAAAAGCCGAAAAGACCAGTGAGAAAAAAATGATCAGTGAAAAAAGTTTTTTATACATAAGATGTCGGATGAAATTATTGCACTGCAAAAATAAGCATATAAATTCAAATTTATGCAAGAATCAGAGGTGCGAGTTCCGGGTTCACGAGGTTCGCGGGATACGAGGTCATAGGATCTTTTTAAAAAAGAGCCGTCTCATTTTTTGAGACAGCTCCTTTTTTGCACTTCAACACTACCACATTAAATTATTTTTTTATAAATCTACACACTGTAGGAGTATTATCAGTTCCAATTATTCTTACAAAGTAAGAGCCTGAACTTAATGCTCCGACATTAATAGTAGTAGTCGTTGTATGATCGGCTTTTATCGTACCGATTAATATTCCACTAGCATTATACAATTGAATAGTGGCTTCGTCACTATTATTGCGCTCTATTATCAAGCTGCTCTCAACCGGGTTGGGATACAGTCGTACAGAGCCTGCTGTCAATTCATCCATTCCGGTCGCGATTAGACTTAGAGTAACTGTTTGAGGGGCATTGCTAACAACCAACGAATCTGCCATTTCAGCGTATCCTGATTTTGATACTGTGTAGTCATAATTGCCGTTGGCTAAATCAATTATAGCTACACCCGAAGCATTGGTAATTAACGTATCCTCGTTAATTACAATACTCGTACCCTCAATCGGGTTGCTTTCTGCATCAACAACCGTAAATGTTACGGTATATCCCAATTCGAAATTGGCTGTAAAAGTTACATCGCTATCTCCAACAAGATAATTGAACGTCTGTTTTTTCGATACAACTTCGTTGGCAGCATCCGTCCAACTTGTTAACACATATCCGGCATTGGGGGTTGCCGTTAATGTAGCTTCCGTTCCCTCAAGATAACTTCCTCCGCCCGCAACGGTGCCACCTTCACTTGGATTGGCTGCCAATGTTACTGCCCTCACCTGGCCAACAACGAACTCATCAACAAATATATTGGTTCCCCAATCACTTGTGGCAACAAGAATAATGTAAGAGGGGCTTTCAACAAATGTGGCAGGTATTTCGAAGACATAATCATACCAGCCTTGTTCACTAACAGTAGGGTCATAATCTGTATATCTGTTAATGGTACCTAATTTAGTTGCGTCTATTATTGTGTCAGGTTGTGTGTTAACAAAAATTTCAACCTTATCATTTTTGGAAGAAAACTGACTGTAATTGTCACGATACATTTTAAATCCGACACCATAGGTTCCACTACCCATGTCTAAACGACGAGAGACAAGCGTACCTTGATTGCCTTTTTTATAGCTCCAACAATTATATTTTAACATACCTGCACCAAAAGGATCACATGTCGGATTACTGCCGCTTGTAACTCTTTCCCATGGTTTTTCTCCTAAACTTAACCATCCTAATGGCGGGAACGTTTCGCCGTCAAACGATTCCGTATATGGAAACTCAGTAATGGTGAAATCAACGGCACTTCCGTTGATGACTATTTCGTGGATGTTTTCAAGATTATCGTTCACCTGTATGATGGCTGTTTTTTCCCCGATGGTGTCCGGAGTAAATATCACAGTAAAGTTTGCGGTCTCACCGGCATCTAAATTTACTGTGCTTTCAATGGTTGTCAAAATAAATTGGTCGGCGTTGTCTCCCGTAATGGTTATATCCGAAGGATTAATTGTAACCGTTCCTCCCC
>Ga0116172_10000654_pt1 | contig 34057 bp, 24 predicted proteins | sample AD_UKC083_MetaG_FD_89799 | JGI IMG/M metagenome (GOLD analysis project Ga0116172, IMG submission 89799) | Active sludge microbial communities of municipal wastewater-treating anaerobic digesters from USA - AD_UKC083_MetaG | ecosystem: Engineered > Bioreactor > Anaerobic > Digestate | place: USA... | reverse complement strand
GGCCGCCGCCCCTGCCGCCCGCGCCGCCGCGGCCGCCGCCGGTGCCGCCCGTGCCGCCGGTGCCGCCGCCCGGGCCGCCCGTGCCGCCGGTGCCTCCGCCCGTGCCGCCGGTGCCGCCCGTGCCGCCGGTGCCTCCGCCCGTGCCGCCGGTGCCTCCGCCCGTGCCGCCCGTGCCTCCGCCCGTGCCGCCGGTGCCTCCGCCCGTGCCGCCGGTGCCTCCGCCCGTGCCACCGGAACCTGCTTCGCCTGCACTTCCTCCCGTTGCGCCGCCCCCGCTACCGCCGCTGCCGCCAGAACCTGCTTCGCCTGCACTTCCTCCCAGGCCACCCGAGCCGCCTACAGCGCCTGTTCCGGCTTCACCCGCACTCCCCCCGCCGGTCCCGCCCGCCCCACCGCCGCCCGAACCTCCGCTTCCACCTGCGTGAGCATCCGTTCCAGCATCTTTTCCCGAAGAAGGCGAATCCGTGGCCTCCGAAGAACCACAGCCCATGCCATACAGCAGCACAGGGAGTACCATCATAGCCAATCGTCGTGTATTCACGGGAACCTCCCTTATCCACAAGCCGGGGATAGGCCATCATCGCACAGAAACCTCACAAATGCCACCGTGTCTTTTCATCGCCCCCGGACCAAAATGCATCGCAAACCATGGCTATTATGTGACTCGGAACCATCCCCTAAGCCATCCTATCATTTTTCCCTAGCCTTTCCTTCACGGTCACCGCCCACGATCACGGTCACGGCCCACGGCACACGAAAACGGTCACGGTCATCCCCTATTGTACGCCACGAAACGCCAGCCCAATGCTTAATAGCCCAGGGCAACTGTTGGGGGTGCCCCAAGGGTGCTCAAGGACCATAAGCGCCTCAATAATAGGGTAAGAGGGAGCGAAAATCCGAACGTCCAGGCGCGCTGATCCATCCCCTCGTTGTTTCCGGGGGATTTCAGCCTCTCGCCAATGACGCCTGGGGGCGGGTTTGAAACCCGCCTCTACGGTACCGGATGTTGCCTCGAACGAAGACGGATTCTCGCGACCCTACGCCCCTCATGCGGTTGAGCACATCGGCCAACGTGGTACCACACCGTCCAAGTATCCGCTCTCTTTGATTGAAGCGCCTAGGGGGTCAAAGACCGAGCCAAAACCAAAACCCAAGAAGCCTCAGCTCGTATCCTGCCCCACATCCCCCTCGTTCAGCCTCCAACCATGGATTCTGCCTCTTGCGAAAGCACCAAAGGAGACTAGACTCACGCCAGGATCGCGATATGCCAGCCCATAGAATCGCCATATACGGCAAAGGAGGAATCGGTAAGTCCACCATCGCCACCAATCTCAGCATCCTGTTCGCGAAGTCCGGCAAAAAAGTGCTGCACGTGGGCTGCGATCCCAAACGCGATTCTTCCCTCAAACTGCTCGATGGACAAGCATGCACCACCGTGCTCGACGCCTTCACCGCGCAAGGCGACCGGGTCAAAGCCGAGGATATGGTCGCGGTCGGACGCCATGGCGTGCATCTGGTGGAAGCAGGCGGCCCAGAACCCGGGATGGGCTGCGCGGGACGGGGCGTAAGCTTGATGATCGAACGGTTGGAACAATTACGCCTCGTCGAACAAGGACACTACGAAGTCGTGGTCTACGACGTGCTCGGTGATGTCGTCTGTGGTGGCTTCGCCGCGCCTCTGCGACGCGGTATCGGCCAATACGTCTACATCGTGACCTCCGAAGAAACGATGTCGTTATACGCCGCCAACAATATCGCCAAAGCCGTCGTTCGCTACAGCCGCAACGGCATCATGCTGGCGGGTCTCATCGCCAACCAGCGAGAAATAGGTGACTTTTCCGATATGCTGAACGCCTTCGCCGAAAGCCTCGGCACACGCCTCTGCGCCCTATTTCATCGAGACCCCCTCGTACGAAAGGCCGAAAATCGCTTTCAAACCGTCGTGGAAGCCGCCCCGGATTCAAAAATATCCCTTCAATTTCAAGAACTTGCAGCACAAATGGCCCTTCGGGAGCCGCAACCCTATCCCATCCCTACTCCCCTGGATCAGAACCAGTTCGTGCAGTTCATCCGGCAGTATTCTCGCGACGAAGACTTGCAAGACGAGCCATCCGATGGCAACGACAACGCCTCTGCCTCATCGTAGGTGAATCAGAAGGGGCGTGGCGATACAAGACCATGACTTCCGATCTATCGAGGATTCCAAGATATCTGGTCGCTGGCCCCGATGCCGTCGCCGCGTTCCACCACGTTTTTGGTATCTCTCCGACACTTCGAGCCAACGGAACCTATGTCCTGTCCAGCATCACCTGGAAAGAAGGGATGCTTCGCGTTTGCCTTACGGGACGGCTTTTCGGCCGGGCCATGATTCATCTTCAACCGACGCACACCCCCGGTCAGGAAAAACTGACGGTAAAGGCTGAATCTACGGATGCGCCCAGCCACCCGCAGGTGGAACGTCTCGTGGATTTCCTCCACAATCGGCTCAAGGCCACACCGATTGAAGACCTGCTGGACTGGCTTCGCCGCGACCCCAAAACCGAAGCCATGAGCGGAGTGCTTTCCGAAGGATTGCTCGGCGGCCTGCGCGCCGGAGCCAACCTCGCCCCCAAACCCTATGCGCATACATGGACGGGAAAACCTGGTGAGGTCGACCAATGGGGTCTATTTTTCGACGATCTGGTGTTCGTGTTCACGGCATTGTCGCGGGTCAACTTCGTATTGCCCACCACCCACGTCGTCCACGGCTGCCATGAATGCACCTGCGTCACACCGAAAATACGCACGCGTTCGTTTTTTCTCTTCTACCATCCACGACGCCCCCATCGTCCCGCGGCCGATTGGCTCCGCGCCCGTCTCGGTCTCGGGCCCCAATACCTCGACCAACCGTTCCGCAGAATATCCACCAATATGAACGAGGTCGATACCGTGCGCGGGGCCGAAGACAAACTCATGCAAGCCGTCGCCCTCGCCGCCACCGGCCAAGGTGAACGTATCGTCGCCATCAACGCCACCTGCCTGCCCAAAGTCATGGGAGAAGACGTCGGGCCCGCCATTTCCCTGGCTCGCAATACCCCGAAGGTTCATTGCCTGTCCCAGGCTCTTCCTCTCACCCATGACACCAGTCTGTACACAGACGAACTCGAATTCGGTCAAGACGAACCACAGGTGATGCGCGATCTTTTGCTACCCCCCCAAGGCCGTTGCCTGGAGCAGGAACCGGATGGGAAGCGCATCGACCTCGTAGGCTTTCCCGACGGCCCCGACACGCTGGAATTGGTTACGCTTCTCGAGCGCTGCGGTGCCGTCGTCAATGCCCTGCTTCTGCCCGATATCGATGTAGCGGTGTGCCGTCGTACCCCGAAACCCAACTTGCAAGTGCGTTTTCCCAATCCCAACTACACCCGACTGTACCATGAAGTTTTTGACGCCATGGCGGATCAGATCGTGACCCCTCCCGCCCCTTACGGAATTGACGACACCCGGCAGTGGATTACGTCGATTGCCCACGCGCTTTCCCTCGACGATTCACGGGTCCACGAGGTTCTCAACAGCGAACAAGGTGCCATTCAGGCCCGTTGGGACGAGCTTAGTGCCATCGCTCGAAAAAACACCCTTGGATTCGTGGTGGATCAGCGGGTGCTGCCCCGTCTGACGGACCCGGATCGCTCTTTCGGACTGTCACTGGCACGAATCGTTCGAGAAATGGGCTTTGGTATTGAAGTGCTTTGTTATGCGCCCGAGGGGGATACCTCGTATGCACGTCATCAGCTTTCGGACATGCCGGTGCGGCTCACGCCGTTCCAGACCCCGCTACAGCTCCAGCAGCGGCTTCGGGAAGGCTCTTTTCGGGCGGTTTACAGCGACCGCACCCTGGATCGTCGATTGACCCGAGCAGGCCAATCGCAATTTTCCTACGCTGATTTCGAGATGGGCCTGGCCGGGGCGTTGCGGAGCTTGCATCGGCTCGTGCGCGCCTGTGCATTACCCTTTTATCACCGCTACGCCTCATTATTGGCGGGGGAGCAAGGATGAACCACTCCGAATTCGATATTCGTCTTGGCTTCAGCTACTCCTTGGGTGTTTATCTGGCCATCAACGCGCTTCCCGACGCCTTGCTCGTGATGGATGGGATGGATTGCACGGTGCAAATGGCTTCCCAGATCCAGGGCAATCACGATTGGCAATCGAATCTGATTTCCGCCGATGGCGCCCACCGAATCCTCACCACCCACGCGATGCCGGAAGAGGTCTGGCAAAACCGGGAAAAAGCCATTTCAGACGTGGTATCGTATGCGCTCGGACGCTCCGATAGCCGGGTGATTTTTTTGGGGGCCATTCGGATGGCGTCGATCACGGAACCTCCCTACGAACTCATCCTCGACGCTTGCGCGGAGCAAACCGGCACGGAAAAGCCTTTGATTTTGCTTCCTACGCGTTCTTTGGTGGATGATTGGCTGACGGGCTACGACAATACCCTCGAATATCTTGCGAAATACTTGCCTCTTGAACCACGGCAAGGAGCCAACCAGGGGCGCGTCGCCATCGTGGGCTACTTGATGGACCGAAATGAGGAAGACCATTTCGGTAATTTGCGAGAACTGGAGCGGCTGATCGAAGGGATCGGCGGAACGCTCGTCTGCACCTGGTTGAGCGGAAAGCCTACGACGCATCTGGCCAAAATCGGCCAGGCGGATGTTGTCATTTCGCTCCCCTACGCACGTAATGCCGCGAAAATATTGGCAAATCGCACCGGCGCCGCGTTGGTGGAAACCGAGCTTCCCATTGGCCTCGAAGGCACCCGCACCTGGTTAGAAACGGTGGCTCGAGCCCTCGGAACACAACGCGCGGCAGAGGCTTTCGTCCACAAGGAACTATCGCAAGCCGCAACCAAGTTGGAAGCGGTCGTATCGCTTGTCAGCCGTGATATGAGTCTGGCGCTGATGGGAGAACCGTATCTTGTCCGGGGTTTGCTCGGTCTTGCGCGCGAATTGGGTATTCCAGTGCCTCTGCGGGCCATTGTCAGCGCCGTACAGAATGATGGACAGGACTGGCTCCAACCCGATCCGCTGGACGATCCCATCACCATCGTGGATCCGAAAGAAGGACAGCTTCAAGAGCCGTTGCGGGTCGCCATCGAAAAACGCGGTGTGAATCTGGTGGTCGCCACCAGTTATGTATTGCAGGATCTCGTCCCCCCCGTGGCCGCTTTTGAACTCGGATTCCCCTCATTTCATTCGCACGCCCTCACAGACCAGCCTTTTATGGGATTTCGAGGCTGTTTGTCGCTGGTGGCCCGATGGGTGGAACGTCAGGCATGGCATCATTTGTTGCGTGATCTCCGCCCCATCCCCTCCAACGGCTGAAATCGCAGGTCCGCCCCCCCCGGTCCACAAGCTTGCCCTTCGAGAGGATGGTTCCTGTATCACCACAAGCGTGGGTGCGACATTCGTGTCCCAACCGGTCGTCAGAAGTCCATGCCCATGGTCCGGCCTGGTGCCCCCTAATTCGTGATAGGCGGTGGCAGGAACTGAAGAAGAAAAGCCTGGCCCACGTCCTGCGATGTAGCACTTAACTGTTTGTATTTCAAAGAGTTTTTAAACTCTCCCGCGACGAGGACGTACTTTCCGCGAGTATCCAAGCCGAGCGCCTGGTCTTCGCCCTCCGCTCCAAGGGAAAAGGCCCATGGCACCGAGGATAAATCAGGGGATAGGGCAAGAACGAAGGCGTTTTGGTCTGAAGCTTCGAGCAGGGACGAGCCACGGAAAGACAGCGGCCCCGAATGGGCTCCGACTATCAGGATCGCGTCGGACGTAAAACGAATATCGTCGCCCTTGGCATCTCCCTTCTCCCCAATTAACACGGAAGCCTCATGTTTTCCCGTTGCATCGTAGACCGCCACAGCACAGTCGGCCTGCCCCTTGACGCTCAGGGGCCCACCGCCCCAATCAACGCTTCCCTCGACCCTTCCCGTAACGGCAACCCGATCGTTGGGCCCGGCGGTAACACCGTATAATACGGCGAAGGAAGCACTGGGGAAGGCGTGGGACCAAAGAAGAGCGCTATCCACATCATATTTCGCCAAAAAGGTGGTAATCCTTCCCCAAAAAGGTTTCCACCCCACCCCCGAGATCCACATCGCCTTTGGTCAACGTGCCAACCATGAGCAAGTTGGATTGGCTGTCGAAAGCAACATTCCAGACCACATCGGCTTCCCCCGTTCCCCCAAGCACCCGGTAGGATTTGATCTTGCCCGACGAATCGAATCGAGCCATGAAACCGTCGTCGGTGGTGTTGACGCTCGTGGGAGTGGTCACGCCACCCTCAAAAACGATGGGAGCGTTGTACACGCCGACGACGGCCACATCGCCGTTGGGTGCCACGGCGATATCCTTTGCCTGAACGTTTTTGTGGCTTCCAAAAGACGTAACCCATAGCAGGTCACCCTTTTGGTCATAACAAGCCACGAAACTGTCCTGTCCACTTCCTGAATCGAGGGTTTTCGACTCGATCTGAACCGAACCATCGAACCAGCCGACCACACATACCCGATCGTCGGCGCCGACCTCCACCGACGAAGCCCACGACAAGGTATTGCCGCCAAGTGCTTTGAACCAGCGCATTTTCCCGGTTGGGGAATAGCTTGCGATCATGGCGGAATACAGGCTGGAAGCGGTATGGGTCACTCCCTGGGCTTTGAATTCACCGGCGAACATGCCAGCGGCGTAACTATTTCCGGCCGAGTCCAGGGCCACGTTCCACCAACGGCTCGAACGGGAGCTGTGGATGGCGGCTATCCACTCGGTGGCAGGAGGCTGCGATCCTGGCGTGTATTCGGGCAGGCTCCCCGGATCGATCTCCTCGGGCACACATCCTTCGACACGGCAGGTTTCGTTGGGTTTACAAGCCTTGGCTTCCGTGAGACAGCGGCTCGCCAAAAACATATCCAGCCGCAATACCTTGCCTTTGACGAAGCCCGTCAAGGCGCGATTGGAAAATAGGTCGGCTCCCGCAAGCGTGGCCCACACTTCCACAGCGACTTTTCTCGATGCATCTCCGCCCTTGGGAACCAATCCGAAGTCCGCGGGAAGCACCACTTTTCCCGGCTCTTTCCCCACGAAATAATAGCGCTCCGTCGAGAGCGCCCCCTCATGATCCGTCACCGCCACGCGAAAACCATCGAATTCGTCGGGAGTCTCCATGTCCGAGTTGATGACCACCACCAATTCGGTAAGAGGATCCGCGGAACATGAGAGCCATGTCGCGCAAAACATCAGCAAAAGCTGACGTTTCAGGACTGAAAAAACGCTCGAGCCGAATCGATTCATCGCAAACGAGGTTGTACCACAAAAGCCAAAGGAAAAACGGCTACGAACCATTTCTTGCCTCATCACGCGATGGCTCACCTGGATTCGTGAAAAAGCTGGTTCCCCAGCATCCTTGCCATGGATCCTCATGGACACACCCGCACCACGGAAGCACGTTTCGAGCCAACTAGCCCTGGCCGCCCCTCACCCCCCGTGCGGGCCCGACGGCTCCACTTCAACCATAAGCTGCTCGAAACGCGTATCCCCAAGTTGTCGGACAAGCACATCAAACGTTGCCTGTAATCCCGAAGACGATGTCGATCCAACGTAACTCAAGTGTAAGTAACGCGTGCGGAGATAATAGGGCACCCCATCTTTCCGACGTTCGATCACGATTCGATCGCTTTCCTGCGCATCCGACGAAATGTGCAACACCAGCCGATCCTCGAAAACCTGGGCGTGAACAAGGCGTGGCTCTGCCCCGGTTGCGCCCGGTGGATTCAATGTCAAACGAGATGCCAGACGCGTCAGCGCTTCGGTAGCAAGCGAATCAGGCTTTTCAAAAGACGAACCCGGGTTAAGGTCCTGCTTTGCGAAAACGCTCTCCTCCACCTCGGGCCCGTCAGGATCACCCAATCCCTGCTCGCCCACACCCTTGAAATCATCGTCGTGAAGCAAGGGACCATCCCCATAATACTTGGAAGCGAAGCCTCCCACCGCGCGATCGAACCGCTCCCGGGTCACGCGATCGATGGCTTCATAAGAGGGGCAAAACACCGAACGTTTCGAGTTGATCTTGCTGCCGAGCGTGGCAGGAGTCGGTGTGACGTCCAGAATTCCAAAATACCTGAAAACTCTTCGTAAATAATCGGCATCGCGCACCATTCGCTCGAAGCGAATGCAAGGCAATCCCGCCGTAAGACACTCCTCCAAGGCGAAGTATCCGCTCGCATAGATAGGAAAAAACGCGCCCGGAAGCGCGCCCTTCGCATGACAATACCACGACAAGAGCGTGTCCCGAGGATTGCGGATGATCACCGCTTTGCGCCCTACCTGAAGCTCCAGCAAGTGAAATAACATCACCCCGTTGATATCGCCGAAATTTCGAGGATGCGCATCGTAACCCGCCTGCGCCTCGGACAACGACGGCAACGTCATCGGGATCGAATGCTCCGGCTTCGACGATGCCTCATCCAGGTCCACCCGATGGCGGACGCCCGTATGAACCACTTGCCATATTTGGCTTTGGTTCATGCGCTGCGCCAGAAAAAGCGTGCCGCTACTGCCAAGCCCCGCAATCACGAAATTGTTTCGTCGAACAGCCATAAAAACCTCCGCCATCGCAAGCGTAATCGCTGAGCTGGATGCCTCACGGCTCCGGAGCGCGAAGCAGCTCCCGAACCCCATCGTCATCCAGATTGTCGCGCGTCACGAGCTGCGCCCCAGTGTCAAATCGTCGCTCCACCGGTTCCTTGCGCAGGAGCTGAGCCGCCCGCTTCAGAGCCATATAGCCGATTTTCCTTGGGTTTTGGAGAACGAGGGCATGCAAATGACCTTGCCTCACCCCCTCCACGAGCTTGTCCGACGCATCGAAGCCGATGAACTTGATTTTTCCCGCGAGATTCGCCTTGCGCAGGGCCAAGAGCATGCCAAACGTTGTGGATTCATTCGGAGCAAAGATGCCATCCACCCCGCCCGTGGCCGCCTGACGCGCCGAAAGCAGCGTCTCACTGGTCGAAAAGGCACTCTCTGTGGTGGCTCCCCCGTATTGGTTGTCGCTCACCACCTCGATTCCCGTAACTTTGCGAATTGTATCAAGAAATCCCTTTTCCCGCTCCATCGTGCTCGCGGAACCCTCCAGGTATCGCAGCACCACGACCTTCCCCTTGCCGCCCAATACCTTCTGCATTTCCTCCGCCGCAAGCCGGCCCGCCGCCAGGTTGTCCGTCGCCACCAGCGCATCATGCTCCTCGCCTTGCAGCGCCGAGTCGAAAATCACCACCGGAATCCCTGACGACTTCGCCGCCTTGACCGGACCCAACAACGCCTTATCGCTCAATGGCGCCAGCACGATCGCCGCTACCCTCTGCGCCACGAAACTCTGCACCAATTCTATCTGCGCTTTCAGATCATCTTCCTTGAGCGGCCCTTTCCATACCGCGTCGATCCCCTCCTCTTGCGCCGCTTGCTTGACCCCCGCATGCACGGTCTTCCAAAACTCATGGGTCGTGCCTTTCGGGATCACCGCCACCCGAGGCATCGCCGCCTGCCCTTGCTTTTTACAAGAACCAAGGACCCCCAACGCTCCAAAACCCACCAAAAACGACCGTCGATGAATCATGCTCTTCCCTCACGACCCCGTGCCACCGCCTCTGGGGTGACAACGATGACAATCCATGGAAACGATAGAGTCAACACCCACTTCCACGCTATCCCGTGGATCCCAACGCGAAGGCGGCCTGGGCCATGGCCTCCCGGTACGCCCTCTGATCCTCGTACATCCTCAAAAATACGCGGTGTTTCGCCTCATGGTAGCGCGCCAGGGCGCCGCCCGCAGGAACGATCTCTCGCTCGACTCCCCCCATTTTTCGCATCGCTTCGAGCAAGGAGGGAAAATGCGACGACGCCACGGCTCCTAGCATCGCCGAGCCCAAAAGTACCGCCTCCCTTTCGCGGGGCAAGACGATCCGCATGCCCGTCACATCCGCATGTTCGCGTAAAAACAAGGGATTTTTCGAATCCCCGCCGGTGGCTACCAGCGTCGTTATCCGATGACCATGGGCATTCATCACATCCAAAATATGTTTCGTACCGTGAGCAAGCGCCTGGATCGTCGCCAGATAAAGCAACGCCAAGCTCTCCAAGCTGTCGGTCAATCGCAACCCACTCACCATCCCGCGCAAGGAGGCGTCGGCCCAAGGCGAGCGATTGCCGTGGTGGTCGGGCAATACATGCAGTTCATGGGTCAGCGCGGCGGGGAAAGGATAAGCTCCGCTCATCGTCTCCAAGAGCCCATTGAGCAAGGAATACACGGATATTCCTTCATTTTTCGCGCGTTCCATGCACTCCCGCCCGCGACAATGGGTCTGAATCGTATGGTCGATGAGCGCACCGGTAGCTGATTGCCCCCCTTCACTCAGCCATAGGCCTGGCACCATGGCAGAAAAGTAAGGGCCCCACACGCCGGGCACGAAACGCGGTTCCTTCGATACCACCATGTGGCACGTCGAGGTTCCGCCGATCAGCGCCAGACGTTGCTCCAACAGATCAGCACTCAAGTCACCGTTTTCATTAGGAAAACCAAGAACTCCCACCCCGCCCGCGTGGGCATCGATGAGAGCGACCGCCACGGCGGTGCCGGCCACCAGCCCCAGTTCCCGGGCCGACAGCTCCGTCAACTCGCCCGCGCGACTCCCCACGGGTGCCACTTTTGAACCGATTTTTTCAAAACCGTCGGCGGCCAGGTCGCCGAGCCCCACCTGCTGAAAAAATCCTTCATCCCAGCGGTTTTCATGCGCAAGGTAGGTCCACTTGCACGTCGTGGTGCATTCCGAACGCACGTCCACACCGGTGGCGCGGACCACGAGATAGTCCGGTAGATCGTAAAACCGGGCGGCACGGCCCCACGTTTCCGGCAAGTTCTCCTTGATCCACAGCAGTTTGGGAGTCTGCATTTCCGGAGATACCCCGCCACCGACATAACGCAACACCTCGTGTTTCGTGGCATTGATCCGCGAGGCTTGCTCCGTCGCCCGATGATCCATCCACACCACCACGTTTCGCTCGGCGGCTTCATCGGAATTCACGCTCAAAGGACGCCCCTGCGCATCGACGACCACCAGGGAGCACGTGGCATCGAAGCCAAGGCCCGCGATGGCGCCCGGCTCCACGCCAGCTTCCTGCAACGCTTTACGAATCGCAAGCCCGCACGCACGCCATATTTCCTCGGAGGATTGCTCCACGAAGTCCTCCGAAGGCCGGGATACGGTAATCGCCTCGACCCCCACACCGAGCATGCGGCCATTTCGATCCACGACTCCGGCCCGCACACTCGCTGTTCCCACATCGACGCCGACAAACGCTCGTTCGCCCATGGTGTGTTCTCCTCGGAAGCCTCAACCCCAGACACGAACCCGAAATCCAAGCTCTTGCGACAACGCAACCATCTCTTCGAACACGTCGCCGTAGGCCACCGCAATATGGTTGGACATATAGTGGGCCATCAGGGCATCCCGAGACATGCCGAGATCCGCGGCCATGAAAGGCCATTCCCGGTTGGTCCCTTGCCACCAGGCTTCCTTCGTTTGCTCAGGCAAGGCCAGCACTTCGCCCCTTCCTACATCCATCCAGGTCTGTTCACCACGCACGAAAGCTCGTGCCCACGTGATGGCTCCTGGCATACTCTCGCCCGTGAAAGTCCCACCCGCATGGGGGAAATACAGCGAGGGCTGGCGATAGGAATGCACACCGCGCAACGTATCCGGGTCGTGGTTGAACGCATAGGCGCCCGTCGACCCGGAGTTCAACAGCACCCAGACGAAGCGTCCGTCGTGCTCCCCTCCCCAGCGAACGTCGTGGAACATGACGGCCTGATGCAGGCCTTTGGCTTTCAATAAGCGCTTCATCAACTCCATCGGCACGACGTTCCCCTGGTCGGCCTCGGTAGCGCAAACTATTGTATCTCCATTGGATTCCGGCCGGCAGACAGAATTGAGCAGGCCTTCCGCGAAGTCCGAAGGCGGGCGCAACGGCAGCAATCCCAATTGGTACTGCCATCCCACACAATCGGCCTTGTATTCCCGCACGAGGTCGAGCACCGAAAGGTAGTCCCGAATCTGCTCTTTCGTCGCAGCTTCGTCGAAATCCTCGGCTCCTTTTTCCCGCCAATGAAAGGTCACGCCGCGGTCCAGAACAAACGAAAATGCGTCGTCGATGCGTCGGCTATCCACCGCGCGACCGCGGTCGACAATCCAGGCCTGATCGATTTTATGTTCCGAAAACCCATGGTTCACGAGGGTTCGCGGGCCAAAGTAACCGTTGATCATGCCCATCGACGTATCTCCGAGCATCATGACGAGCACCCTTCGAGCGCGGATTTGCTCGGCAACTCGTTTCGCCAGCCGCGATGCCTCGGAAGAAATCACCGCATGGTAGGAAAAACCTTGTTCTTCATAGGAAATGCGTCCTGTCGAACACCAGGCATCCAGACGACTCATGAAAACGTCATCGCGACTCCAATCGTCGGCATCCGTCCAGACGCGGGAATAGGGTCGTCCAAGCATTTCTAGACAGGCAGCGGTATTGAGAAGGCCCACCAATCCTGGCCATTGACCCGAGAAGTTGCTCGCGAGAAGAAGTGGATTGTCCTTTCCGACGACGCCATCGGTGGTATGCGGGCCGTAAATCCAATGGACGCAAACGCCGATCATGGGATCGTGGACAGGCCCGAGTTTCTCGATGGATTCGTGGGGTTTGGACAGGAATCCCTCGATGAGATAGGGCTCTTTGCCAAGCTTGCGCAAGGCGCGTTCGAGCTGCTCGGTGGCTCGTTGCATGCTCGGACGAGCCAATTCGTTGGGAATGGGACGACCATCGCCGGGCCAGAACAATGCGATTTTGCTTGTCATGAGGGGGGTTAGAGCATTGTGGCAGCGGCGATGCAAGGGGAGGCGACACGGCGGTGACGGGTTGTGTCTTTCGGCGTTGGTGTGGGCCCTATCCGCGGCGTTGTTTCCGCCCCCCCATCCCCTCCCTTCCCCCCACACGGTGTGCCCCCCATCCCTGGCCCTTCCCCCCACAGTGTGGGCAGAAGGGTGACAGAACATCTAATTCGTATTCCTAGTTTCTAGTTTCAAAATATTTTAGCTAAATTATTAACCTCTGTCTCTATTCCCCTCCACCCCGATTCGGGGGGGAGGGCAAGGGTGGGGGGAGAAAAATGGGGGGAGGGCAAGGGTGGGGGGAAAAAAAGGGGGAGGAGGGCAAGGGTGGGAGAAAAGGTTCAGCGACGGCGTTTTCGGGCGGCTTTCGCTAGTTGTTTCGACACCAGCCCCTGTTCGCGCCATTGTTCCACCCGCCAGGGTTCAGCGGATTCAGACCACCTCGGCAGATTGAGTTCGAAGTCTTTCCAGGTCGCCAGCCCGGCGTCGACCCACCCTGTTGCTTGCTCAAGAGACGCTCCTGGCTTCCACGAAGCGATCCGGTCCGCGAAGGCTTCCCAAGAACATAAATTCAACCGAACCCATTCGGTGGCCAGCTCCCGCGTTGCTTCAGGAGTCCACTGGGCAATCCGGTTTTCGAAGTCCGTCCACATGCATAGCTCCTCCCCCACCCACGTGCATGCCTGCAAAAACGTCACAAGCTCCGTCCATTCACCCAGGCGCGGGGCCAGGCCATGCCAAGAACAGGCTCCCGCTTCGACTAGCGCCGAAGCCTGAGAAAAGGTCAACGACGAACGCCAGCGCGTGCATTGACGCCAAGCCTGAGAGGCATCACATTGGCGGGCCTTAAGCCAGGCTATCGCCTGTTCCGCGGAAGCTTCCGGCAGCCACACCTCCACTCGCTTTCCCGCATCTTTCCAGGAGCACCAACCAGCTTCCACCCACCGACACGCATGCTCGTAAGATGCCTCGGCCATCCAGAAAGCAAGCCGGTGCGCGAGCGCAGACCAGTCGATCAAGCCTTGTTCCTGCCACGTTCGAGCATCGGAATATCCAACCGTATCGCGCCAGGAAGGCAATCGATGACGCAGGGATTCCCAGGTGCAATAGCCTTGTCGAACCCAGAGGGAAGCCAAGTCCACATCCACCTCGGAGAACCATCGAGACAACATATTCTCGAATGATTTCCAACTGATAGCCTCCTCTTCCACCCATGCCCTCGCCTGCCATAGCGTGGCCTGCTCGGACCAGTTCGGCAGGTGTCGTTGCAAGTCGATCCATCGGCAGGCCTTAGCGGATACCCACGCACAGGCCAAAGGCAAAGTGGCTCGATCCGTCCACTCGGCAAGACGAGGCTGAAAATCCTCCCATCCAAGCAATCCGGCGTCGACCCACGCGACGGCGTCGTCGAATCGAGCGGCCCATACCCATTGTTGCGCCCGATGAGCGAAATCCCGACGCAAGAGCAAACCGTTGCGAACCCAGTCGGCGGCCAACGCGGGACTGACTTCATCGGTCCATTCCATCAGTTGTTCATGAAAGATCGCCCAGGAGCAAAGGCCGTTTTCAACCCAGAGGCGAGCGGTGGAAAAAGGGACCTCGGAAGCCCAATGACTCAACGACAGACGAAAGTCGGCCCAGGAACCGAGGCCGTCCTGAACCCAGGATCTTGCTTCAGAAAATGGAATTTCCTTCCATTTGGCCACGGCTTCGCGGTCGAAAGCCATGAGCGGCCGACATGAGTCGAGAAAATTATGGACGGTTCTGCTATCCGCGGGCGATGCTCCCAGTTGTTCGAAAGCGGGGGCGGTTGCGTGATCAGTGAAAATCACAAGACCGTGCATGGCGCGGCTGATGGCGGTGAAAAGCTTTCTTGCCAGGTGCGGAGAGGAAGGCCATGAGCCGGCAGGGGCCCACAAGGGCAGGACGTGAAACTCGAGGCCTTTGATGTGCTCGAGGTCAAGAACCCAGAAAAAAGGGTTGGGGGAACGTTCTTCGCGGGCTTCCAGATCGAGAAGCACAGGGCATCCCGCGCGCTGGGCGGTCTGTTCCGCGATTTTTCGTGAAGTCACGCAGACCAGAGGCGAAGGACCTTCCTCGGAGCCTGCATGTGTGGTTGCCCCGAGGTCGAAGCGTTCGGCCAGGCGCTGCAAGACAAGGGCGATTGGCTCGGAATTCCGTCGGTTTTCATGCAATTGGAAGAAAGAAAAAGCCGGCGCGCGATGGCCGACCAGGCGTAATGCCGCCTCCACCCCTTCCCAGGAAAAACGGGTATCGCGAACGTCCTGCGTTTCATCCCCGCAGAAAAACGCGAGCTTGGGACGGTTACCCATGAGAATACACACGAGCCATTCGATGGGCGTGAGGTCCTGGGCCTCATCGATGAATACGGCATCGAAGGGCAAATTCATCAGTGCGGATTCGGCGCGATAGTAGTCGTAGGCCTTCCAAGCGAGATCGAGCACGTCGGGAGCGCCGTTCAAGAGCTTGCGGTAAGCATCGTAAGCGATTTGGATTTCGGGGCTGACATGCGAGGGCAGTTGGTCGCCGCGGGTGGGTTGCTCGCCTTGAAAAGCGGCCGAACCGCGCAATCGTTGGAGTTCCCACCAGGCCGGCTCAGGATTCGAAGGTAGTTTCGCCTTTTCCCAGGCCAGTCGAAAGAGTCTTTTGCCGCCTCTGGTTGCGCCGAAGTGGGCACGAAGCCAACCGCTGAGGCTGGTGAACTCGACCTTTCGCCTTTCCGCGCCGGGGAGACGTTCAAAAATCGAGCGGCACCAGGTGGCGAGGCTCTTCGAAAAGGTCATGAACACCGGGTTTTCGATGGATCCGGCCAACAAGAGTTTGAGCATTCGGTAAAGAAGGACGGTGGTTTTGCCGGTACCAACCCCGCCTCGTAAAAATACCGGTCTATCCTCCGCCACGCGTGTCAATTCCCGTTGCGCGGGCGATAGATGCAAAAGGGGGTCAATCTGGCTTTCCGCCCAACGGTCCATCTCGTATTCGGAGAATTCCACGAGGGGTGGGAGGTCCCGCCGCGTTGCCCCATCAGGTGTAACAAGTTGAATTTGCTTTTGATTATCCCCACCCCACAAGGACTCGTCCCACGGTTGGTCATCGACGAGCGCATCGATAGCGCGTTGTCCGATTCCCATTCTTCGGACAGCCGTCCGAACCGCGTCGTCGTGGTGGCCTGCATACCATAAAACGATATGGATTCCATCGAAGCGATCGCTTTGCGCCGAACGCAAGGTGAAAACGAGTCTATCTCCGCGGTTGAGGCGGGCTTCGAAAACGGGTTGGTCCAGGGCGGCTAGCTTTTTTACGCGAACGCCAGCGCTATGCCAGCGTTCGCGGTCGTAGACCCTGAGTTTGCGCATGCAAGCGTGAAGGTCTGGGCGCAACGAGGGAGAGACATCTCGCATAAAGTGTTTATGCGCAAGAAACTCAAGATGTTGCGCCTTCGAGGCCATCGATTTTCACCAGAGAGACGGTGTCAAGATGGGGAGCGACGCCCGGCGCCTATCGCCTCGACGCCCGGAATTCCACCATGAATCGTTCGTACCGAACGACAAGCCGCTATAGATCGAAGTCGCGGTTGCGGTGGCGTCATCGGGTCCCGGAAGAAATACGCCTCCGCGGTCGATACGCGAATCGACACAGAGCTGAAACCAAGCGAGATCGCCACACACGCGTCCGAAAATGAAGTCGACATCGGCAGCGGGGCCCTCGAGCCATACTCGCGTATGTTGCAAATCGAAATGCAAAGAATCCCAGTGCAGGGCGCCGTGGCCGCCCACATCGAAGGATTTACCGAGTTTGCGCGCCGCCTCGTCACCCGGTTTGAACCGTCCCGCGAGTACAGCACCCGCCCGGCCGGCGATTTCAACCATGCGGTTAGATTTCATCCACTGGTACCCAAGTTGGAGTTGCGGTATTTCGATGAGCGATTCCAAGAACTTATCATCTCCCACCAGGCTGGTACGCAATCCAAGGCGAAGAACCAAGCCCTGGTGCCCCCCGGCGGGAAAACGAAATCCGGTAGCCGCATCCAATCCCAAGCCCCCTTCCATACCCAGGCTGCCACCTCCCAAAAAAACAAAACTCGAGACCCGGGAGGATAAATGCGTCATGGTGTAACGCTCGCTATACCCTGAAAAGGAGAGGCCGAGGCCGCGGCCAGTATCGTCGGCATCACTTCCGCTCAGGCGCAGGACGGATATACGGCCGCCCATGCCGTGCATGGATACTCGCTCGGTGGGGCATTCATCATTCCAGGGCTCTTGCGAAGAATTGCGGTCATTGTCTTCTGGCTCTCGATCCAACGGGGAAGCCAATACTGCAGAAGAGGCCGAGAAAAGAAACGTGACCATGAAGAATGTAAGAGCATGAATTTGGGCACTATTTTTGATCATCGGCATCCTCCTGACGGCCGGGTCCGGCACCATGACCGGAAACACCTTACTGTCGTTTCCGGGCACCAACAAGGAAGCGGAATGACCCCAAACGGCAAGTCATTTTCTCCGCGCTCCAGCGATTCCCATTCCCGACAAATAGGTTTTCCATATTTCCCACCCATTCCTAATTGCTAGTTGCTAGTTCCTAGTTTCAATCACCGCCTACGCTGCGCCTCTGCTCATCACAATTGGCCGTCATACGTGAGCGACTGCCAATTCTCCCCCAACGGGGACACGCTCGGATACGGCTGACCCCAAACCTGATGATTCAAAAAGTATATCATTTCCACATCTCCATCAATCCCGTCATCTCGTAATCATTTTTTATCATCGACCGCCAAAGAAACGGGTATCCTTGCCCCAAGAAAGGATGCTTGACGAATACAGCAGCAGCCTCGAGCGGTTGGTGACCATCGGGCTCATCGCTTCCGGTGTGGTTGGCATCGGTTGCACGCATTATGCACGCCTGGATACCATCCTGGACGAGCTATCGACGATGAGTCCTCCGTGGTTTTCAGCGCATCGCGATACGTATCGCCACGTGCTCGCGACCTCGCTATCCCAGGACGCTTACCTCTGCGACCCTCTCCCTAGCGAGGTTTTTTCGGGATCTGGGCCGCAGGGATGGCGAACCATTCGAGGGACCATGCCCCATTACGGTGTCTATCACGGACCGATGCACTACGATGTGTTGCATCACGACGGCCAGTGGCGTGTGGAGGTGCGGTACGCCGTGGAGTTGCCCGATCCCGACGCAACGCTGGAACTCCCCGATTGTGCGCTCTCAAACCGGCTGCACGGACCTATGACTTGCCAGGGAATCGCCTACAGTCGTTCGGGAACGCTCGATGCCTGTCCGGATACCGGAACGTTTCAGGCACCGGCCAGCCAGGAAAATGTCAAGCGGCTGCTCGAGCACTGGTCCGAAAACGCAGAGCGATACTACAACCGCGATGCGGAAGCGTTTGCGATTCCCGTCCACTACGACTTTTCTTTCACGCCCATGGCGAAAGACCAGGACGCCGATGGGCCCGTGCATTGGCGTCTGCCTCTGGATCCAACGTGCGGAAGAACACCCTATTTCCGATCGATGCGGTCAGGCTGGTCGCTACCGATCGTGGCGCATGAGGTCGGGCATATGTTGGGATTGCTGGACGAATACGAAGCGCTGTCGGGTATCGTGGCATGGTATCCCAAAACGGCTTTTCGGGGGGCGGAGCGAAGCCGTTTCGGGCTGTCGATGAAGGAAGAATCAGTGGTTTTGCCACTGCATCATTACCTGGTGCTGCGACGATACTTTTGCCCCGAACCGGAAAGCCGGAATCCCTATGGTCACGGGGTGCCGCAGGCTGCAAATATCCCAAGATTACGCGGACTTACATAAGAATCAAAAACTTGAGCCACGGTCGTGCGGTAGCCTCGTTCTCGCAAAAAGGAGGCGCGGTCGAGGACGATGGCAAGCTCTATCACGCGACCCAGGGCGGATCGGGGGAGAGAAAGGCGCCGGATGATGCCGAATTCGACGGCAGCCCGGGACTGATAAGCCGCGAGTTCCTCGGAAGTTGGGGGAGACAAGCGGTGGAACAGCAAGGCTCGGCGCGCCAAGTCTTCGAAATCCCGAAGAGCCTGGCGACGATTCATTCCGCGCATTTCCGCGCCGGCTTCCAAAGGCACGCCACGGGATGAAAGCAAAAGGCGCAATGCGTACCGGTTTTGGCGAGAGCGCATGGTGTCTTGCAAACTGGTCTCGACCCCCCATTCGGAGGAATGGAGATTGGCAAGCCCCAGCAAAGGGCGGGGAAAGCAGAGGTTCAGCGTTTTTCCGATGTGGGAAAGCGGCTCGCGGACCTTGGCACGCACTTTCTGGGAGCAACAAGACACGAGAAGCACACGAGCGCGGCTATCGGCGGCTCGTTGCACCAACACATCGCCCAACTCCCCACAAGCGTGGATACCGACGACAAGGTCCGAATCGAATAGCGCAAACGGCTGGGAAAAGACATCCCAGGGCAGGTATTCGACAGGGGCGTCGATGCCGAGCCGGCGCGCTTCGATGACACGATCCTCATTGTTTTCGAGACCGATCGCGCGCATGCTCCAGTGTTTTGCGATCGTTCGCGTGAAGTGGCCGTGGCCGGCCCCCATATCGACGATGCGCCGGACCCCCTCTCCAAAACCCGTCAAGGCAGCCAGAAGCGCGTCAATCTGGGCGCGTTTTCTCAGTTTGACACGACGACCGGGGTCTCGAGACGGCCCAGGGGCAGCGTCGATGAACGGCACTTCGCAGAGGGCGCGAACGCGCTCCAACAGCGAAACCAACGAGGAAGGGGCGCGGGTCTTGGATAAAATATCAATAAATTCACCAGCTTCAGACGATGCCAGGGCATCGTCGGACAGTGCCGTCAGATATTCTGTCCAGCCGTTTCGATGACACCAGGCGGGAGCCTCCGGGCGTTGGATTCGGGTATGGAGCAAGTCCGTATGCTGGCTGAGCAGCGAAGCGATGGCCTGAAAACGGGAAGGGATATCGAGGTTGGCACCCCTGATTATTGGCAGTGGGGACGTCATGACAGGTCTACGGTTCCGGCCCCCCGGGTGGCATCGCTCACGGCTCCACGGAAATCATCGAGAGCTTTTTGTTCCAGCTCGATACGAAAAACAGCCCCATCCGCATCGAATTGTTCGTCGATTTTGGTGGCGGAAAAGCGCTCGAAGAGCAGGTATAGCGCGCCGAGGGCGTGGAAAGGAGCGCCCACGCGAAGCGTCACACGAGGAATGATTTCGACACGGGTAGCGAGACGCAGGCATTGGGCAGTCACGCCACCATAGGCTCGCACGAGGCCTCCGGCTCCCAGCTTGATACCGCCAAAAAATCGCACGACAACCACCATGATATGATCGAATTGCTGTCCTTCGATGGCGGCGAGAATGGGGCGTCCGGCAGTGCCGCCAGGCTCACCGTCGTCGGAAAAGCGGTAGAGAAGGCCGATGCGATAAGCCCAGCAGTGGTGGGTGGCATGGGGATCGTGCAGGGATTCGAGGTATTCAGCGGCTTCTTGGGGGGAGTCCACGCGCGTGGCGCAGGCCACGAAGCGGCTTTTTTTGATGATGGCTTCGTGGGATGCGGGGGCGTCCAAGGTCCACATGGGAAGCAGTCTACTGCAAGTGATGGACAGGTTCGAGTGTTGGAGAGGTTTTCGTCGCCCTGGGACAAGGGGGGCCATCACGGTGGGGAAAACGGGGTCTGTTGCGCGCTGCAGAACAGGGATGGATGCTGCAAGCGGTATCGATGGGGCCTGGAGAGGCCTAGAATTGCGGGGGAAAGAGGATTTGCCAGGTTGAAGGCTGGAAAGCGCGACCGCACGAGAGGTTCGAGCATCGAAGATCGGGTCTTTGCATGGATTCACCAGGAGCGCAGGTGCGATGATCGATCTTTATACGTACAATACCCCTAACGGCCGCAAGGTATCGATTGCTCTGGAAGAGCTAGGGCTTCCCTACCGGGTTCATATCGTGGATATTCTGGCGGGACAGCAGTTTTCACCGGAGTTTCTCGCCATATCTCCGAATAATAAGATCCCGGCGATTGTGGATTCGGAAGGGCCGGAAGGAAAGACCGTCCACCTCTTCGAATCCGGCGCGATCTTGCTGTATCTTGCTGAAAAGACAGGGAAATTAATTCCAGCGGACCCGATGGGGCGGTTGTCGACGTGGCAATGGCTATTTTGGCAAGTGGGGGGCGTGGGGCCGATGTTCGGGCAAGCCGGCCATTTCGTTCATTATGCGAAAGAAAAAATCCCTTATGCGATCGAGCGTTACACGTCGGAAGTGAATCGATTGCTAAAGGTGCTCGAGCAGCAGCTTGCGAAACAGGGCCCCTATCTGGTGGGTGAGACGTATAGCATCGCGGATATTGCGGTGGCCCCCTGGGTCGATGGCCTGTCTTTTTATGGTTTGGCCGAACTTCTCGAGCCCCATGAGCATATTCGGCGCTGGTTGGAGACTTTCAAGGCGCGGCCTGCCGTACAAAAAGGGTGGAACGTATGAGCGGGACTGGGGCGTGAGTTTCGTGTTTGGGCTGGAATTTTCTTTCAAGTAGAACCGACGTTCCCTCGCGCGGATCTCCTGAATCTTTTCGAGTAGTTCGTCGAAGTAGTCTTTGCCAAAACGCTTGTTCAGCTCGAGCCGCTCGTCATCGAGGACGAATCCCTTGATGATGAACTCGCGCAAGGTCTGGGTCGCCCAGATGCGGAATTGGGTGGCCTGGCTGCTGTTGACGCGGTAGCCCACCGAAATGATGGCGTCGAGATGATCATGCTCGATTTCACGCCTTACCTCGCGATTTCCCTCCCGTTGAACTCTTAGAATTTTTCGAAGAGTTGACTCCTGCTCAAGTTCACCCGATGCATAAATCTCTTTCAGATGCTAGCTTATCGTGAAAACCTCGACGCCCAATAGCTTTGCCATGCGGCGCTGGTCGAGCCAAAAGGTCTCGGATTCCTAAAGTATTTCAACGCGTACGGCGTCGTTGGCGGTTCGGTACACCATGATTTCGTCTTGCTTCGGGCCATCGACGGTCATAGTCCTGGGCTCTCGAGGACGGGCTGGTGTTGGAACGAGGTTTATCCCTCACAGCACGCGGATTGCTTGCATGAAACACGGATTTTTCGGGGTGTCCGGCCCCCCGCTGCGCATCTTTCATGAATTTTAAAATACTCCTCACCCGTCACCCACCATCGCAAGATGCAACAGCGGATACGCTCGCCCTTCGCTATCGGTTTCGCTACGTCCGGTGGGAACAAATCCGCAATGAACATAAAACCCAACGGCCTTCGGGTTTTGCGCATTGACATCCACGGTCAGCGGTCCATCCCCCGCCATGACGTGCTCCAATAGCTTGCGACCCATACCAAGGCCCATGACCAGGGGGTCCAAAAACAGCATCTCGATATGCCGACCATTCATACCGATAAAACCAACAGGCCTGTCGTCACCCGAGCACGCAACATAAATCTCCACGTTTGGGAAATAAACGGTAGCAAGCTTTTGTTCGATATCCCTAAAATCCTCTTCCTTTAGAAAGTCATGGGTTGCACGCACCGAACGACGCCAAATTTCCACCAAAGCTTCGGTGTCATCGTTGCGAAAAGGGCGAATGTCGAAGGGCATGGTAATTTCTGAATGCATTTTTTTGCCGGACCTTGCGGGAAATCAACCGCTGTCGGAAATCGGGTTCCCATGCGTGTCGAAACGGATGATCCGCCGCTGCGGATTCCCTTTTTTCGGCCCCAGCAACCATTCGACCGTCAGCGTCAGGTCTCGATCCGACCCCTTGATTCCCGCGGCCGCCAGTTCCGTATTCGCGCGACAACTCGCTGTTTTCAGCCTGAATGTCTCTATGGGCCGCTGTCCTTTGAGATTGACGACACGCAAAAACTGCTCTTCGCCGGCCTGGCAATGCGACATGGGACCGGCCACGGACGGGTTGGTGTCCATCACCAGCAGGGCCGCCTTGCCTATTTGGCCCATATTCTCCACTCGCAGCGGCATCGCTCCAGGGGCAACGTCATCATCGCGTTCCAGCCGCAAGACGCCAATCTCCCCCGTGGGGCCGTCGAAGCGAATGCCAGGCGCGCCGTCGCCAGCGGCCACAGCTTCGATATTGACGACAAATGCGGCGTTGGGTCTGACTGGTTCCGCAGGTCTGCCCGCGCAACCGACAACCGCTGACACAAGGGCTAGCGCCACCCACAAGGGGGGCTTGCGTGGCGTGGTGTGACTTGCCCACGGCTTCGAGAGCGTCGTCAAGTCGTAGCTAAAAACAGCTATGGAACAAGGATATACCCGTTTCCTTTCGTCCGACAATGGCATTGTCTTACTGCACTCCACCGTGTTCCCGGCATCGTCAGGACAGGGCTTCCGTCCATCGTGGCAGTTCGCCAGGGGCAATACCTTCCAGGGGTCTGCGCAGAGCATCGACTTCAATCAGGTAAAGTGCGGCAGGACAGTGCCGCTGAGCACGGAATCCATCGAATATTGCGCCTTTTTCGAATAACACGTCGTTTTTTGCCGAGGTGCGCACGGCCAATCGCATGTCAGTGAACGCCGTGCCGCTTCGCTTGCTCAAAAGCCAGAACCAGATTCACCCGAGACTGCGAGAACATTTGGGTAACGAGCGTCATGCCCATCAACCACGCGACTTACTGCCTTCCCCCAGGAGCGAACTCCGCGCAATCGACCTGCACATCCTGGGAAATCGAAACCTCGCAACGCCGATAGGCAAGCCTTCGCCCCCCAACCTGTTCGAAATACACCAGTGTGGCTTTGCCGCTTTCCTTGCTCAAACGCGGCGCCTCGAGCCCTTCCCGGCGCGAAATGGACTTCAAAAGCACCTCATCGAGAACCGTACCGCGGCTGCGTTGAATACAAGCCGCAATTTCGGCCAAATCTCGGGCTTTGGTCGTCCCTACCCCGACAATATCCAGCGTATGATAGATTTCCCCCAAAACACCCATGTCATTTTTCTCCACGACCCCACGGGTTGCATGCACCGCATAGAGTTCTCGAGGCAAATCCCGGGCTTCGAGACAATCCACGGAAAAAAACTGCCAATCCGCCACGGAAAACAAAAGGGGGGTGATGGACCACTCTACCCCGGAACACCGCGTTTTCAGATGGTTTTGCAGCGAGCGGTAAGCGGGGCTCGGAGCTTTGGGATCTGGCAAATACCGCTTGAATGCCGAGTCTCCCACAACCGTCGACGACTTCATGGTCACCTCCGATGGGCGATGTTCCGAGGGTTGATGTTGCGATGGGACAGGTGTTGGGTCTCCCGGGCCCATGACCTCCGCAGGAGGCGCCTTGCAACCTCCGATGGTCCCGGAAACCATACATAGCAAGCTGCCCAGGGCAATCGAGGCCTTTTGCATCTTTGGTGCGTGTAGTGCAACCTGGTCCAGGACGCAAGCAGACGGATGCCATCGCGGCATCGCCTATGTAGAACGTGTTTCCAAGAAACAGAATATAGGATGGGTAGGTCAATCAGCCGTCAAAACGCCACAAAAGAAGGGGGGGTGAGGCGCCAAGGGTACGGAAAATCACACGGATTGTCCGCATAACGTACGGGATGGTGAGCCGGATACCCTCTGACAGATCCCCTCATTTATTCCTGAAATGGAAAGGGGTACGATCAGGGGATCCCCCGGCTTTGATTTTGACCTGGTCCTTGCGTCCTGGTGGGCCATCCATTATAAAACATCAATAAATACGGTTACTTAAGCGATCTATGATGATACTCGCGGGCTACCAAGCCTTTTCCAGAAGCTCGGCAAAGCATTCCTCCCGTGCGAGGTGCGTGATGGTTAGCCCAGCCAGGATGTGCTGCTGCTCGGCTGGGATGGTCGTCTGCGGTTTGTCGGGTGCGCCCTGCATAGCAAGGAAACGTTGGGCCGGGATCCCATCGGATTGTCACCATATTTCGATACGTGGAGCGTAGTGTCCCGTCAGCCGGACGGGTTTGCTTTGATGGCTTTGGTCATGGGGCTGATCGGAGTACTGCGACATGATATGCAATAAAACAAGGAACTGGCGGACTTTGGGGAACCCCATTGGATGACCGTAGGCGTTTTGCGTGGGCCGTGACCGTGGCCGAGTGATGGCAGGTACTTTTTTCCGGTGGTCGCAGGGTGAAAGAAAGGCTCAGGAAAAATAAAGGGATGGCTCAGGTTTTCGGGTCAAGGTCCTGGAAGCTGGAAGGTGCGGGGCATTGAATGGGCACTGGCTGTGAGGGCGGCTGCGCGGAAGGCGCGGCGTTGGGGTCGAGACGCAAGGGAATGGTATTTCGGGAGCTTTCAGGTTCCCGAGGCGGAGGTTCTTCCCCGAGCATCAGCATCATGACGTCTTCGGCGATGATCATGGCGGGATTATCGTGTTCGAGCAATTCGATGGCCCGATGGAGACGATTGGCGCGATTATCGAGCTGCTCCGCGAGTCTTCGATGATGCCTTGCGGCTCGCTCCAGTTCCTCGAGTTCTTTGCTCTCGAGCACGGCAACCGCGGTAGGAAATCGACTGGACAAGGGGTCTTCAGGTCGCTCCACGACTTTTTGCATCAGTTCGGATAGACGTTGTTCCAGCGCCGTGCGCGCCCGGCTTTCGAATTCGTATTTTTGCTCGAGGGCCCGGCATTGCCCAAGCGCCGTACTCAATCCCTTGGTGGTGCGTTCGAGCTGATCGCGCAACGCTTTATTTTGCTCTTCCAACACACGCACGCGGTCGGCGGAGGCGTGGGCGACTCCTCGCTGGGACCGCGACAGATATCCCCGCTCTTCCAATGCATGAACGAGACGCTGCATCATTTGGCGCGGGTCGGCGGGAACGAAGGGCAAAGAGTCCGATGCATGTTGAAATAGCGAGGCCACACTGCCGTAAAGCGCCAGCATTTGCCGTTCGCGCTCCATGGCTTCCACGGTTTTTTGAAAGAGGGCATCAAAAATTCCACCGGTGGAAGGGAGCATATCGGGCCGAACGCACGCCGCCCAACCATCGCCCACGGCATGCAACGAGCCGATCGCCGGAGCTTTCTGGTACGCGGAAACGAGCGCTTGCACGTTCACCAAATCACCGGAGCAAGCGAGAAAAAACGGCTGCTCCACCATGCCCTGCCCCGGCAGATACACGGTCATTCGCTCTTCGATCTCCCCCTCCACCACAAGCCAGGCGCGGGGATCATCGCTACAAGAGCCTTCTCGCAACAAATCCTCCCCTTCTTCAAACGTGATCATCTCGACCGCGCGTTGCCCCAGCAACCAACGATACGGCTCAAGAGCCGCCTGTTCCGCTTCCCCTGCCAGTCGTACGTTTGGCAGTTCATACATCGACTTGTTGACTCCGTCCCATGGTCAGAAACGACGATCCGTTGCTCCTGCTATCATAGTCGTACGCCCCATAAAGGCAATTATCCCCCATCACCCCTTGGACATTTGTAAGAAATCTAACAATCCACACAATCTATATAATCTATATTATTTGCACAAGAATTCCTTGTCCGCGGGGCGTTTACAGGGTAGCAATAGTGTATGCGCCTTTTTATCTTTTTTACCTTGTCGTGGGTCGTGGCTTCGTTACCCGCCTGCTCTTGTGGTGGCGAGGAAGACAGTACAGCTTCCCCTCAGAAGGGTTCCGACGGAGGATTCAAGGATGCCGCCGACAGCGGCACGGACGCCCCCTCCGATACGAATCTCGACCAATTTTTCCCCTTCGATGCCGACGAATGTGTCAACGGACAACCTTGCGGGGATGGCGGGATTTGCGCGGGCAATACCTGTTGTAGCACCGAGAAAGCTTGTGGAAATGCTTGTTGTGGAGATAGTCAAATCTGTTCCTTCCAGGTTTGCGTCACACCAGGCAAGGATTGCTTGGATTCTTCAGAATGTGAAGATAATGAATACTGCGAATACGGACTCGGCGAGCCAATGGAAGCAGGCGTTCCGGATAGCGGTTGCTCCGGAGGCCATATCCCCTTGCAGGGAAAGTGCGTTCCAAGGCCACCCCAATGCTCCGAAGTCGATGGAGGCAGCCCGGACGGTGGGCCGCTGACCTGTCTGGACGAGTGCAAGTGGGTCCCGGAAACCACGGATTTTCAAGCGGAACTCAAGTACGCCTGGGGCGGCATGACTTCTCCGCCCTACGATTCCGATATCATGATGTCGCCGATCGTCATTCAACTCGATGACGATGATTGCGATGGGAAAGTCACCGCCAACGATATTCCCGAGATTGTGTTCAATACGTTTTCAGGAGGGGCGTATACGGGCATAGGAACGGTGCATGCCATCTCGATCGTGCAAGGACAGGTTGTGGAAAAGTGGTCCGTTCCGGGAGTATTCAACGCGTCATCGGAGTTGGCGGGGGGCAATATCGATGGCGAACCAGGCAACGAGATCGTGGGTTGCGGCGCCGGGGCGGTGATTGCGCTTCGGGCGGATGGTACGGAGCTATGGCGAAACGCAAGCGGGCTGGCTTGTCGGGTTCCAGCTATCGCGAACGTGGACGGCGATGGCACCCCAGAGGTTATCGTGGAGGGAGGGATTCTTGATGGAGCCACAGGCGAAACCAAGGTTGCCCTTCCTTCTCATCCGTGGATTGCCGCGGATTTGGACGATGATGGGCAACTCGACTTGGTCGGGCCTCAACTCGCCGTTCATGCGGACGGAACGCAGTTTGTAGATACAGGAATGGCCGGTACTTTCGCGGCCGTGGGGGATTTCGACCTCGATGGGAATCCCGAGGTCGTGGCGGTCAATACGAGCAATCACACGATGTGGGTGTGGCGCCATGATCCGTCGTCTGCCAATGGAGCCGTCATCGTGCGTGACCCCATCGACATCAATGGCGCGTTGGATCCAGCGCTCTGTCCGCCGGGATCGTCGGGAGCCACGCATGGCGGCGGGCCTCCCACGATTGCGGATTTCGATGGGGACGGCATTCCCGATGTGGCCCTTGCGGGGGGGGTTGGATACGCCATTCTGAGCGGCGCCAAGCTCATGGATCCGGCCGTAGCGGGTCCAGACACATTTTTATGGGTCAAACAAACGCGCGATTGTTCTTCGGCAGCGACGGGGAGTTCCATTTTCGACTTCAACGGGGATGGGCAGGCGGAAGTCGTGTATTCCGACGAGATTTACTTCCGTATTTACGAAGGAAAAACCGGTGATGTCTTGTTCCAAACCTGTAATACCACGGGCACACTCATCGAGTATCCGTTGGTTGCGGACGTGGACAACGATGGTCAAGCGGATATCGTCGTGGTTTCCAACGCGTATGCTTATGATTGCGGGGGCACGAGCCAATCCGGACTGCGGGTTTTCGGTCCCGCCACGGGTTCCTGGGTGCGGACGCGTCGGGTGTGGAACCAGCATGCGTACCATGTGACGAATATCGAGGAAGACGGGACGGTGCCGCTGCACGAACTCCCCAATTGGAAGCAGCCAGGATTGAATAATTTCCGTCAAAATAAGCAACCGGGCAATGAGTTTTCCGCGCCGGATGCCGTGCTCGAGCTTTCCATCGTATGTGCTCCGCCGGCCTTGGCGGCGCTCGTCCGCAACATCGGTGAAGCCTCCATGCCCGCGGGCCTCGAGGTATCCTTCTATCGCGGCACGCCACCGTCCGGGGACTTCATCGGAGCCGCCTCGACCACGAAACCCCTGTATTCTGCGCAATCCGAAGTCGTCCGTCTCGCGTTACCCTCGGCTTTCGAAGGGCTGCTCAACGGCAAGGATAGCGCGTATGCGGTCGTGGATGTTCCGACCTCGGTTCATGAGTGCCGATCGGACAACAATACCTCAGCGCCCGTCACCGCGCATTGCAGCACCCCGAAGTAGTCAGGGATGCCATGACGGACGGGTCCTGGATTCGCTGACGAAACTGCTCCCAATCGATTTCGTAGTGTTTTTCTCGCGCGGTCGCCCAAACCTGCCTTCGGTATTCGATATCATCGAAATACGCTCTTAATTCATCGCACATCGGGAAAACCTGCTCTTTTCCTTCCCAACGAAACGGCTCTCCCGAGTGGGTATCGACCACACATCCGAGTTGCATGGCCCAAGAAGCATCGGCAAGGGAAGTGTCTTCCGTATCTCGGAGAATAGCAGCGAGTCGTCCTTCCATCCGTGGATCGAGAAAGTGAAATTTATGGTGATAATACCGGGCATTATGCAGGTTCATGGGCCGATTGACGAGGGCTCGTTTGCCTAAGCGCTCGGCCATGAGCACCAGCAGTTCCATCATTTCCCGAGCCAATCCCAATCCTGGATAGGATTGATCCGGCATGGGTGGTTTACGAAGGGAGAAGGAGCCCCGGGGGTCTTGCAGGCAGAGCCAGAGGACGAGCAGGACATCGAAGTGTTGGGGGGGATTTTGCCCTGGCAGCTCGATCACGCTAGGCCGAAGGGCGACTTCGATGAGCAAATGGTCCCTATCTTCGATGCCAGCGTCATGGATGCGCAAGACATGCTCGAAAGGATCGGATAGGTCGAAAGAAACCTTGGGATCGTAGCCCCGATCTCGAAGCAAGCCGAAGATACCATATTGTTCGAGCACGTGGACAAAGCCGGAACGGGTATAATAACCGAGATAGTATTCCGTCCCGTGGTGCCGAAATAGTCCCGCGGCTTCTGCGGGGTCTTCATCGGGGGCTCGCAAGGAAGCTACGGAAAGGGAGCTATAGACTTTTCGAAAGGCCTGGTCGATTTTTTCGAGGGAATCATCGGCGCGCCACGTAACGACGGGGCAGCTTGCTTGTCGCACCACGCGAGCGGCGGTCGAACCGAGGGAAAATACGTTCAACCCGCCGATTCCCTGGCTTCCCATGACGATGAGGTCGGCATTGCAATCTTTGGCTTCTCTAAGGATTTCGCTCGCGGGGTCGCCATGTCTCGTATGCAGTCGAGGGGGCCGGGCTCCCATCGCTTCAGCCTGTAAAGCAAGAGTTTCGAGGCGATCCTGCACGGTATCGGTGTCGGGGCAAACGTGCAGGAGCGTGAGTTGGGCATCGAGGTGTCCAGCCATCCGTGCGGCAAGCAAGGTGGCTTGATGAGAGGCGTCGGAAAAGTCAGTGGGATGCAGCACGTGTTTTGGCGGCAGACCTACGGAGCCATCATGAAAAGGCGGCAATTTTTCGCCAAACAGTTGAATTCCTTCCCACATTTTGAATAGTAGGGCTCCAAATCCAGGTGGTTTGACCGTCATGACCGGGCAACGAACGCCTCGAAGCACCTGGTAGGCCGTACCTCCCAAAAAGCGGGCTTGAATCCCCGTGACACCATGAGTTGCCATCACGATGGCATCGACGGCGAGTTCTTTGGCCTTACGAATGACTTCCGCGCCGGGCATCCCCACAACGACCACGATATCCTGGCATTCGAATCCGCGCGTCGCCAGCCATTGTTGGACTTCCGCTTCCGCATCGGCTGTCGAGACATCGGCGTTACGCCCCGCTTCCCATCGCAATGCGCCAATGGCGGGGGCCTTGTCGACAACATGCATGACCACGAGACGCGCCTGATAGGCTGTGGCCAAGAACCGAGCGGCTTGCAACGCTGTCTGGGAGCCTGGGGAAAGGTCGATGGGGACGAGAAGAACACCGTTGGAACGCATCGATTCAATCCGGTTCAAGCGCCCAAGCGCGCTGTTCGTCGTCCAAATAATGCCAATGACATTGTCGGCGCATACAGACGTAGATATGGGCGCTTCCGGCGGAGGTGCGTACATTGAACACGGCGGTGGAGGCCGCACAGAGATTGCAGCGTCGATGAGGGTCTTTCAGGCTTCGAAGGCAGAAGGGGCAAGCGAAGTCCTCGGCGACGACGCCTTTTTCCGCAGGTATGGAACTCGAGGCCCGAAAGTCGTTGAGGTAGGGGCTGAGAATGAGCGTGCCGACCTCTTGTGGGGCGTTGGTGATACGGACCACCAAGTCATCGCCTTGAACCAGGTCGTGGTCGCAATAGGGGCAGGAGCAATCGAGTTTCGTTCCGGACTGAATCAATTCGCTGGGGCGGTCTGGTTTGTGGAATCCGGCCGTTTGCAGGATCAATCGACTTCGAGCGGCTTGGCTGATGGCATGCCAACGACAGCCTTTGCGCATGCAGATATAGAAGTCCACGTCTTGTCCATCGATGTTGATCCAGAGGCGTGCGACGCGCGAGCCACACAGGGTGCATCGTCGTTGGCTGTCACCGAGCGTTGTTTTGCAATCCGCACAGCGCAGGTCCGCCACCTCGACCCCTTCGACCAATTCGATGGTGCTGGTGCTATCGAAGACGTTCAGCCGGGGGCTGAGCCGCAGATGTCCGCTTTGCTGGTCGTGTCGTTCCACCTCGAGAAGAACATGCTCGCCCTGCACTAGCGAAGCCCGGCAATGGGGGCAGAGACAAACCATGGGCGTGCCCGTTTCAAGCACGACCTTTTGTTCCGAAAAGTGGGTCATGAAAGATATCCTTGCTACGAATGGGCATGTTGACAAGGCCGAGGCACGATCGCAAGCATGGATGTTCGATGGTTGTCTTTCACGACTGCCGATATTTAGGGGCGGCATCGTGCTGCCCCTTCGACCGCGCAAGGTTCATGAAATTTCCGCGTTGGGTATGGCTTGCCATCAATTTTTGGGCTTTTTGGGGATGTACTCCTTCAGAAGAGCCGGCTCCTACGGTTATCGAAGTGCCCGAGGCATCGCCCGTGCCAAGCGCGGTCCCCTCCCCTTCCCCACCAGCGGCTTGTCCACCGGGGATGGTCGAAGTCAAGGGGGAGTATTGTCCCACCGTGATGCATCAATGTATCGAGGGGGGAAAAAATCACGACGGCAAACCGAGCAGCGATCCAATGCCCTATTATTGTGAGGCGTATCGTCCTGGCTACGCAAAGTGTATGAAAAAGGAAGTTCCGAAGCATTTTTGCATCGATATTTACGAGTATCCGAATGAAAAAGGGGTGCTCCCGGAGGTTTTCGTGTCCTGGTACGAAGCCAAGGCGTTATGCGAAAAAATCGGAAAACGTCTGTGTGACGACGACGAATGGACGCTGGCTTGCGAGGGACCGGAACGACTTCCCTACCCGTACGGCTGGCGTCGGGACCGCGGCCGATGCAACATCGACAAGCCCTGGCGCAAGCCGAACGATGGGATTTTGGCGAGAAAGACGCGGGATGGGAAAGTCGAGGCGGAAATCGAGCGTCTGTCGCAGCGACACGTTTCTGGCGCGATGCCGGGATGCGTGTCCGCGTACGGCGTCATGGACATGGGGGGAAACGTGGATGAGTGGACGGTCAACGTGACGTTGGGGGGCAAGCCGTACCGTTCGATGTTCAAGGGGGGGCATTGGTGTGGCGGGGCGCGCAACCGGTGTCGACCGACCACGGAGAGCCATGATGAAACCACGAGGTATTACGCAGAGGGTTTCCGGTGCTGTGCTTCTCCACGGGCAAACTAACCATTTGTTTTTATTAGAGTAAATGACTGTTCCAGGAACGTAATCGTAAGACGCTGAGGCCGTGTGGATCCAAGGGAAATCGAAGGTGGGAGTATATTTTCGGCACTGGCAAATCGGTAGAGTATCGGCTTCGACGTCACTATCGCTGATGAGAAACGTGAATGGCGCCGTGTGTATGAACCGTGCGCATAGGGAAGAAGTCGCACTCACGAACTGTGGCCAATCAGTGGCTCGAGACCCATTTCACCAGCGCTTGCGGCAAAATTCCGCTTGGGTAAGAAAATTGCATGTTTCATCATCACGATGAGAACTCTGATTATCGCTCTCGCAACGGTCATCGTCGTTTTGCTCATGGCACCCCGGGCACAGGCCATTGAATCGCTGACGGCGCAAGACGTGGTGAGTTGGGCACAATATGCCGTGGGTTATTCTTATCGGTGGGGGCACGCTAGCTGGCGAACGGATAAAGCTTTACCGGGGCGTTGTTCGGGAACCTGTCCCAGATGCCAGAACAGCGGGCCCAATGGAGCGGATTGTTCCGGATTCTTGGCAAAAGTGTGGCGAGTACCGTCGTCCATACCCATGACCACGGATTCTCCTAACGTCTATTCGACCTTGCACTTTTATTCTACCAATCTGCATTGGTCACGAATCGATCGTGCGGACGTGAAACAAGCGGATGCGATGGTGTACCGCGCCAAGAACAAGAAGGGTCAAGACGTTGGGCACATTTTCTTATATGACAGCAAAGACCCCTGGGGGATCATGTGGACGTACGAGTGTTTGAGTTGTAAGGCGGGCTGCGTTCACCATTTGCGAACCGCTCCGTCCCCATACCAAGCGATCCGTCGCAACTCGATGGTAACAAAGGCCAAATCCTGCACATATCATCACGAGTGTTCTACGGGGAATTGTGCATGGAACGGTGATATCTATTGTTGTCGCGACCCAGGTTTTACGGGAGAGACATGTTACCATGACCATGACCCCACGTGTCCGAACGGTAAAGTTTGTGCATTCAATGGGAAAAAGTTTGTATGTGCCGACCGAATCGATTGCGAAGGCTCCAAACCAACGGACTCAGGGGGATCGTCTGGGTCGGGTTCAAGTGGCAGCAGCGCTGCCAGTGGCGTCGGTACCGGTGGCGGTGCAGGATGTTATGCGCCTACCCCTGTTCCTTGGCGATACGCTTCCCTTGGCCCCTCTTTGCTGCTTGTGGGGCTCGCAAGCGCATGGGGTCGTCGACGGCGAGGCAATTGGGATCCCCGAAGGTAGCATCGCCACTTCCATATTGTCGTTCCACCCCTGGCCCGCGAAGACCAACGAGCTATTTCGTGATGAAAACGCTGCAAACGTTCGCCACAGTGGACGGTTCTTTGGCTTGTTGGGGATCGTCGTTTCGGGCGTGGGCCCGATGCAGAAGCCTTCGGAGACTGGGCCTTCTCCGGTGATAAGCCACCTATTTGTTTTTATTGGATATTATCACTAATCCCGGGACGCAAGCGGATGGCGATAGGGTAGTGTGGAGGTAGCATGGGGGCGTACTTTGGGAAGAAAGAACGCAAGATAGTTGGCCAAGTTTTTTGAACTGAAATAATTCGGCGGCATGAACCCTGACGATCGAGTAATTCGAGAGCTGTTGGCCGATGTCG
>Ga0116172_10000651_pt1 | contig 34160 bp, 40 predicted proteins | sample AD_UKC083_MetaG_FD_89799 | JGI IMG/M metagenome (GOLD analysis project Ga0116172, IMG submission 89799) | Active sludge microbial communities of municipal wastewater-treating anaerobic digesters from USA - AD_UKC083_MetaG | ecosystem: Engineered > Bioreactor > Anaerobic > Digestate | place: USA... | reverse complement strand
TTCACGCCATGCAACAACTTTGACGTTTGACAAGGCAAACAGGATATAAATCATAATTTAGCTTTGCTAAATTATGATTTGAGCCCTTAGCCCTTAGCCGTTAGCTAATGTAGGGGACGCCGCCCTCGGCGTCCCGCGAGATATATTACACGCCCAACGGGACGCCGAGGGCGGCGTCCCCTACAAATGTAAATTATGATTTGTCCTAATAAGCACAACGCCCCTGAGCACTTTGCAGCACTCAGGGGCTTACGTTAATATGCTTTAATTGTTGCGGCTGTCGTATAATTCCTTGTATACGCCGGGAGGACGGGTAACAATATCATTTATGCGCCAGTCGTTGAATTCGGGGTCAAGCACGTACTTTACCTCCGCACAGGTCGCTTCATTGAGATCGTGATAAGGCTCACTTCCGCCGTACCACTCGGCAACATAGGCAGTAAATGATGTATCCGTCTTGTTTGTGATAATAACAGGATAAGCCTCGGAATACTCGTGAGAAAGTGATCCTTTGCCGCCGCCGGGAGCTGTCATGTAGAGCTTTCCGCGGTATATAAGGTAATACCCGATGTATTCGCTGTCAAGATAGCCGCCGTTTTCAAAATCATCGGGAGCGGTTATCAGATTATCTTCCAGCCATCTGTATACAAAGCAGTTTTTTGTGAATGCGCTTCTCACATAGCTTCTCAGCTCGTCGGCTGTTGTGAAGTTCTCATCGGCAGCAGGCAGGTAGAACTTTACATTGTCCACCCACTGACTGTTGTTATGCTCATAGTCATAAGAGCTGTATCCCAGTCCGGGATCGACACTGACCTTCAGGAAGCCGTCGCCGTAGCCCGAAACGCCTATGCCATTGATCTTGTCATTTACTGTCTCTGATCTCTTGTAGAGCTCAAGGGCGTATCTTTCCAGTTCCTGTTCCCCCGAAGCAGTCTCATTAGCTGCCGCGGCAGCTGTTGTTTCTGCCACAGCTGCCGATGCCGCCGATGTGGTGGAATCAGTCTGCCCCGAAGCTGCCGCTGCGGCTGTATTGGTACCGCTGACTGCTGTGGTGCTTCCAGCCTTTGTGGTGGTGACCGTAACTGTGCTTCCTGACTTTGTGGTGGTGATCTCCCCATTCTTATCCGCTGTTGTTGTGACAGCTGTCAGATCGGGGGTCACTCCGCCGCTTTTGCCGTGGCGCCTCAGAAGTGCAGTGCTTCCCAGAACAACTCCTGCTATAAGCACCAGTGAAGCCGCCATGACCAGGGGTGCCAGCCATGCAGGTCTCTTTACGCGCTCAACGCCGCTGACTGCACCATCATACTCTTTATTTTTATCTTTCCTTGTTCGTTCATATTCTTTCTTTTTCATTTTGTAGTTCCTTTCACTCACAGCGAGCAGCTCTTCCAGCCGCTCATCGCTGATCTCAGGGCTCATTTCCGTAAAATCTTCCATAAGCTCATCCTCTGCGTTTTCAAATATATCAAACAGATCCGTCTTTTTCACAGCTGCTCCTCCTTTACCTTGTGATACCTGCTTCGGCAAGCTTTATCCGAAGCTTTCCCATAGCCCTTGTGAGCCTTGAGCGTACCGATGATGCCGTCATGGAAATGCTCTCTGCTATCTCCGACGATTTGCGGTTATAGTAGAATTTCTGCATCAGTATTGTCGCATCCGGCTCACCCAGCTCCTTTATCTTATCCAGGAGGATCCTGCGGAGTTCAGAACCATCGACAAGCTCATCAACACTGATATCCGAAACCAGCTCCGCCAATTCCTCTTCATCTGCATGGGTGTTATACCGTTCAGCAGCCGAAAGGCTCCTGAAGCGGTCTATAGCCTTATGCTTCGCCACTGTGCCTATATATCCCCTGATATCGCTCACGTATCTCTCATTGTATTCAAATCTGAGAAATATATCGGTAAACACATCGCAGAAGCACTCCTCTATATCCTCCCTTGTGCCGCAGCTTCTCAGCTTATTGAATACGATAGCATAGACATATCTTCCGTATTCCTTCATAAGTCTCCTGTGGCATTCCTCAGGTGAAGCTGCAAGAAGCTCTTTCAGCTCATTTCCTGTCATGTTCATCCCTCCCCGGGCAAGTGTATGTAGTGAAGATCGACCTTTCATAAATAACATTCGTTTGAAAAAGTGAAAGTGCTGCAAAATTCAAGAAAAAATTTTTCATCTATATATTATCACACTTTTCTGTTCATGGCAACGGCATAAAAAAATCCCCCGATCTTTCGTCGGGGGAGCTTTTATCATAATTATTCAGCGTCTGTATTCTTCTCGATGTAATTAACGATGTCGCCTACTGTCTTGATCTCCTCTACAGCCTCGTCGGGGATAGAGATGTCAAACTCGTCCTCGATAGTTGTGATGAGGTCAACAACGTCGAGTGAATCTGCGCCGAGGTCGTCCTGGATATTAGAATCCATGTTTACTTCGTCTGCCTCCACACTGAGCTGTTCTGCAATAATATCTTTGAGTTTTTCAAAAATCATTATATGGTCCTCCATTTTCTTTATTTTTTCTCAAAATCGGTTCATTCCGTGAACGCTCCGATTTTTCTAAATTTAGTATAGCGTTCTTTAAGCAAAACGTCAATATCTTTTTTGCATTTTTCCGGAATTTTCTGTGACAAATATTCGTGTATATTTTCTGAAATTTTGTCTAAATCGTTATGTGCACCGCCGAGAGGCTCCTCGATTATGGCTTCTGCCACGCCCAGGCGCACCATATCCTCGGCAGTTATCTTCATGAGCTCGCTGGCTTCCTGCTCGCGTGAGGCGTCCTTCCAGAGTATGCTTGCGAAACCTCTTGGCGATAATACGGAATATTCCGCGTTCTCAAGCATTGCCAGCTCGTCGCATACGCCCAGTGCAAGAGCACCGCCGCTTCCGCCCTCGCCAAGGACGATGGAGATAATAGGTGTGCGGAGGGTCATGAACTCAGCAATATTCTTGGCGATAGCCTCACCCTGTCCGCGCTCCTCGGCTGCGACTCCGCAGAATGCTCCGGGAGTGTCGATGAAGCAGATTATGGGGCGGTGGAACTTCTCTGCCTGTCTTGCTATCCTGAGAGCCTTTCTGTAGCCCTCGGGATGAGGCATTGCGAAGTTGCATACCTTGTTCTCGTTGATGTCTCTGCCCTTGACCTCTGCGATTATTGTAACAGGCTCGCCGTCAAGACGGGCAAGTCCGCCGATAATGGCTCTGTCGTCACCGAAAAGGCGGTCGCCGTGCATTTCATACCAGTCTGTGAATATCTGGGGTATATAGTCCTTGATAGTGGGTCTGCCCTTGGTGTGTATGAGCTGAAGGCGTTCCCAGGCTGTTCTCTTCTCGTCCATACTCACGCCTCCTTAGGGTAAAATCCGTGAAGCTTCAGCAGGTGCGACAACACGCTCCTGAGCTTTCTGCGCTCAACTATCATATCAACGAAGCCCTTGTCATACATGAACTCGGCAAGCTGGAAGTCCTCGGGAAGTCTCTGCTTGATGGTTCCCTCGATAACACGTCTGCCTGCAAAGCCTATGAGCACCTTGGGCTCGGCTATGATTATGTCTCCCAGGGACGCAAAGCTGGCTGTAACGCCGCCTGTGGTGGGGTCTGTCATTACTGATATATAGAGTCCGCCTGCCTCGCTGTGGAGCTTTACAGCTCCCGAGGTCTTAGCCATCTGCATCAGTGAGACTATTCCCTCCTGCATACGTGCGCCGCCGGAAGCCGTGAACATTATCACGGGGAGCTTGTGCTCTGTGGCGTATTCAAAGGCTCTGGTTATCTTCTCGCCCACTATGCTTCCCATTGAGCCCATCATGAAGCGTGAATCCATTATGCCGATGACTACAGGTGAGCCCTTTATGGTAGCCGTACCTGTGATGACAGCCTCGCTGAGTCCCGTGCTTCCGCGGAGCTCTGCCTGCTTCTCCTTATAGTCGGGGAAATCCAGGGGGTCTGCACCGCGCATATTGGCGTTGAACTCCTTAAAGCTCTCCTTGTCAACGGTTATGGCTATTCGCTCCTGTGAGGAAAGTCTTCCGTGATAATTGCACTTGGGGCATACTCTGTGGAGCTCCTCATATTTGGAAAGGGGGCTGGTGCCCTGACAGCGGGGGCATTTGAACATGGGAGGTTTGTATTCCTCTTCGCCGTCGCCCCAGCGCTTCTTTACAACGTTAAAAAAATCTTCAAACAATTATGTTCACCACATTCCGAGTTATTTGTTCTTTTCTTCCATGAACCTGCCAAGGAAGCCGATATCGTACTTTCCCGCCTTGAAATCAGCATTCCTGATTATCTCCAGCTGGAAGTCTATATTGGTGTCGACGCCCTCTACGATGAATTCGGACAGTGCCCATCTCATCTTGTTTATGGCGTCCTCTCTGTCAGAGCCGTGTGCTATCAGCTTGCTTATCATTGAGTCATAGTATGGAGTTATGGTGTAGCCCTGATATACCGCGCCGTCTATTCTTATTCCGGGGCCGCCGGGCATATAGAGTGCGGTTATGGTACCCGGTGACGGGCGGAAGCCCTTCTCGGGATTTTCTGCGTTTATTCTGCACTCGATAGCGTGGCCGCGCATGATAACGTCCTCCTGCTTTATCTCAAGGGGCTTGCCGTCGGCTATCTCTATCTGTGCCTTTACGAGGTCAAAGCCTGTTACCTCCTCGGTAATGGGGTGCTCGACCTGTATTCTCGTGTTCATTTCCATGAAGTAGAAATCGCGGTTCTCGTCCACCAGGAACTCGATAGTGCCTGCGTTGTAGTAGCCGCACTCCTTTGCAGCCGTAACAGCTGCGGCGCCCATCTTTGCGCGGAGCTTCTCGTCCACTATGGGGCTGGGGCACTCCTCCAGCATTTTCTGGTTGCGGCGCTGCATGGAGCAGTCGCGCTCGCAGAGGTGGATATAGTTGCCGTGCTTGTCGGCGATTATCTGTATCTCAACATGGTGGGGATTTATGAGGAATTTCTCGATATATACCGCATCGTCGCCGAAGAAGTTCTTTGCCTCCTGCTGAGCGGCAGTCATCTGAGCCTCAAGCTCCTCGGGACTGTCAACACGGCGTATGCCGCGTCCGCCGCCGCCTGCGGAAGCCTTTACCAGTACGGGATATCCTGCCTTGTCGGCTATTTCCCTCGCCTCCTCAAGAGACTTTACAGCGCCCTTTGAGCCGGGGATAACGGGTACTCCTGCTGCTGCCATGGTCTCCTTTGCAGCTGCCTTGTCGCCAAGCATCTCTATTGACTTATATGAGGGACCGATGAAAACTATTCCGTTTGCCTCACAGAGCCTTGCAAACTCTGCATTCTCCGAGAGAAATCCGAAGCCGGGGTGGATAGCATCGGCGCCTGTATTCAGTGCCGCCTGGATTATGGCGTTCATGTTGAGGTAGCTGTCCTTTGTTGCCGCAGGACCTATACATACCGCCTCATCGGCTATCTGTGCGTGGAGCGATGTGCGGTCGGCGGTGGAATACACCGCTACGCTGCGTATGCTCAGCTCCCTGCACGCTCTTATTATTCGTACAGCTATCTCGCCTCTGTTGGCGATAAGAACTTTTCTGAACATCTGTATTATCTCCTGTATGGATTATTTATTGTCTATGATAACGAAGGTTATCTCGCAGGATACAGCCTTTTCGCCGCCTACCGAAGCAACTGCCTTGCCTGTGCCCACGGGTCCGCGCTGACGTATCATCTCCACCTCAAGGTCAAGAACGTCACCGGGAACTACCTGTCTGCGGAACTTTGCCTTGTCTATACCGCCGAAAAGTCCAAGCTTGCCCTTGAATTCGGGCTTTGAGAGCATACATACGGCGCCTGCCTGTGCCAGCATCTCAACCATGAGAACGCCGGGAGTCACGGGATAGCCGGGGAAATGGCCCTTGAACCAGAAGTCCTCTTCCTTTATGTACTTCCTTGCGCGGACCTTCACGCCTACCTCCATATCAACTATCTCGTCGATGAGAAGGAAAGGATCGCGGTGGGGAATGATCTCCATGATCTGCTCTTTATTCATAAGTATATCTGACATATCAAAGTCCTCCGTTATAATAAGCTCCTTCGGGGTGAAGGAGTGGTCTGTATATCACAGGAACTCACCATTGTGAGGGTGATCCCTGTTTGCTTTCTCGCGTATACTGTCAAAAGTAAGATTTTCCACGCTGTCAGCATAGCTGTTGAAGGTGGTGATATTGAGCTGAGTGAATGACGGGTAGCCAAGCTTCTTTGAAAGGTCGGCCTCGACGTACTCATAATACCATGTCATAAAGAAGTTTCCCACGGGTATGAGCCAGAGTCTCCAGGAAACGGCTATGACCACAAGGGATATAAGCGCGATAATGAACTTGTTGCGGCAGTGCTTGATATAGGCGAACCAGATCATAAGTCCGATATAGCCGAAAAACGCCAGAACTCCCAGCCATACCAGAATGTCGGGGGTGTAGCTGCCGTCGCCGAACTGCTTCATGGTGGTATCTGAAAGTACCCTCAGGACCTTGTACACATAGTATACAAACTGCACTACCATCCAGATATTGAAGAGGGCGTGTGCCCTGTGACGCCTGTTATAGTTATCTGCGGCTTCGATGTTATACTGCCTTGCTTCCTCGAACATCTCGGGTGAGGTTATGTTCCTGCTGCCCGAGTCGATGACCTCCTGAGTGATATATCTGTACTCCATATCCTGCTCCTATTTAAGGAAGCTGCCGTCGTGTCTGTGGGTATTCACCGCACGCTCACGGATATTCTCGAAGGTGAGCTCCTCGACGGTATTCGCCTCGCTGTCGATGGTGGTTATTGCCAGCTGTGTGAAATCCGGATAGCCCGGTTTTGTCTCAAGGTCTTTCTCGGCCTTGTTGTACAGGTATCCTATAACTCCGTTTGCGAGAACCAGTATTCCCAGTGCAGGGTGTGCGATCATCATAGGTGCTGAGCAAGCGACCATCATCAGAGGTGTCCTCTTTTTCCTTATCACAACAAAGTAGCCGTAAAAGACCACATAGGCTATAAGACTTGCCACACCCAGCCATATCATGGCGGAGGAGGTGGAGGTGCCTGTATCTGCCTGCTTTATCGAGATATTGCCTATCAATATGAACAGCATAAGGAATATGAGGACGTTCTGAGCTATGAACCATATACCCATGCCGATATGAATGCAGCTGCGCCTGACATAGTTCCTGTGAGCATCTATGTTGTATTCTCTTGCTTCCTCATACATGGCAGGAGATGTGATATTCACGCTCCCTGCGTCAATGATGTCCTGAGTTATATACCTGTAGTTCATCTTACTTTATGACCATTATGGGCTGGTCATACTCAACTGCCTGACCGTCGGACACAAGTATCTGCTCAACTGTGCCGTCAAACTCAGACTGTATCTCGTTCATGAGCTTCATGGACTCGATGATCATGATGACGTCGCCCTTCTTTACCTCGTCCCCCGTCTTTACGAAGGGGGACTTGTCAGGTGAGGGTGCAGAGTAGAATGTGCCTACGATAGGCGATTTTACTATCTTGCCGCTTACCTCCTCTGCCATGGAAGCCTCGCTCTCGGAGAGAGTGCTCTCCACAGAGGGCTGAGCCTGGGCGGGAGCTGCCGCAACAACAGGCATGGGCACAGGGGGTACACACTTCTTGCCCTTGAGGGTAATAGTGTTGTCACCGCTTGAGATAGTGAGCTCCGAGAGCTCCTTCTTGTTGATTATATCAGCAAGCTTCTCTATTGTTTCAAGGTCAAACTGACCGTAGATCTTCTCCATTGAATATCCTCCTTAATCCGTCACCCTTCTGAAGCAGAGAGTTGCGTTATGTCCGCCAAATCCAAGGGAATTGGAAAGGACAGCTCTTACCTCCTGCTCTACGTTACCGCTTCCGCAGTAATCCAGGTCACACTCCTCATCGGGCACCTTGTAGCCAACTGTTGCGTGAATGAAGCCCTCCTCCACGGATTTCGCGCAGACTACCGCTTCAACTGCACCTGCGGCGCCGAGGAGGTGTCCTATCATGGACTTGGTAGAGCTTATCTTTACTCTCCTTGCGTCCTTCTCGCCGAGGGCAAGCTTTATGGCTGCGGTCTCGTACTTGTCGTTGAGACCTGTTGATGTGCCGTGAGCGTTTATGTAATCTATATCGGCAGGTGTAAGACCTGCTTCTTCCATTGCAAGCTGCATTCCCTTTGCAGCAGCCTCACCGCCGGGCATAGGCGATGTCATGTGGTAACCGTCACAGGTAGCACCGTAACCTGCTATCTCTGCGTATATCTTTGCGCCTCTTGCCTTGGCGTGCTCGTATTCCTCAAGCACCAGTACAGCGCTTCCCTCACCGAGAACAAATCCGCTTCTCTCCTTGTCGAAGGGGGTGGAAGCCCTTGTAAGGTCGCCGCTCTTTGTAAGTGCCTTCATATTGGCAAATCCGCCGAATGTGAACTCCACTCTTGTGGACTCGGTTCCGCCTGCAAGGCAGGCATCAAGGTAGCCGTCCTTTATCTTGCGGAAAGCCTCGCCTATGGAATTAGTCGAGGAAGCGCAGGCAGTTGTTATATCGAAGTTTGCTCCCCTGAAGCCTGTCTTCATGGAGATGGTGCCTGCTGCCATATTGCTTATCATCATGGGGATGTAGAATGCGGAAACTCTGCCGGGGCCCTTTTCGAGGAACTTGCTGTACTCGGAAAGGGTCAGGTCAACGCCGCCTATTCCCGAGCCTACCAGAACGCCTACCTTATAGGGATCCAGGTCGGAGAAATCCGTAGCTGCGTCTGTCAGCGCCTCATTGGAAGCCACCAGGGCGTACTTTGTGAAGGTATCCATGTGCTTTGCTTCCTTCTTGGTGAAGTAGCCCTTGCGGTCATAATAGTCCTCCTCATTGAAGTCGCGGACTATGCCTGCTATCTTCACGCCCGTGCGCTCTGTATCGAACATATCAATGAAAGATATGCCCAGCTTGTTTGCCTTTATTCCTTCCCAGAACTTTTCTACGCCTGTTCCGAGGGGAGTAACTGCTCCCATTCCTGTGATAACGACTCTTCTGCTCATATTTTTTCCTTTCGTTCTTTGATTAAAAATTGGTGGTACGTCCGGGAAAGATATCCCATGCTGAGACTGTTGTTGGGTTTACATTGAAAGTCCGCCCGATATCTCGATGACCTGACCTGTAACGTAGGAAGCGTCATCTGATACAAGGAAGGATACTACCGAGGCTATCTCCTCGGGCTCGCCGTAGCGTCTGAGGGCTACAGCCTCTATCATTTTCTCTTTAAGTTCATCAGAGAGAACGTCAGTCATAGGCGTTCTTATAAGTCCGGGAGCTACGGCGTTGCAGGTGATATTGCGCGAGCCGAACTCCTTTGCCACTGTCTTTGTCATGCCTATTACTGCTGCCTTTGAAGCGGAGTAGTTCATCTGTCCGGGATTTCCGTAGAGTCCTGCAACAGAAGCCACATTTACTATCCTGCCGTATCTCTGCTTCATCATAACGGCTGTTACCTGCTTTGTCATGTTATAAACGCTTTTCTGGTTTACGGCGATAACTGCGTCATACTCGTCCTCGCTCATTCTGGCAAGGAGCTTGTCCTTGGTTATGCCTGCGTTGTTCACAAGTGCGTCGATGGTGCCGAAGTCAGCCTTTATCTGCTTGACCATAGCCTCGCACTGGTCGAATTTTGATACGTCAGCCGCATAGCACTCAGCCTTTACGCCGAAGCTGCGGCACTCCTCTGCTACTGCAAGAGCCTTTTCCTTATCGCTGTCGCTGGGGTAATGATTTATAACTACGTCGAAGCCGTCCTTTGCAAGTCTTTTTGCGATGCAGGCGCCTATTCCCTGAGAAGCGCCCGTGATTATTGCTGTTGCCATAATATTTACCTCCGTTTTCGGTATCCGAATGTGATACTCTATATTAGCACACTTTTCCACTGATGTGAACGTGAAAAATGTCACTTTCCGCAGTTACAAATGTAACTAATTTATCTGAAGCTCCTTTTCAAATATCATGTCATACTCCGCCATGATGCCGTGTGAGCCCCTGATCCTCACAGGGACATTGCCCACATATCTGTAGCCCATGGCAGCCATATACTCTATAGCCTCCCGGGGAGACATTTCCGCACCGTCTTTATTATAGTGGAAGTATCCCGAAAGGCTGAGCTTTACTCTCAGATACTTGTATTTCATATTTTCAGGAGCTTTTCAGCGCCGTCGTTTATTTCCTTTACTATGTCGGCACAGGTCTTTATCTCGTTTACCATGCCTGAGATAGCTCCGCAGAGGAACGAACCGCTGTCCACATCGCCGTCAACAACAGCTCTGCGGAGAGCGCCCACTGTGAGCTGCTCGAACTCCTCGGGAGAGAGAGTTCCCTCCTTCTCGCCTGTTGCAAGTTTCTTTGCGAACTTGGTCTTGATATTCCTGCAGGGGTGACCTGTATATCTTCCTGTAACGATATTGTCGGTATCCTTTGCCTTGATGACAAGGTCCTTGAATGTGGGGTGTATCTGACACTCCTCGGAAGCAAGGAAGCGTGTGCCGATCTGGACGCCCTCTGCGCCCAGCATGAATGAAGCCGCCATACCTCTGCCGTCGGCGATACCGCCTGCTGCGATAACAGGTATCTCAACTGCGTCAACTACCTGGGGAACGAGACACATTGTGGTGTTCTCGCCGATATGTCCGCCCGACTCTGTGCCCTCTGCGATGACCGCATCGGCGCCGGACTTCTCCATTCTCTTTGCAAGAGCTACCGAAGGAACAACGGGCATCACCTTTATGCCTGCTTCCTTCCATGCAGCCATATACTTGCCGGGATTGCCCGCACCTGTGGTGATGACCTTAACGCCCTCGTCGATACAGAGCTGTGCCAGGTCGTCGGCATTGGGGCTCATGAGCATGATGTTCACGCCGAAGGGCTTGTCGGTCTTCTCCTTGCAGAGACGTATCTGCTCACGGAGATAATCGATGGGTGCGCTTCCGCCTGCGATAAGTCCTATACCGCCTGCGTTGGAAACTGCTGAGGCAAGTGTGTGCTCGGCTACCCATGCCATACCGCCCTGTATGATGGGATATTCACAGCCGAGAAGCTCGGTGATGCGTGTTTTCATAGTAGTTCTCCTTTTATAGTTTAGCCTTTAGCCCTTAGCCCTCCGCCTTCAGCCTGCGGTGCGCCCTTGCGGCGATATAAGCTGATGGCTGACAGCTGACGGCTATGAAGATCAGTATTCCATTATTATGCCGCCGTAGGTGAGACCTGCGCCGAAGCCTATGAGGGCTATCTTCTGTCCGCGCTTTATGATACCCTTTTCCGTAGCCTCACAGAGTGCAAGGGGTATTGAAGCGCTGGAGGTGTTGCCGTAATGGTCAAGTGTCACTATGAACTTATCCATAGGGACGCCCAGCTTCTTTGCGGCAGTCTCGATTATCCTTATGTTTGCCTGGTGGGGCACGAACCAGTCTATGTCGTCCTTGGTGATATTTATCTTTTCAGCCGCAAGCTCAAAGGACTTAGGAAGTGCCTGAGTCGCGAACTTATATACCTCTTTTCCGTTCTGCTGGAGCTTGTGGAGAGGCGCCTGAGGGAAGGGATCATCGAATTCCTTTTCCTGTGCCACCTCGGGAGCTACGTTCAGAGCTCTTGAACAGAGGTACTTTGCGCCGCTTCCCTCTGAACGGAGAGCAGAGGAAAAGAGCTTATCACTCTTCTCAACTATGGCTGCCGCAGCGCCGTCGCCGAAGAGTATACATGAGGACCTGTCAGAGAAGTCAAGGAAGCGTGAAAGCGCCTCATTGGCAACCACCAGAACGTACTTCAGCGAATCGTCGGTCTCAAGGAAGCGCCTTGCGGTATCCAGTGCATATACAAAGCCGGAGCAGGCGGCGTTCAGATCAAAGGTAGCAGCTTCTGAGGCTCCCACCTCATGCTGTATGACGCTCGCCATGCTTGGCGTGAGAAAATCGGAGGTAACGGTACATGAAATGACGAGGCCAATATCCTCAGCAGAAACGCCTGCTGCCTCTATGGCACGCAGCGAAGCCATCTTTCCCATGTACCAGGTGGGCTCCCAGCCTGCCATCGGACGCTCCGTGATGCCCGTTCTTGTCCGGATCCACTCGTCGCTCGTCTCGACAAAACGGGTGAAGTCGTCGTTTGTCAATATCTGCTCGGGCACATATCTGCCCATTCCCAAAATGCTGATACCCATTAATATCTCCTTAGCAATTAAAAATTATGTAAATATGGTTGTAAAAACCAGAAAATTGTGTTATAGTAATAGTGTCGGCAGGCTGTCCGGAGACTATTTTCGTCAAACGGGCATAATACCACACATATAATATTGTAAATCATTTTGAGTTTTTTTGCAACGATATTTTGGCACTTTGATAATCCTAAAACAAAATATCGTCATTTCTCACAAATTTACAATGTGACATTAAGAGATTTTCACCACAACATTGAATATAACGCACAGAAAGGAAGTTTATTATTATGACAATTTCACTATTTTCAGGACAGGGCTCTCAGTATGAGGGAATGGGCAAAGATATAGCAGAAGCTATGCCCGAAGTCCTCCCGGTTTACGAGACAGGTTCTGAAATACTCGGCTGCGACCTGAAGGAGATATGCTTCAATGCTCCCCTTGATGAGCTGTCGAGGACCATCAACTCTCAGCCCGCTATCATGGCGACCTCTATCGTGTGCCTGAAGGCTGCGCAGGCTAAGGGCTTCACCTTCGACGGCGTGGCAGGTCACTCTCTCGGTGAGTACGCAGCTATGTACGCATCGGGCATGATAACTCTTGAGGACGCTTTCCGCCTTATAAAGGCAAGAGCTGCCGCTATGGAGGAAGCTACCGCTTCCGCAAAGGGCGCTATGGCTGCTATCATGAAGATAGCTCCCGAGGAGGTAGAGAGAGTCTGCGGCGAGGCTAAGGAATATGTCACAGCAGTAAACTACAACTCCCCCGTACAGACCGTTATCGCAGGCACTCCCGAGGGTATCGCCGAGGTCAGCGAGGTATTCGCAGGCATGAAGGCAAGAGTTATCCCCCTCAATGTGGCAGGCGCCTTCCATTCAAAGCTTATGCAGCCCGCTGCCGATAAGTTCTATGAGACTGCAAAAACTATCGAATTCAAGGCTCCTCAGGTGAAGTACTACTCCAACCTGACAGGCGGCGAGCTCACAGACTTCTCGGATATGGCTTCTATGCTGGCTAAGCACATAGTTTCCCCCGTCCGCTTCACATCGGAGCTGGCAGCTATGCAGGAGGCAGGAGCAGATAAATTCGTGGAATTCGGCCCCGGAAGAACTCTCACAGGACTGGTGAAGAAGACACTCAAGGACGTAACAGCTGTTAATGTTGAAAATATGGAAACCCTTGAAGGAGCATTATCATGAATAAATTCGCACTCATAGGCCACCCACTGGGACACTCAATGTCCCCTCTCATACACGAAAAGCTTTTCGCTCTCAGCGGACTCAGCGACAGCTCCTACGAGCTCATCGACATTGCTCCCGAGGATATTGCAGGCAGCCGCAGACTTCTGGAGGATCTCCGCGGTCTCAACGTGACTATCCCCCACAAGCAGGCTGTCATCTCTCTGGTGGACGAGCTGGCGGACAGCGCTCAGCGCTATAACTCCGTAAACTGCATAAGCAACGACGGCGGCAGGCTCACAGGATACAACACCGACTGCGACGGCTTCCTCCGTTCTGCGGAGCTGCTCCCAATCGGCGGAAACGTAGCTATACTGGGCTGCGGCGGCGTAGGCAGAATGATTGCCATTGAAGTTGCACGCCACGGCGGAAACATCACCCTGGCAGTTATCCCCCAGGACGTTAAGAACGCCCAGCTCCTCATGGCTGAGATACTCGCAAAGTGCAGCGATGCTTCCGTGAGAATTGCCGATATATCCACACTTGAGGGCAGCTATGACCTGCTCATAAACGCTACTCCCGTGGGTATGTACCCCAAGGTGGACGCCTGCGCCGTAAGCGATACCGTTATCGAGAACTCCCTCAGCGTCTTTGACGTTATCTATAACCCCACCGAGACCCTGCTCATGAAAAAGGCAAGAGCTCTCGGAAAGACCGCTGTGGGCGGCGCTTCAATGCTGGTATATCAGGCTGTGAAGGCTCATGAGATATGGTACGGCGGACAGTTCTCCGCTGAGGATATCTCAAAGATAATCCTCGACGTTGAAAACGCTGTTGACAGCATGAACAAATGATAAGACCTGCAAAAGCCTGCGATGCCTCCCGTATCGCAGAAATAATCATAACCAACTACCGCGTGAACTTCTGCCCTTTCTTCCGCAATGACCCCTTCTATTTCGGGGAGCTCAATGTGGTAGATATGGCGGCGGAATACTGCGAGGGCTCCGAGGAGCTGCAAAACACCTATGTCTATGATGACGAGGGCGTTGTCAAGGGCATTATCCGCGTCAGCGGCACCGAGGTGGTGAAGCTCTATGTGGAGCCTCAGTTCCAGAACAGCGGCATAGGCGCAGAGCTTCTGGAGTTCGTCGTTAAGGAGTTCGGTGCGGACAACCTCTGGGCACTTGAATACAACACACGCGGCATAGCCTTCTATGAGCGCCACGGCTTTCAGCTCACGGGCGAGAAAATGACAGAGGACGAATGGGTGCCGCTGGTGAAGATGGAGAGAAAAGGGTGAGACCATGCTGGCACATGACTTCGGAATAATGCAGGAGACTCCCGAAAAAGGGAGCTATATCAGCTATGAGCCTGAGAAATACGGCTGTATTTCGGTGCATGATGACTATATCCTGCCCATCTGCCCGAAGCTCGGGGAGCTTAAATGCTTCCGGCACAGCCTTGACCGTCCCGGATACGGACCGGCTTATTACGGCATTACCCTCATACCGCCCGAGTCCCTCGGCGGCTTTATCGAAGCCACTCTCGGCTGCCCTCAGCTCTCGGAGCTGACAGCCCTGCTGACCGAGGCTCAGCGCGAAAACAAATTCGTTATACATTTCGGAATCTGATACTGCCCAGGATACGGGCAGTTCCGTTATATAAGGAGAAATATATGACTGTATTTTTATGCGGCTTTATGGGCTGCGGAAAATCAACTATCGGCAAGCTTGCGGCAAAGAAACTGGACTGCGGCTTCTGCGACACCGACGACATCATAGTCAGGACCCTCGAAATGATGATACCCGAGATATTCGAGCAGAAGGGCGAGCCCTTCTTCCGTCAGACAGAGGCTGAGATAGTGAAGTCCCTCTGCGGCAAGACCACTGTTGCTGCCTGCGGCGGCGGAGCTATGCTCAATCCCGATACCGCAAGGGCTGCAAAGGAGGCAGGTGCCGCCGTCATTTTCCTTGACGTCCCCTTTGAGACCTGCTATGAGCGCATAAAGGACGATACGAACCGTCCCATCGTGGTAAAGTCCACAAAGGAGGAGCTGGAAGCCCTGTACAACGCGCGCAGGGACGTATATCTGAAGCACTCCACCATAAGACTCGAATGCAACGGCAGCCCCGTTGAAAATGCGGAGCGCATCGCCGAGGCTGTCAGAAAGTGAGCAGGCTATGCTTATCTATAACGCTGAAATTCACACCATGGACTCCCGGGGAGTCATTGAAAACGGCTGGCTGGAGGTCGAAGAGGGCAAGATAAAGGCTCTGGGCGAGGGCTCTCCCGAGGCAGTCCCCGAGGACAGCATTGACGCCTGCGGAGGACTTCTCCTCCCCGGCTTCATCGACGCTCACACCCACCTGGGCATTATCGAGGACGGTCTTGACTTCGAGGGCGACGACTGCAACGAGTCAACAGACCCATTTACTCCTCAGATGAGGGCTATCGACGGTATCAATCCCTTCGACCGCTGCTTTGAGGAAGCCCGTATGCGCGGCGTAACTGCTGCGGCATCAAGTCCCGGAAGCGCCAATGCCTGCGGCGGCGAGATAGCTGCCATAAAGACCTATGGCAGGCGTATCGACGATATGCTCATACGAAACTGCGGAATAAAGTTCGCACTTGGCGAAAATCCCAAGAACGTCTATAACGGCAGGGAGGAGACTCCCGTTACCCGTATGGCGATAACCGCTCTCATAAGAGAGGGGCTCTACAAGGCCCGCCGCTACGTTCACGACATGGACAGCTATTACTCCGACAGCGAGAACTACGATCCCCCTGAGTACGACATAAAGTGCGAGGCGCTCATGCCTCTCCTCGACCGCAAGATAAAGGCTTTCTTCCACTGCCACCGCGCCGATGATATATGCACTGCCATGCGTATCTCCAAGGAGTTCAACCTTGACCCCGTCATTATCCACGGCACCGAGGGCTACAAGATAGCTGATATACTCGCCGAGGAGAATATCCCCGTTATCTGCGGTCCCCTTATGTGCGACCGCTGCAAGCCCGAAATGCGCGGACTTGAGCTGAAAAACGCCTCCGTCCTCCACGACAACGGCGTAAAAACAGCTATCTGCACAGACCACACAGTCACCCCCATACAGTATCTGCCTCTGTCCGCACAGGCTGCGGTGAAGGGCGGTCTCAGCCTTGATGACGCTATCATGACCATTACGGCTTATCCTGCCGAGATACTGGGAATAAGCGACACCACAGGCTCACTCACCGAGGGCAAGGACGCGGATATACAGCTCTACGCAAAGGGCTGCAATCCTCTGGACCTTATGTCCGAGCCTCAGCTGGTGCTCATAGACGGCAATGTGTGCCGCAGGGAGATATGATATGAAAAAAATGCTGTCACTGCTGGCAGCTGCCGCTCTCTCGCTCAGTGCTGCACCCATAACAGGTGCGTCCGAAGAGGAGACGGGAGGCTTCATGCTCAGCTATACCATAGACAACAAACAGGCTACGGTCACGGGCTGCGTGGGAAGCGACACCGTCCTCATTATTCCCACGGAGCTTGAGGGCTTCCCCGTCACCGCCATCGCCGAGGACGCCTTCGCAGGCAACAGGGATATCGGTATCTGCGTTATCCCCGACAGCGTAAAGACCATAGGCGAAAGAGCCTTCAGCACCTGCCCCTCGCTCAGCACCATCACCATAGGCAGCGGCGTCACAAAAATAGGCGATTACGCCTTTACAGCCTGCCCTGCACTGGCTTATATCGACGTCAACAAGAGCAACCCCACCTACAGCAATATCGGCGGCTGTCTCTATGAAAACGGCGATACACTGCTCCTCTACGCAGGAAGCTCAGAGGCTGTCATAGGGAAGGGCACGAAAACTATCCGAAAGGGCGCCTTCTTCGGCAAGGCGGATATCGTTTCCGTAGAATTTCCCGACAGCGTCACCACTATCGATGACCATGCCTTTTCAGGCTGTCTTTCGCTGAAAAAGGTGGATATCCCCGACTCAGTGACCACCCTGGGAAAGGGCTGCTTCATGAGCTGCAGCGCTCTGGGAAGCGTAACCCTGGGCAAGGGCGTGAAGGCTGTCCCCGAAGACTGCTTCCACTCCTGCACCTCGCTGAAGACCGTCAATATCCCCGACAGTATCACCTCCATCGGAGATGAGGCATTTTACAGCTGTGCAGACATCAGCGGTATCTACATCCCCTCCTCGGTAAAGACCATCGGCAGGGAGGCTCTGGGCAGAAGATATGACGCACGCAGCAGCTCCTCCGAAAACATTTCGGGCTTCACCATAAGAGGCGAAAAGGGCTCTGCTGCGGAGAAATACGCCTCTGACTCAAAGCTCGGCTTCAAAACAGGCAGGCTTTCCATGGGCGATGTCAACGGCGACGGCACTGTCAACGCCGTGGACGCCTCGGCTGTACTGGCTGAGTACGCCGCCTCGTCAACAGGCAGGGAGGGCAGCTTCTCTGCGGACCAGAGAGCCGCTGCTGATTTCAACGGCGACGGCAGTGTAAATGCTGTGGACGCCTCGGCTATACTGGCGGAATATGCACGCCGCGCCACCACATCACTTTAACACTGAATTACTTTACTATAACAAATTGCTTTTTTCGCCAAAACCCGACCTTTTTTGAACAAAAAATTTCTATGCCGTCTCCGTCGCCCAAACTATTGACATAAGCCGTCAAAAATAGTATCATTAAAGTTAATAATATCAATGCAAGGAGGAATTATTATGCTGACCGACATGAACAGCAAATTTCAGAAGGAAGGTCTCACCTTCGACGATGTGCTGCTTATACCCGCTGAATCAAACGTTACCCCCAACATGATCCAGATCGGTACTCAGCTCACTAAGACTGTCCACCTCAATACTCCTATCATGACTGCAGCTATGGACACCGTTACAGATTCCCGCATGGCTATCGCCATCGCCCGTGAGGGAGGTATCGGTATCATTCACAAGAACATGACCATAGAGCAGCAGGCGGAAGAGGTCGATAAGGTCAAGAGAAGCGAGAACGGCGTTATCGTTAACCCCTTCTCACTTACAGAGGACCATATCGTTGCCGATGCGGACGAGCTCATGGGCAAGTACAAGATCTCAGGCGTTCCGATCGTTGACGGAAAGGGCAAGCTGGTTGGTATCATCACCAACAGAGATATGCGCTTCCTCACTGACTTCAATGCCAAGATCTCAGAGGTAATGACTAAGGACAACCTTATCACTGCGCCCGTGGGAACTACTCTCGAGCAGGCTCAGGATATTCTCCGCGCACATAAGATCGAAAAGCTCCCCATCGTTGACGATGCAGGCTATCTGAAGGGACTTATCACTATCAAGGATATCGAAAAGTCCGTTCAGTACCCCAATTCCGCCCGTGACAGCAAGGGCAGACTCCTCTGCGGCGCTGCTATCGGCGTTACCGCAAACGTCCTCGAAAGAGCAAAGGCTCTCATCGACGCTCAGGCTGATGTTCTGGTTCTTGACTCCGCTCACGGACACAGCGCTAACATCATCAAGTGCCTGAAGATGGTCAAGGAAGCTTTCCCCGAGATCCCCGTTATCGCAGGCAATATCGCTACCGCAGAGGCTGCTGAGGCTCTTATCGCAGCCGGCGCTGACTGCCTCAAGGTAGGTATCGGCCCCGGTTCCATCTGCACCACCCGTGTTGTTGCAGGTATCGGCGTTCCCCAGATCACAGCCGTTTATGACGTAGCCTGTGTTGCCCAGAAGTACGGAATCCCCGTTATCGCAGACGGCGGTATCAAGTATTCGGGCGATATCGTAAAGGCTCTTGCAGCAGGCGCAAACGTAGTTATGCTCGGCTCGCTCCTTGCAGGCTGTGCAGAAGCTCCCGGTGAGACCGAGATCTATCAGGGACGTCAGTTCAAGGTATACAGAGGTATGGGAAGCCTCGGCGCTATGGCAAACGGCTCTAAGGACAGATACTTCCAGGAGGGCGCCAAGAAGCTGGTTCCCGAGGGAGTTGAGGGACGTGTTCCCTTCAAGGGCCCCGTTGCCGACACTATCTTCCAGCTGGTGGGCGGTATCCGTTCGGGTATGGGATACTGCGGATGCGTTGACATCCCCACTCTCCACGAGAAGGCTAAGTTCATCCGCATCACAGGTGCAGGACTCAAGGAGAGCCACCCCCACGATATCTATATCACCAAGGAAGCTCCCAACTACTCAACACAGATATAAAAAATTCCCCTGAGCGCTTGTCTGAACGCTCAGGGGCTTGTTTTTATCATTTCACAGACTGCCTGTCCTTTTTCTTACTTCTTACGCAGAGGTATATTATAAGCCCGATAACGAGGGCTATCACTACAGGGACGCCAAATATCAGCGCCATTACGAACAATTGAATAAATACGGAGCCGTCCCTGTCTACGGTATATTCTGCCTTGTTGCCACTTGCCTTTACTTTATAGAGGCAGGTCGTGCTGACGTGCTTCACCTTCACAGGCTCGGTGACTCCGAGGACCTCGCCCTTTTCGTCGCAGTACGCAACCTTGAAGCTGCCGTAATACTCAAAGACCTCCTGATTTTGGACATTGCTTGGCACGCTAAACTCCAGCGAGCATTTATCTTTTTCAGCATGGTTGTACTTAACGAAGTACCTTTTCAGCATACAGCTGGTACAGCCGTCGTCGTAGACCGCAAGTCCGCAGCTGTCATCGAGGACTATGGGATCGCTGTTTCCCCTGCCCATATAGTCTGCGTACACATTGCGGCATACGCTGTGCTTCTCGTCATTTTCATTTGTGGTCGGGTCGGGATAGTATTTATCGTCAGTCTTCTTCGGGAAGAGCAGGTCAACGAAAGCTGTTCCCTCGGGAGCATTCTCATACTCTATGTCGATCTCCCATATGTCAGTACCGAGTCCCATTGCAAAGGCGTTCATGCCGCCGAAAATGCAGGTCATTACCGTGAATACGACTGCTATGGCAGCCTTGATATGCTTTTTCATAGTATCCTCCCATACCGCGCATTACTGTCTGTACTGCTGCTGATTTTTCTTTTTATTGTGTCTGACAATAAGTATCACCACAACTACAACAATTGCTGCTATGACCGCAATGCCAAGAACAGCTAATATACATACGACGATCACGCTGCCAAATATAATCGCAGTCAATCCTTTTCCCACATCTATGCCGTGGTCAAGCTTGCACTCCAGACTGGTTCCGTCCGCATTGACATAGAAATTCGCAGGCTTGTCGGTATGCTCTGTCTCCACAGGGTCTGTGACCGCAAGTACATTGCCCTTTTCGTCGCAGTACGCCACCTTCAGGCTGCCGTAGTAATTGGAAACGTCTGTGTTTATCAGCTTCTGCTCGTCCAGTACTATATCCGTGCTGATGCTGTACACCCTGTACTCTGCGGCAATGTCCCTGCCGAAAAGGCAGCTGGTATAGCCGTCATCATACTTTGCAAGCTCGCAGTCCTCCGCAAGAGTCAGAGTTTCTTCTGTACGCTCTCCGTTTTCATCCTCTCCGTGAAGTATGATCGCTGCGGAGGGCTTACCGTCTGCGGAAGCATATTTGTCATTTTCGTTTTTCGGGAGCAGTATATCAACAAATACCGTTCCCTCGGGAGCGTCTGTATAGCGGACAGCTATAATACCGTCTGCAGCTACCCAAGCAAAGGCGTTCATGCCGCCGAAAATGCAGGTAACTATGGTGAATATAAGTGCGATGGATGCTTTGATGTATTTTTTCATAATGCTGCGCCTCTTATCTGTTTTTTCTTATTATAGCACTGAGCAGGCACAACTTCAACCGAAAGCGGCAAATCTTAAATCTATTGTAAAAATATTGTAACAAAAAAGGACGGCATAATGCCGTCCTGTAAATTTTATATCGCAGTCTTAACCTGCATATGCAGCATCTGCTGCCGATACCCCATTCTGTCCGCTGCACTCCTCTGCATTGGCAAAGCAGTTCATGCTCCCAAGGAAGCAGGCTACCGCTGCAAGTACAAGCGCTGCTGCTGTTTTTAACGCATTTTTCATAATGAAAAAGCTCCCCCTTATGCTTTGATAATGGAATTATATCACATAAAAACGGGAATTTCAAGAGGCTTTTGAAAAGTTCATAGAACTGTAACAAAATAAGGGAGCAAAGCTCCCTTTTTTGTCCATATATCACGAAATAACGTACGCCTTACCGTCGATGGTATATACTGCAATATCCATATAATCGCCAAATCTGTATCTCAGTGAATAGCTGTTGCCGTCGTCCACCTTATTGTGGTAGGTAACGTCTACCATGTACAAATTCTTTGAGGTGATGTTACAGCCCGGTGAAGCTGTTTCCATGAGCTTGTCATAAGACTCAAAGGCGCCCTCGGTGTCCTTCAGCCTGCCGTCCACAAGAACGTAATCGAAGGTGAAGTCCATACCTGTGTACTGCTTGAGCAGCTCATACTCGCCGTCAAGGAACTCCTTTTCGGTAGAGTATTCGGAATTTTCCAGGCGGTACTTGATAAGGTCGGGGTGAACAGACTTCTCAAACGCTTCTGTATCGCCTGTGTTGAGGGCGTAGAAGTAATTGGTAAGGGCAGCACCCTCGTCAACGGTAACGAAACGGGGGTCCATATCTATACCCAGGGGGTAGTCATTCTCGCCCGCCTCAAATTTCTGAAACTCTCCGCCGTAAGGCATATCCTCAAGGTCCTTGCTGTACTCATCGGGAAGGTCTCCGCCTGCAAGGTTATCGGGGTCGCTTGAAAAAGAGCTCTTCTTTCCGCTGCATGATACCGATGCGGAAACAGTCAGTACTGCCGCAGCCAGAATGGCAGCTGTTTTTCTGAAAATATCTCTCATTGTATATGCCTCCTTAGCCGAATGTATAATACTTGCCGTCCTTTACGGCGAAAACTATCTCATAGGCGCTGACGATTATTCCCTCGTTGCCGTAGGAGTCCTCGCCCATGACGTAAAAGCTTGCATCTATGACCTCGTCGCTCTCGGACTTTACCTGTTCATAGTAGTCCTTGCCGAATACATCGTCAAGTGACTCAAAATAATTCTCAAGGTTGTCCTTGGTCTCATCGTATACAGGAGCAGCCTCAAGCTTTATCCTGGTTATCCTGTAGTCGCCGTTCATGTTGCTTGCGAGGGTGGAACAACGCTTGCTGAATGAGGTCTTGAGGTCGTAATTGTATTCCCTGGTGAGGAATTCCTCCATCTCGTCGATATAGCTTGGGAATATGCACTTCTGATAGGTGTTGTAGTCAGCCGACGGGAATGAAAGGAAGTACTTTTCAAGCGTCAGCATGAGCTCATCGGAGAACTCCGTATCGTCATAATAGAGCTTTACTCCGCTGCTGCTTATCTTATAGGCGCCCAGCTCTGCCTCCTGATCGCTTTCGTCGGGGGTTATGAGCTCATTGCCCACAAGTCCCAGCTCCAGCGGGTCGCTGTCCACGGCGGTGCTGTTCACCTTTTCCTGGATCTTTGTGTAATACTCATCAGCGTTATAGCTGTCTCCCGACAACTCTGCTCCTCCTGCGGGAGCGGAAGTGGGAGTCTGAACAGCTGTCTCAGCGTAGGTAGGCATACTGATGTCTTTGTTTTTGGCACATCCCGAAAATCCCTGCACTGCTGCCGCTGCGGCAAGAGTCAGTGCTGTAAGCCCAAGCTTTCTCATAGACTTTTCCTCTCGTAATCAATAAACGGCGTATTTTCCCATAGCGCCCGCCCACTCGGCGGCTGCCGAGCCCTCGGGTGCGAACACGGTTATGTCGGGAGGCTCCTCGAGCCCCCAGTTATCGTATCCGAGTTCAGGATCAAGTATAGTAAGCGCTCTCATCCCCGTGCAGGCTGTGAATGCCTGCTGCTCTATGCGTGTCACTCCCGCAGGTATGGTAAGCTCTGTAAGGCTTATACACCCTGCAAAGGCGCCGCACTGTATCTCCTTGAGACCTGACGGAAGGTTGATGCTTTCAAGTGACTGACAGTCCGCAAAGGCGCCCTCGCCTATAACTGTCACGCTCTCGGGAAGGGTCACCGAAATGAGGTCATACTTTGCCTCAAAGGCATAGAATCCCACCTGAGTAACGGGAGCCCCGCCTATCTCATCGGGTATGTCCACATAGTAGTCCTTGCCCTTGTAGCTGGTTATGACCGCTCCGCCGTCAACTATCTCGTAATTGAACTCCTCAGCCGAAACGATGTTGCGCTCTCTCACGGTAGCAAGGGGGGCATAGGAGCCTGCTTCAGTGGTCTCCTCAGACGTCGTTACAGCTTCGGAAGTATTTCCGCTCACCTCACTGACCTTTTCCACCTTGCTGCCGCAGCCCGAAAAACAGACCGCCGCAGTCAGTAACAGTGAAGCGAATATAATCTTTTTCATATCATATCTCCCAAACCTGCAAATTGTATGGTTTATATGTGTTGATTTGATGAAAAATCAGGCCTTCTTGCCTCTTTCCTTAGCTCTCTGGGTATTGCTGAGCACTCTCTTTCTTATTCTGAGAGACTCGGGAGTTACCTCGAGCAGCTCATCATCTGCAAGGAATTCAAGGCAGTCCTCAAGGCTGAGAACTCTCGGAGGAACAAGACGGAGAGCGTCATCGCTTCCGCTTGCACGGGTATTTGTCAGGTGCTTCTTCTTGCAGACGTTGACAACAAGGTCCTCTGTCTTGGGAGAAGCTCCCACGATCATGCCTTCATATACGGGAGTGCCTGCTGTGATGAAGAGCTGTCCGCGCTCCTGAGCGTTGTAGAGACCGTAGGTAACAGCCTCGCCTGTCTCGAAGGAAACGAGAGAGCCTGTGTTTCTGCGCTCGATGTCGCCCTTGTAAGGCTGATAGCCGTCGAAAACATGGCTCATGATGCCCTCGCCCTTTGTGTCTGTGAGGAACTCGCTCTTATAGCCAAAAAGACCTCTTGCAGGGATAAGGAACTCGATACGCATACGGCTTCCCTGGGGGTGCATATCAACCATGTCACCCTTACGGGCACCTATCTTCTCCATTACGGAGCCTACGCAGTCCTCGGGAACGTCGATGACAAGGCGCTCGATAGGCTCAAGGCGTCTGCCGTTCTCGTCCTGCTTGTAGAGAACATGGGGAGTTGATACGCCCAGCTCATAGCCCTCACGGCGCATATTCTCGATAAGTATTGAAAGGTGCATCTCGCCTCGTCCTGCAACGCGGAATGCATCGGTATTCTCTGTCTCCTCAACTCGGAGGGATACGTCCTTGAGAAGCTCCTTGAAAAGTCTCTCGCGGAGCTGACGTGATGTTACGAACTTGCCCTCGCGGCCTGCGAAGGGGCTGTCGTTTACGGAGAAGGTCATCTCAACGGTAGGCTCGCTTATCTTCACGAAGGGAAGCGGATCGGGAGCGTCTGTTGCGCAGATGGTGTCTCCGATGGTTATTCCCTCGATACCCGAGATCCACACGATGTCGCCCATGGTAGCCTCCTGAACGGGAACACGGTTGAGTCCCTGTATCTGGAGGAGGGAAACTATCTTTGAGTTATAGTTCTTCTTTGAGCCTGTGTAGTCACAGACAGTTACCTGCTGGTTCACAGCTATCTTTCCTCTTACTATTCTGCCGATACCGATACGTCCCACATACTCATTGTAGTCGATAGATGAAATGAGCATCTGGAGAGGATCGTTCTCCTCGCCCTTGGGGGGCTCGATGTAGTTGATGATGGTGTCGAAAAGGGGCTTCAGGTCTGTGCCTGCCTCATACTGGCTGAGGGAAGCAGTACCGCTTCTTCCCGAACAGAAGAGCAGGGGGCTCTCAAGCTGTTCCTCGTTTGCATCAAGGTCAAGGAGGAGCTCCAGCACCTCGTCGCCTATCTCGTCCAGACGGGCGTCGGGACGGTCTATCTTGTTTACAACAACGACGATCTTGTGACCCATTTCAAGAGCCTTTGACAGTACGAAACGTGTCTGGGGCATGGGTCCCTCAGCGGCGTCAACAAGGAGCAGAACGCCGTCCACCATCTCAAGTACACGCTCGACCTCGCCGCCGAAATCGGCATGGCCGGGGGTGTCGATGATGTTGATCTTCACGCCGTTGTACATTACTGAGGTATTCTTCGCAAGGATAGTGACACCTCTCTCCCTCTCGATGTCGTTTGAGTCCATTACGCGCTCAGCGACCTCCTGGTTTTCACGGAACACGCCGCCCTGCTTGAGCATCTCGTCAACGAGGGTAGTCTTACCGTGGTCAACGTGGGCGATAATGGCAATGTTTCTTAAATCTTCTCTTATCATATTTTCTTTCCTCCATAAGGTTTTCTCTAAAGGTTTTCTCTATATGCGAACGGCTTTATGCCGTTGTCTTATTTGCCAGCCGTTCAAGCTCTGAACGGAGTATGTCAATATCCTTGAAGTCCTTGGGTATGTACAGTGTCATGTTTTTCGGTGAACCGCCTCCGATGTGTACGGGAGCGGTCTGCACTCTTGCACGAAGGCATCTCTCTCCGTCGGTGACGCTGTAGACCTGCTTTATGATACTGCCGTAGCGGTCAGTCACGTCCTGCCTGCAAATGAACATATCAGCCTCGGCAGGCGAGGATATCTCCTTCATATTGTCCAGCATTTTAAGGCTGCTGAAGTTGCCCTTCATGCTGTCCCAGCTCTGGGGCTTGCCGAAAAGCGGGCCATTGGTGAAGGCTTTCATCATGTCCACATGGCAGACGGTATCGCCGGTGATTATGTAGGCTGCCATGGAGTTCCTGCCATAGAGTATCCAGAGATATGCCGCAATGCCTGTAATGACAAGATAGACGACTATGAGCAGCAGCATGACCGAAGTATCAGCCTGTGAGATCGAAAATCCCAATATAGCTGCACCTGCAATGAGTATCGCAAGCATTATCCCCTTTGTCCTGAGAACACGCTGATATCTGTCGGAAAAGCTCTCCGTATCGGGTATTCTGCAAACCGTCATATCCCACCTCTTTTACTTGTGTTTGACTCTGTCCCCCAGCTTGCCTGCCAGAACAGCCATAAGCTCCTCAGCAGTGCCCTCGGTGATATCCGACAGCCTGAATGTTGAGCTGTGGTCGGGAGACTCTATCTTTATGAAATCCTTGTACGTAGTTACCTTTTTGACAGCGCTGTAGTGATACCTGCCCTCAAAGGTAACGCCGTTTTTGGCGGTATGTCTTGCTGTGTAGCCCTCCTCCTCGAAGAAAAGCTCCTCTTGCATATCGGGCTTTGCAGTGAACAGGGCAATAACCGCCGCAAAATAAAGCACAAAGCGCACCAGTGCAGCCACCGCGGTGACAAAGCCTGCAATTCCTGCTGTCAGGTAAAGGAAACGGGCATATCTGAAGCTATCCCTGTATCTGATGACGTTATACACCAGGGAAACGCAGAAGCCGAAGCACAGGGCACTGAGAGCCAGCATCAGCAGCAGCAATACAACCGTCTTGAATGAGAGCATCATTCCGAGCTCCGCCCTTGTGTGGGCTCTGGTTCTGTGACTGTCTATCCTTATCATATCCTAACGCTCCTTTTATCAATGAAGCGCTTGCCGAAGACTGACGCAAGGAAGTGCTCCAGCTCGGGGACGCTGCCCTCGGTGAGCTCGGACTTGTGTATGATAAAAGCCTTTTTTGCCTCCACGAAGATAAAGAAGTAATTCATAGTCTCCACAGCCTTATTGATGGCGTCATAGGGAAAGGTCATGTGGATCGTGAAGTTCTCGGCGTTCTTGAAGGTCTCAAAGACCTGACCGCCGAAGGTAATCTCAGCGGAATACCGATATGGCGGAAGCTTATTTGTGCCCTTGTCATCGCACAGCAGCTTTATGATATCTCTTATATACAGTGCCGCGAAAGTGAACGCCAGCGCTATCCAGATGTAGCCGGAGCTGGAATGTAATATTATTGCATAGCGCAGGAAAAATATACCTGCCGCCAGAGACACTGCCGTCCACAGGATCTTGGGAATGAGCTTTTTGATGACATAAGGTCTTTTTGTCAGAGAATAGAGCGCCTTCAGATGGTTGTCATTGTATGTTACCCTTGCCCTTACCATATTACTTCTCCTTATACTTATCGCCAAGCTTTGCGCGGAGCAGAGCTCTCAGCTCATCGGGAGTACCCTCAATGAAGTCCTCTGCATTGCACGCCACATATCCCGCAATAGAGATATTCACGAGAAAGAAGCCTTCCTTCTCGGCGGCGCTTATAAACTTGTCATAGGAGTATTCCGCGTGCTTGCTGCCGTTATCGGTCTTTGTGTCGATGATTATGCCCTCATCATTGAAGATATACTTCCCTGTAAGCCCGGGATTTGCCTCCTCGACCTTCTTGTGGAGCTTCATGGGGTCCATTTTAACAAGAAGCCGTATCATATAAGCTGCAAACAGCAGAAAAAAAGCACTGACCAGCAGTATCAGGAAGGGCTGAGGTCTGTGAGTGCGGGCAGTATCGATGACCAGTCCTGCGGAGTTTATGAGGAAAAGTGCGCCCATTAAAATGGCAATATTCTTAGTTGTCTTATAGGCTTTAGTGTTTCTGATTATCAATGAGTAGTGTTTCAGGTCGTTGTTTACTGCGATCTTTACCACGGCGATCCCTCCACAATCTTTATACATTTCTGCACAAAACGGCTGTGTTTCCGTGCAAATCCTCTTTTTTTCAGGGCATAAAAAAGCCCTTGCAGGAAAATTGCAAGGTCTGAAGCGGATACTGTCAAACAAAAACAGCCCCGAAAATTTCGGGGCGTTCTGGTGGGAGAGGATGGATTCGGACCATCGAAGCTGAAAAGCAACAGATTTACAGTCTGCCCCCTTTGGCCACTCGGGAACTCTCCCATAAAGGATCTTGTATTTTGTCTCAGGACAAAATAATGGAGCTGGTGGACGGACTCGAACCCCCGACCTGCTGATTACAAATCAGCCGCTCTACCAACTGAGCTACACCAGCGCTAATGCTTAATTATTATATCACATTTGCTTCTGCTTGTCAAGTACTTTTTCCAACTTTTTTTGAAAAAGGTCTGGTCGAGGCGACAGGACTCGAACCTGCGGCATCTTGCTCCCAAAGCAAGCACTCTACCAAACTGAGCTACGCCTCGGATAATTCTTCGGCAAGTCCTTGACGGACAGCTTTTATATTATATCAGAACTCGCCCTTCTTGTCAAGCACATTCCTCACATTTTGTAATATCACACAATAGATGTTGGCGGTTTTTGTATTTTTTTGCAGTCCTTGCAACAAAAAAGGGAGCTTTACGCTCCCTTATCAGATCATTAGTCCTTGATATCGTCGACGATATCCTCAGCTGCGTCCTTTATATCCTCTGCAACGTCCTCAGCCTTGTCCTTGATATCCTCAACAGCATCCTCTGCTGCTTCCTTTACGGAATTATCATTGATCTCGAAATCGATGCTCTCGTCTGTGTCGAAGTTATCGAAATCATCGTAATCATCATCATCATAATCTGAACCGGAGCTCTTATCCTTGAGTGCCTGTGCTGCAACATATCCCACAGCTGCTGCTGCGCCGGCTGCTAAAATAGCGACTAAAAACTTATTCATTTTAATTTCCTCTTTTCTCCGCAAGAATTAGTACTTACCGAACCGCTTGCGATCGGATTACGATAATCTGAAATTATTATACCATACTTTTTTTATAATTTCAACTCTTTACATATTATTTGTTAAAAACATCAAAATTGAAAGGGCAGTTATTGGTGCAGTTTCACAACGCAGTATTCTCTGACCCAGCCAGACCCTTTCTGCGCCCGCTTCCACCAGCGCGTCAGCCTCCTCCTTGTCGAAGCCGCCCTCACTGCCGATGAACAGCCCTGCGGTCTTTATACCGTCAAAATCCACCTCGCCGAATGAGCGTCCGCCCTTCTCCTCATACAGCAGTATAGTGCGGTCAAGAGACCTTGTCATATCCACACTCTCCCTGAAGCTTACCAGAGGAGTGACCTCAGGGATAATGCCCCTGCCCGACTGCTTTGCAGCCTCCTCGGCTATCCTGCTAAGTCTCGGCAGCTTCTTCCTTGCGAAGTCCTTCTCATCGGGACGTGATACACAGCGCCTTGTCAGCACGGGAACTATCCTTGCGGCTCCCAGCTCCACGCTTTTCTGTATGATGTATTCAAGCTTGTCCAGCTTCGGGACAGCCTGAAAGAGAGTCACCGATATATCTGGCTCTGCGGCACATCTGTGCTTCTCGATAAGGTCAAGATACACAGCATCGGCAGTTATACTGCCGATATTGCAGCGGTAGTCCGTACCGTTGCAGCACACCGTTATCTCCTCGCCCGCTCTCATTCTCAGTGACCTGCCAATGTGGTTGGCGTCGTCACCGGTGAGTACGATATTATCCTCATCTATCTCATTCCTGAAAAATCTCGGCATAGCAAGCACCTCATTACATTTAGTGTTAAAACAATCTTATCACATACCCCGCCCCCTGTCAAGGAGGCAATAAAAAACCCTGTCTGACGACAGGGACTTTTGTCACTCATATTTTGAATCAACTTTGAGGTACTCCTCAAGGCACTGTCCGCTCTTGTAGAGCTTCGTTGCGATCTTTGAGCCAACATATCTGATGTGCCAGGGCTCGTACTGATAGCCTGTGATGTCCTCCTTGCCCTGAGGGTAGCGGATTATGAACCCGTACTCATGGGCGTGTTCTGCCAGCCATGCCGCTTCGGGAGTTGCTCCGAAGGCGTCGTCGATGGTATTGCAGTCGATGACCAGTCCCGTCTGATGCTCGGAATAACCGGGGCGAGCGGAATAGGTGTCCGCCATATCTGCTCCGTCGCTCTTGACGTAGTTGTCATAGATGATCTCCTGATCGTGGTATGAGCGGTAGCCCGAGCCTATATAAAGGCTAAGATCCTCCTTTGCAGCCGCACTGGACATAGCCTGGAACTGCTGATAGCAGATGGGCTCAAGCCCCGGCTCAAAGGTGGCGGGGAGTCCGTAGGACTTGTTGACTATGAGCACCCCGTCTATATAAGTAAGCCCCTCTGTATCATAAACAGGGGGGCTCAGGCGCCTCAGCCGTATTCGACTGAGGCGATGCTGTATCGTCTGTTGATTCGCCGCGTACTGTGACCTTGATCATTACCTCCTGTGAGGAGTCTGTTGCAGACCTGAGGGTAACGTAGCAGGTACCGGGCTTTACGCCTGTGATATTGCCTATATTATCGACTGTGGCAATAGTTGGATCACCCGAGGACCAGCGCTCATCCGCCTCGCCCATGCCGTCGGGATAGCCCTGAACTCTGGGCATATCGGTCTCGCCTACCTCAAGGAATACTGAATATTTATCGAGCTTGAAGTCGCTCTTGTTCACAGGTTCCGTCATAGTTGCCGTGGTAGTAACGGCTGTTGTGGTTATAGCGGGATCTGTGGAAGTTGCCGTAGTTGTTATAGTCGTTACAGCTGTCTTGCCCTTGTTTTTGCTGTCTTTCTTGCCGTTGTCAGAGCAGGCATGAGCAACCAGCAGTACGAAAAGGAGCACCAGAAGCGCTATAACGGCGAGAGCCGTCAGCTGTCGTCTTCTCAGCGTCTGACGGGATACTCTTTTGCGGGGACGATGTGAATCATATCTGTTATTGTCCATATTAAAATCCCTTTCACTGCATATATTATTATAGTACAGGCAGGATACTGCTGCCCATATAAAAACCTTACTATCATTATATCACAGGTTAAATAAAATGTCACGCAAATTTATATCAATTCCGCATTTTTTAACAACTTGACATATAACAGGCAGTATTTTTGGAGCTTTTTAACAAAGACACCCCGCTGCTGTATCATTACCATGGAAAAAAGCAACGTATTTTTTGCCTTTCTTCTTTCCCCTTGTTAACATTATATTCCTTGACACATCTCCGCAGAACGGGTATAATTATATTCAGCGACAATAAACCGACTCATTATGCACTGTTCCGAAAGGAGTTATTATCTATGTCTTATGCAAAGAGACTGCCTGCCCTGCTCTGTGCAGCAGCAGTCCTCACATCTGCGGCTGCCTGCAGCAGCAAAAAGAGCAGCAGCAGTAATATACAGACCACCGTTCCCGATACCACCGCTGCGGCGTCCGCATATGACGGCACTCCCGCAGAGGCTGACCCCGAAATGGAGATCACCTGGCTGGCGGACTATGACCTGAACCCTCAGCAGGGCGGTCAGCGCTCTGCCGCTCTGGCTATTTTTGAGGATATTTACGGCGGCAGGATAAACTGCGTCTATACCTCTCCCAAAGACAAGTACGATACACTGTCATCAATGATAAATTCGGGTGAGACCGTGGATATGTTCCCCTGTGAGCCCGCAGCTTTCCCCCACGGCACCATGACGGGACTTTTCGATCCTCTGGATCCGTATTTCACCGATATGGGCGTCGACGAGGGACTGTGGTCGGAGATGTCCGATGTTATGGATATGTTCGCATACAACGGTCAGCACTATGTGGTGCCCTATTCTGTCTCCGAGCCCCTGCTGCTCACCTACAGCAGAAAGCTCACCGATGCCGAGGGCATAGGCGACCCGAGAAAGCTCTGGCAGGAAGGCAAATGGGACTGGAACGCCATGAAGGAAATGATAGAAAAATTCAGAAAGAACCAGCCTGATGCTGCAAGATACGGCATAAACGGCTGGTACGGACAGGCGGCTCTCGCTACAACGGGACATACAGTAGTCAGCTTCGACGGAAGCAGCCTGAAAAATAATATAGCCGATGCCGAAATAGGCAAGGCTGTGGGACTTATTGGCGAGATAAGGAACAACGGCTGGTACAGCAGCACTCTCCGCGACACCTTCCCCACCGATCTTAACACTCTGTTCTATGCTTCGGGAAGCTGGTCTCTGGGCATTTCCAACGCTGCTAACCCCGAGGCTGACCTGATGATAGTTCCCTTCCCCAAGTCTCCCGATGCGGACAAGAACTACATCTCCTGCAATTTCAACTCCCGTATGCTGGTAAAGAACTCTCAGAAGGGCAAGGCCGTAGCCACTTACCTCAAGTGCGAGCGTCTGGCGGCGTCTGATGATACCATGAAGGCTGCCGCAAAGGAACAGGCTCTTGTACAGCAGAAAAACGCCTCAGGCTCATTCAGGAGCTTCATCACCGAGGAGCAGTACAGCGCATTGCAGGAATACCTTGATCTTTCAAAGGTCACTCCCGTATTCGACTGCGGCTGGGGCATGGGCGAAGCAATGAGCGGCAATGGCAACTATACCGCTGACAGCCGCGGCGTTATGCAGCGAATAGCCGAAGCAGGCAAGCCCTACGAGCAGCTCCGCGACGAATTGTCTCACGTTATCGACGATGAGATAGCAAAGTATAACGGATAAGCATAAAAGCATCCCCTGAGTGTTCATCACGAGTGCTCAGGGGCTTTTTGCAGCCTTTTATTTGTAAGTATCCACAATTTCAGACCGTCACATTTGGCTAAAATCACGGTTTTGCAGCAGAAAACTCCCTGTTTTTCGCAGAATGTGTTATACTTGAATAAACACAGGCTTTTGACGCAAAAGGAGGTACTACTATGAAAACAAAACTCACATCTCTTATCACCTCAGCAGTCCTCACTTTTTCATGTGCTGTCCCCATGGTCAGCTCGGCGGACTGGTGGAATTACGACGACATTGAGGAAACAGGCTTCGGCTACACTGTTGTGGAATACGATAATACAAAATTCTCCGCGGTACTGATGGACGTGCCCGAGGTCAAGGTCAACGAATACAGCGATACTGTAGAAGAGTTGGTCATTCCCGGAGAAATAGAGGGATTTAAGGTAAGGACAGTCTGCCTTTACGGCCATGATATGTACAACATCAGGCATATCACCCTGCCCTCCACCGTTGAAAACATAATTGTAGAGGGCACAGGAGAAAAGCTGCTGGAGATAGACGTGGACGAGAACAATCCCAACTTCTGTTCAGTGGATGGTGTGCTCTACACCAAGGACATGAAGAAGCTGGTGGCTTATCCCGTGGGAAGGGAGGACACTTCCTTCACCGTTCCCGACGGCGTTGAGGAGATAGGCGAAAGAGCATTTATGATCTCGCCGAACCTTGAGGAGATAGTTTTACCTGACTCTCTCAGGACCATCGGCAAAGATGCGCTTTGCGCCGAAAGGCTGAAAAACCTGACCATTCCTGCATCGGCAGTTATCCATGATCCAATAATGTTTGACCGCCACATGGAGAGCCTTACCCTGCTCCGCGAGGATATAACCGATCCGTATTCGGACACAGATCAGCCCTTTGAGTATGACGGACTGGACAAAGTTCTCGGCGCTCCTGTCTTCTGGACACCCCCATTTATGACGACTGGCCGCCCACAAGGCTCTACGTTCCCGCCTCTGTCATAGACATATACAGAAAGCTTGTGGAGGACAAGAGCTACAATGCCGTATGCATCCCTCTGGAGCTCAAGCTCCTGCCCGACCAGAAGTACGGCGATATAAACTGCGATAACGAAATAAATATTGCGGACGCAGTTACTCTCCAGAACTTCATGCTGGGTACAGGCGACGGCTGCGCACACGGTGCAGACCTGAACAATGACGGCGTTCTGGACATATTCGACCTGATAGCCCTTAAAAAGCTCATCATCGAACAATAATACACCGTACAGGCAGCGCTGATACAGATGCTTTAAGCCATAGTATTTCTGATACAAAGTCAGAAGTACTATGGCTTTTTATTTCAGAAGCGTTATCAATCATAATTTAGCTTTGCTAAATTTTGATTTGAGTTTAGAGTTGAGAGTTTAGAGTTGAAAGTTGTGGAGTCGCCTGCGGCGACAATATTTAAATATTGTGAGCGAAGCGAACACATTAACTCTCAAC
>Ga0116172_10000646_pt1 | contig 34359 bp, 24 predicted proteins | sample AD_UKC083_MetaG_FD_89799 | JGI IMG/M metagenome (GOLD analysis project Ga0116172, IMG submission 89799) | Active sludge microbial communities of municipal wastewater-treating anaerobic digesters from USA - AD_UKC083_MetaG | ecosystem: Engineered > Bioreactor > Anaerobic > Digestate | place: USA... | reverse complement strand
ATTTTTTTATTTTAAAATCAAAATAAAAAACAGACCTAGGCCGTAAGCGCATAGTCTGTTTTAAATTTTTTTATCTAAGCTTCTTTTTTGGTTTTGGCTGTTTTTTTCTTGGCAACAGTCGCGGCTTTCTTCACTTTTTTGCCTTTACGAGCGGTGGCGGCGGCAGCTTTCTTTTCAAAGCGTTCTTGGAATTTTTCTACGCGACGAGCGGTGTCAACAAATTTTTGTTTACCGGTATAAAAAGGGTGGCATTGGTTGCACAATTCCACGCGAATTTCTTTTTCCGTTCCGCCGGTAACAAAAGTATTACCGCAAGCACAGGTAACGGTACAGTCATTATAAAACTTAGGATGAATCTCTTTTTTCATAAATTATAGATGTGAACAAAATAAATGATTGAAATTAGTGCGTTTATTTTAGCTAAGTTTGTTTTTTTTGTCAAGGGTGAGGGCTTGACAGGTTCAAAAAACGGTTGATAATTTTCTCTTGACAAAGGCAAAATAATCGGTTATAGTATTTTCACACTTAAAATATTTTATCACTCACTCGTTTTTTGGCTAAAATTAGCCTTTTCCTCCCTTTGACCATTCAGAGGGTATGACGAGGAGGTAGTAATAAGGAAAAAATATGTCAAAAATGCCAACATTGTTGGAATTGCTCAAGGCCGGGGCGCATTTCGGCCACCAAAAATCACGCTGGCACCCGAAAATGGAACAATACCTTTTTGGTAGTCGCAACGGCGTGCATATCATTGATTTGGAAAAATCATTGGTAGAAATAGAAAAAGCTTACGAATATGTAAAAAGTTTGGCGGCCAACGGCAAACTTATTTTATTTGTCGGCACCAAAAGACAGTCTAGAGAAATCATCCAAAAAGCGGCTGAAAGTTGCGAGATGCCTTATGCCACTGAACGTTGGATCGGCGGTCTTTTGACCAATTTTGACGAGGTTAAAAAACGTCTCAAAAAATATTCTCAAATGAAAGAAGAAGTGAGAACCGGAGAAGTGGAAAAATACACCAAAAAAGAACAAGTTGAATTTAGAAAAGAATTGGAAAAAATGGATGTTTATTTAAGCGGATTGGTAAGATTGGAAAAAATGCCGGAAGCCGTGTATATCGCCGATATGCGCACGGAAAAAACCGCGATTGCCGAAGCTCAAAAAACCGGCGTTAAGATTGTCGGTGTTTGCGACAGTAATGTCAATCCGGAAAAAGCAGATTATATTATCCCGGCCAATGATGACGCGGTAAACGCTATTCGTATTTTGGCAGATTTGATGGCTGAAGCGGTTAATGAAGGTAAAAAAGAATGGGAAAAGAAAAAAGCCGAAATCAAAGAAGAAAAGACTCCGGTTGTTATCAAAAAAACCGCTCATCGAGTCGTTAAAAAAGAAGAATCAATATAAAAAGCTAGCAAGCTTATAAGTTAATAAGCTGATAAGCAATAAAAATTCACCCCTGTGAAATTTTCCGTCCGTTGTAACGGACGGAAACCCAACAAAGTTGGGATTTCACGGGGTAAAAAATTAAAAATTAAAAATTCAAAGTATGAGTATAACTGCTAGTGATATCGCTAAACTGCGCGAACAAACAGGCGCAGGTATGATGGATTGTAAAAAAGCCATGGAAGAAGCCGCCGGTGATATGGATGCGGCAGCGGAAATTTTACGCAAAAAAGGTGTGATTAAAGCCGCTAAGCGCGAAGATAAAATCGCGGCCGAAGGTTTGACTCAAGTAAAAACCGCCGGAAATTTTGGGGTGGTTTTGGAAGTTAATTCCGAAACCGATTTTGTCGCCAAAAACGAAGAATTCAAAAAAATGGTTGATGAAATCGCCGATTTCTTGTTGGACAAAAAACCGTCTTCTTTGGAAAATGCTTTGGCGGAAAAAATCGGAGACGTTGTATTAAATGACTATATTATCAATAAATCCGCAACTATCGGAGAAAAAATTTCCTTACGTCGCTTTGAAATTTTGGAGAAAAAAGACAGTGATGTTTTTGGACCATATTTGCATATGGGCGGTAAAATTTCAGTACTTAGTATTTTAAATAATACTACCGATGAAGCCCTGGCTCGTGATATTTCCATGCAAGTGGCAGCCTCTTTTCCGAAATTTTTGAACCGTGAAATGGTAGACGCTACGACTTTGGAAAAAGAAAAAGATATTTATGCCGAGCAATTGCGTGCTCAAGGAAAACCGGAAAATATCATTGAAAACATTCTCAAAGGTAAAATGGATAAGTTTTACAGCGAAGTTTGTTTGTTGGAACAATCTTTTATCAAAGACGAAGAAAAATCTATCACCGCATATCTTGCCGGAATTAATCCGGAGATCAAAGTGGAAAAATTTGTTCGTTTTGAATTGGGTGAAGGAATGATCAAAAAATCAAATGATTTTGCCAATGAAGTAGCGGAACAAATGAATAAATAAGATTGTTAAAAATTCAAAAACAAGAGAGCCTAAACTCTCTTGTTTTTATTTTGTTTTTGCTTTAGAATAAAAGGACTTAAACTATAATTTCTTATGATCAAATTGACTATCAATACAAAGCGTTTGGGACCGGTTTTGGCACGCCATCCTTGGATTTTTTCCGGTGCTTTGAAAAATTTACCGCAGGGTTTGGATTGTGGTATGCCGGTGGCTATTTTTGACGAAAGTGATAAATTCATAGGTCAAGGATATTTCAATTCTTATTCGCAAATCGCGGTTCGTCTTTGGGGTTTTGATGAAACAGAAGTAGTTGATCAGAAGTTTTTTGACAATAGGATTAAAAATGCTTTGGAAATTCGCGAACAATTTGTACTTAGTAAAAATACCGATGCATGTCGTCTGGTTTACGGCGAAAATGATTTTTTGCCCGGTTTGGTGGTGGATAAATACGGTGATTATTTGTCCGTGCAATTTCACAACCGCGGGATTGAATTTTGGAAAGAGCAGATTGTTTCCGCTTTGGTGAAAATTATCAAGCCAAAAGGCGTTTATGAGCGTTCGGATATGAAAGCGCGCGGGATTGAAGGGGCGGAAAAACAAGTAGGGGTGCTTTTTGGTAAAGTACCGGAAAAAGTGGAGATAAAAGAAAACGGCTTGAAGTTTTGGGTGGATATTATGACCGGTCAAAAAACCGGTTTTTTCCTGGATCAGCGTGACAAAAGATTAGCTTTGCAAAAATATGTCAAAGATAAAAAAGTTTTGAATTGTTTTTCATACACAGGAGGATTTAGTGTTTATGCGGCTACTGCCGGAGCGAAAAAAACTGTAAGCATAGATGCTTCACAAGGGGCTATAGATTTGGCCAAAGAAAATTTCAAATTAAATAAATTGGATTTGAAAAAAAATGAATTTGAAGTCGGTGATGTCAAGGAGTTTTTGACTCGCAGTGAAGTAGCGGCGGAAAAATTTGATATCATTATTTTGGATCCGCCGGCTTTTATCAAAAATCGTCATAAAATCAAAGAGGGTTTAGTCGGGTATCGTAAAATAAACGAAGCAGCGATGAGAATTTTGCCTCAGGGCGGAATACTAGTCAGTGCTTCTTGTTCATCTCATCTGAGTTTGAATGATTTTCGGCATATGTTAGCCAATTCTGCCGGCAGAGCGGGTAAAAATTTGCAAATTTTAGAGACATTTACTCACGGTATGGACCATCCCGAATTGGCCGCTTATACGGAAGGAGAATATCTCAAAGTAATATTTGCGAAAGTGACTTAAAAATGGTATGATAATTTACGCTTAAAGCAAATAAATAAAGAAAGTTAAGCTTAATTTATATGTCAGAACACAGTCAATTTAATCCGGAAGTAAAAGAACAAGAAGAATCGTATGAATTACTGCAAAAATACGGGGATTCAATACAAGATTTTTTGAAAGATTGGGCGGGCGATAAAGATTTGCCAGTAATTACTTTTTCTACCAGAAATAAAGATGAGTTTGAAAAAGTATCCGATCAAAAACAAAATGTCATCATTCATTCTTTGAAATATGATGAAAAAGAAAATATGTTTAGTTTTAAAGTCGGTCAGGCCAGATTTTTTCTAAAAGGCGAGTCTGCGGATTTTATTAAACAAGGATATAAAAGTGAACAATAGTATGGATAAAAAATTATTAAAACAATCATTTTTACATGTTTTTTTAGCGATTATATATATTTTTTGCGTTGCGGCTTTTTTCCAAACCGCCGAGTTTCTCTTGGGTAAGGCGGATAATTTTTTCTCACCAGTTATCGCATTGATGTTGCTCGTATTATCGGCGGCGATTATGGCTATTTTGTTTTTCGGTCGTCCGATACAATTGTATTTGGATAATCAAAAAAAAGAAGCTCTGGCATTTTTAGGTTATACTGTATTTTGGTTTGCTGCGGCTTTTATTTTTTTCTTACTAATTTTATCAATAATTAATTTAAAATAAATCATTGTTTCATCGCATTGATAATTTTAAATATTAAATATTAAATTTTAAATATCATCGTATGAACATCGCAATCAACGGTTTTGGCCGTATCGGCCGTCATTCTTTCAAGGCCGGTTTTGGGAGGAAAAATTTTAATATCGTCGCCATCAATGATTTGACCGATACCAAGACTTTGGCACATTTGCTCAAATATGACACCGCTTATCCGACCTATGATAAAGAAATAACTTATGATGAAAAAAATATTATTGTTGATGGAGTAAAGATTCCGGTTTTTGCGGAAAAAGATCCTTCCGCGCTACCCTGGAAAGATATGGAAATCGATGTTGTTTTGGAATGCACCGGACATTTTACCAAAAAAGACGGTGCCGAACTTCATATAAAAGCCGGAGCTAAAAAAGTAGTTATTTCCGCTCCCGGTAAAGGTGGAGATATTCCGACCTATGTACGTGGAGTTAATTGCGACAAAGTAAAAGATGAAGAATCAAAGGTTATTAGCAATGCTTCTTGCACTACCAATTGTATTGCTCCGGTAATGGCGGTGCTTGAAGAAAATTTTGGAATTGAAAAAGCGATGATGAGTACAGTTCATGCCTATACTGCAGATCAAAATATTCAAGACGGACCGCACAAAGATCTCCGTCGCGCTCGCGCAGCCGCGGAAAGTATTGTGCCGACCACAACCGGTGCGGCCAAAGCCGTGGCAGAAACTATTCCGGCGGTAAAAGGTATTTTTGACGGTATTGCGCTTCGCGTGCCGGTGGTGACCGTTTCATTATCAGATATTACCGTGGTATTAAAAAAGAAAACCACCAAAGAAGAAATTAATGAGGCTTTTGTCAAGGCCAGTAAAACTGATAGATTTGAAGGTGTTCTTGATGCCACTTATGAAGAATTAGTCTCCGCTGATTTTATCGGAAATCCTTATTCCTCTATTGTCGATTTGAACTTGACCAATGTAGTGGGCGGAGATTTGGTAAAAATAGTAGCTTGGTATGACAATGAATACGGTTATGCTTGCAGATTGGTGGAAATGGCGGAATTGTTTGGAAAATAGAAAACACAAATTTTTACACAAATCAAAATTAATTAAATAATTTAAATATGACAGAAAGAAGCGGTCCTTGTTTAGAAAAGCATTGTTCTTGGTGTTGTAATCCGGTTAAAATTGACAGACGGAAAGGTGTCGTTAGTGGGTTTGATATTCCAAAAGATTCCGAAGGTAATGATCTTTGGATAAAAACAGGTGAAGAATTGGCACCGGAGGAAAAAATAGAAACCGTAAGAATTGATACTTATGAATGTAAAAATTTTAATAAAGAGACAGGGCTGTGTGAAGATTATGAAAATCGTCCGCAAATATGTAAAAATAGCGGCTGTGTTGATAAAAAAAGCGAATTATCCGTTGATGATCAATATAATAAAAATATAAATACAAAGTTTATAGTAACTAAAAGAAAAGTATGAAAACCGTAGGTTTATTTTTTGGTGGACTGGGTAACGAAAAAGAAATATCAATAATTTCGGCAAAAAATATTGTCAAAAATTTTGATTATAAGAAATATAAATTAAAATTGATTTATTGGCATACTGATGGATTTTTTTATTTAATAAAAGATATAAATAAAATAAATTTTAAAAGTAAAATTTTACCCGAAAAGTTTAAAAAAATTTTTGACATTGCTTTTTTGATAACTCACGGGAAATACGGCGAAGACGGTTCTTTGCAGGGATTGTTTGAAATATTAAAAATAAAATATTGTGGTTGTCGAGTGTTGAGTTCAAGTTTGTGTATGGATAAAGCTGTATTTAAAATTTTTATAGCTGGACAAAAAATTCCTCAGGTTAAATTTAAAGTTTTGGATTTTTATAGACAGTCTGAAAAAGAAATCGAAAAAGCCAAAAAAGAAATAAAAAAGGAGATGAAATTGCCGATTTTTGTCAAACCTTCAAACTCCGGATCGTCTGTTGGAATTACAAAAGTTACTAAATGGGACAGTTTAAACAAAGCCATAAAAGAATCTTTTAAATACGATAGTAAGGTTTTGATAGAGGAAGGGTTGATAAACCCCAAGGAAGTTGAAGTTGCTGTTTTAGGAAATGATAATTTGACGGTTTCGATTCCTGGAGAATTGAAATTGTCAAAAGATTTTTATGATTATGATGATAAATATAAAAAAGGCGAAGCTAAACAAATTATTCCGGCAGATATTTCAGAAAAAGCAAAAAAAGAAATTAAATATTTAGCAGAAAAAGTTTATCGCTTGAGTGATTGTCGGGGATTTGCTAGGGTGGATTTTTTTATGTATAAAAATAAAATTTATTTAAACGAGATAAATACTTTGCCTGGTTTTACTGATATTTCTATGTATCCGATGCTCATGCAAAATATGGGGTTGAAATACAAAGAACTTTTAAATATAATAATAGAATTAGCTTATTAAATTTATGAATAGAATTTTTTCTACTGAAACGGTAAACAAAGTGGGGGAGGAAGTATTGCTAAAAGGTTGGATTAACGCCCGTCGTGATATGGGTAAGATTGCGTTTTTTGATTTGCGCGACAAAGACGGTGTTTTGCAAGTTGTCGGTGTTCCTTCCGAATTGGATGAAAAATCCAACGAAGAACTTAAAAAAATCCGCCTTGAAGATTTGGTTGAACTGCGCGGTATCGTTCAAGCTCGTGGAGCTAAACAGATAAATCCGGATATGCCAACCGGTACGGTAGAAATTTTGGCCAAAGAAATCAAAGTTATCAACGAAACAGTTGCGCTACCTTTTGAAGTTAGCGGGGATACCAGAGAATTTTCCGAACCGCTTCGCATGAAATATCGCTATTTGGATTTGCGTAGTGAAAGAATGAAAAAAAACTTGAACAATCGTCATAAAATAAATTTATTTTTGCGTAATTATTTTTCGGGTAAGGGATTTACAGAAATAGAAACCCCGTATTTGACCAAAGGCACACCCGAGGGTGCGCGAGAATTTTTGGTTCCCTCTCGTCTTTTTAAAGGTGAATTTTACGTTTTACCGCAATCTCCGCAACAATTCAAACAGCTTTTGATGGTTGCCGGATTGGAGAGATATTTTCAGATAGTTCGTTGTTTTCGCGATGAGGATCAACGCGGTGACAGGCAGCCGGAGTTCACTCAATTTGATTTGGAAATGTCTTTTACTGATCAAGAAGAAGTTCTAAATTTAATGGAAGAGGCAATGATAAAATTGATTGAAGAGCAATACGGAGAAAAAAAAATAATGCAAAAACCTTTTCCTCGTTTGACTTATAAAGAGGCAATGGAAAAATACGGCAACGATAAACCGGATTTAAGAAAAGATAAAAACGACAAAAACGAGCTTGCTTTTGCCTGGGTTATTGATTTTCCAATGTTTGAAAAAAGCGAAGAAGAACAAAAACTGGTAGCTGTACACCACCCCTTCACTCGTCCGCAAAATGAAGATTTGGAAATTTTGGAAAAAGATCCTCTAAAGGCCAGAGCCATAGCTTATGATTTGGTGCTCAACGGTTTTGAGGTTGGTGGTGGTAGTATGAGAATACACGAACGTGACTTGCAAAATAAAATTTTTGAAATACTAGGTTTGAGCAAAGAAGAGATAGAATCTCGTTTTGGACATATTTTGGAAGCTTTTACTTTTTCTCCGCCACCGCATGGTGGTTTGGCTTTGGGGTTGGATAGATTAGTAATGTTACTCCAAGGAGAAGAAAATATTCGCGAAGTTATGGCTTTTCCAAAAACCAGCGACGCTCGCGATTTGATGATGGGTGCGCCGTCAACACTGCCTTCCAAATCTTTGGAAGAGGCAAATATAAAATTAAAATAATGAAAGAAGTAAATTTAGAAAAATTTACCGGTCCGCTTGATTTGCTTTTGTCTTTGGTGGAAGATCAAAAAATGGAAATCACGGAAATTTCCATCTCGCAAGTGACGGAGCAGTTTTTTAATTATTTAAATAAACTGGAAAATGAAGCGCCGGAGGAATTGGCTGATTTTTTGGTAGTAGCCACTCGTTTGGTTTATCTTAAATCCAAAAATTTATTACCATATCTCATGCCCGAAGAAGACGAGGGTCCGGATTTGGCCGATCAGTTGCGTCTTTATAAGATGTTTGTAGAGGCAAGCGTCAAGGTTAATGAAATGTGGAATGAAAAAAAGTTATCCTACGGGCGTTTCGAACCTCCGGCTTTGCCCAAAGAATTTACTCCGCCGCAAAATTCCGGTTTGGAAAACCTGACTAACGCTTATCTGAATTTGTTAAAAAGATTAAAACCGTCGGATCCTCTGCCGCAAGTCAAAATAGACCGTTCCGTATCTGTCAAACGTCAGATAGAAAGTATTTATAATTTATTGAAAACTACCAAAAAAGTCAGTTTTTCCGAGATTATCAAAACCGCCGGTTCGCGCACAGAGGTTATAGTAAATTTTTTGGCTATTTTAGAACTATTAAAAGCGGAAAAAATTTTTATCACCCAAAATAACAGTTTTGAAGATATAGAGATAAACAAGATTTAACCAGACTTCGGTCTACAGTCTACAGTCTACAGTTTGTGTAGTCTGAAGTCTGTAGTCTGAAGACTTTTCATATTTTATGTCATTACTATCAAATATTGAATCCATTTTATTCGTAGCCGGTAAACCACTAAGCGCCAAAAAAATCGCCAAAGTTTTAAACTGCGACGAAAAAGAGGCGCAAAACGCTTTGGAAAATTTAGTTGTTAAATACAATATTCCTGAATCCGGCGTGGTAATTATTAGTAATAACGGCGATTACCAGATGGTAACTAACGCGGAAAACAAGGAAGCGGCGGAAAAATTTGTCAAAGCTGAAATCGGCGGAGAATTAACCAGACCTCAACTGGAAACACTGACAGTGATTTCTTATCGTGGGCCACTCACTAAACCGGAAATTGAACAAATACGCGGGGTTAATTGTAGTTTGATTTTGCGCAATCTCTTGATGCGCGGTTTGATAAAAGAGCATGAAGATCCGACCGGATTATTGCCTAAATACGAAGTGACTGTAGAATATTTGCGTCATCTGGGATTAAATGATATCAAAGAGTTGCCTGATTATGAAGTTCTGCATAACCATGCTTATATTTTGAAAGCTTTAGAGGAAACAACGGAAAAATAAAATGCTTGTTTTTAAATTCTCACAAAAATTTACCGATTTTTTCTTTTCTTTTGGACTGATGTTTATCGGTGTTTTTTTGTTGTTCTTTTTTTCGGTAATTATTGAAAACAAAAAATCGGATTTTCTTTTTCCTTGTTCTTCCCCGCGGCAAGAAGTTAATTTTGTCAGCTCAAGCAAGGATAAATTTCCGGATAGCAGGCCGGCTTGGCCTTTACCCAAAAACAATAATATTTTTTCTGCTACCAATACGGTTGAAGCTGTTTTTGTTATTGATAGTCAGACTGATAAAGAACTTTTTGTTAAAAATAGTGAAAATGTTAGACCTTTGGCCAGTATTACCAAACTTATGACCGTGATGGTATTGTTGGATTTGCCGATAAATTGGAGTTCAACTACTCAGATTTTGGATAGTGATACGGATTATTTCTCACATCAAATAAAAGTCGGTGAAGTTTATAAAATGAGCGATCTTTGGGATTTGGCGCTTATCAGTTCGGCCAATAATGCCATAAAAGCTCTTGTGCGAAATAGTGGTGTTACAGAGGAAAAATTTGTGCAATTGATGAACGTAAAAGCCAAAGATCTCGGTCTGTCTTCTATGACTTTTTCCGAACCGACAGGTTTGAGTTCATATAATACGGGTAACGCCAAAGATGTGGCAAAACTTCTCAAAGAAGCGTTAAAATCGGAGAAAATTTTGAAAAGTCTGCAAAAAGGTCAGTATTACGCCAGCCCTCTAAACGGCGGTAAACCGCGGTTAGTTTATAATACCAATTGGCTGCTTACCGATTGGATGCCAAATAAATTTTCCGCAGGAGCAATTGTCGGTAAAACGGGTTATATCAACGATTCCGGGTATAATTTTGTCGTGCGTTTGGCGGATAATAAAAATCACCAAATCATTATCGCGGTGATGGGGGCATCCAACAATGAGGCTAGATTTTCCCAAGCGCGAGATTTGGGAGAGTGGATTTTTAAAAATTATGTTTGGCCGGATGAAGAAGGCTACGTTGAATTGATTAGATAACTTTGGTCTAGTTTGTTTATTTGTGATATACTTTTAAAAAGCCTGATTTAATATTGAATACTGGATATTGAGTATTGTTTTTTAGAAAAAGTAATATCCAATATTTAATATTCAATATTTTTGTCTATGCAAATCAAAACTCTCAAATCAATCAAAAATTTCAAAGGCAAGCGCGTTTTGGTCCGCGCCGATTTTAACGTTCCTATCAAAAACGGGAAAATCAAAGAACTGTATAAAATAGAAAAAAGTTTACCCACAATAAATTTTTTGATTAATAAGGGTGCCAAAGTTATTTTGTTAAGTCATTTGGGCCGTCCGGAAGGAATGGATAAAAGTTTGAGTTTGAAGCCGGTAGCCAAAGCATTGTCGGAAACTTTAAAAAAAGAAATTAAAATTAGTGATTTTAATAAAATCAAAAAAAATCCGGAAAATTATTGGATGGAGGCGCAAAATTTGATTTCTAAAATGGAAAACGGAGAAGTGTTGATTTTAGAAAATGTACGTTTTGTCAAAGGTGAAGAAAAAAACGATAAAGTTGTTGCAAAAAAGTTTGCCGTTCTGGGAGATATCTTTGTTTTGGATGGTTTTGCCGTTGCTCATCGTGATGCGGCGACTGTTACCGGTATTGCCAAACATTTGCCGTCCGTGGCCGGTTTATTGATGGAAGAGGAAATTTCGGGCTTGGAACGAATTATAAAAAAACCCAAAAAACCCTTCGTGGTTGTGTTGGGCGGAGCAAAGATGGAAACCAAAATACCTCTTTTGAAACAATTTGGCAGTTCTGCGCATTATATCTTGGTAGGGGGAGGAATAGCCAATACGTATTACTTTGCCAAGGGCGCCCAAATTGGCAATTCAATTTTTGATAAAAATAGGAAAAAAGAAGCTCTTTTTTACGGTAAAAAGAAAAACGTCATCATGCCACTTGATGTTATTGTAGGGACGGAAAAAGGACAAAAATGCCGTGTTGTGGACACAGATAACAACTTTATTTTAAAAAATAAAGAAGCGATTTTTGATATCGGTCCCAAAACCATTGCTTATTATGCACAGATTATCAAAAAAGCCAAAACCCTTGTTTGGAACGGTGCTATGGGATATTTTGAACAACATCCTTATGAATATGGCACTTATGCGATGGCTCGTTTATTTGCCGCCAAATCCAAAGGTCCGGCTTTCGGAGTTTGTGGCGGAGGAGAAACTGTAGAGGTTTTGAAAAAACTTGGGTTTATGGAGGATGTTGACTTGGTCAGCACTGGTGGGGGAGCGATGTTGGAGTATCTCAGCGGGAAAAAATTACCGGGAGTGAAAGTTGTGACAAAAAAATAAAAAGATGTTATAATTAAAATATCAATAATTTATTTAATTTATTTTTCTTTTTGTCATTCGACAAAAAGAAAAAGGAGGTTTTATGCCTATCAATCCAAAAACCGCAATACCCCCTTCCGAGCTTGAAAAAAAAGCTTGCGGGACAAATTGCGCCTGCTGCCGTTGCGGGTACACTTACGGCAAAAAAATTATTATGGTAATTTTGGCGGTTTTATTGCTTTACGGTATTTTTTATATCGGGGCTGTTAGCCGTAATGCTATAAAAGGTTATAATTTTATCGGTAAAGCTCCGCAAAACGAACGCAGTATTTCTATTAACGGTTATGGTAAAGTAACAGGTCGCAATGATATCGCTGTGACCACCATCGGTTTTAGTAATACCGATAAAGAAGTCAGTGTGGCGCAAACGGAAAATAAAAAAGTGATGGATAAAGTGATGACTGATTTGCGACAGCTGGGTATTGAGGATAAAGATTTGCAAAGTAACTACATGATTTATCCGGAGTATAATTATACTCAAGATAAAGGCACGCAACTGAAAGGGTATAAAGTTACTCACAACATTACCGTTAAAATTCGCGATCTTTCCAAAGTGAATGAAGTTCTTAATTTAGCCGGTAAATACGGGGCCAATGAAGTTAGCGGTCTGAATTTTACCATTGACGATCCGGAAAATCTCAAAAAAGAAGCTCGAGAAAAAGCTTTAGCCGATGCCAAAGAAAAAGCTCAAGTTTTGGCGCAAAAACTCGGTTTAAAAATAGGCGGAGTGATGTATTATAGTGAATATGAAGCCAGTAACGATGCTTATTATTCTCGTAGTTTTATGGGCGCTGAAGGGGGCGGTATCGGTGGCGGTTATGCTCCGGAAGTCACAGCCGGTGGCAGTAAAGATGTGGTAATGAATGTAAATGTAACTTACGAAATAGTGAGATAAAAAAGTTTAAATCAAGAGACCTCTGAAAAATTTCAGGGGTCTTTTGTTTTATCGAGTTTTATGGTACTATAATGACGATTATTGTTTATTATTTATTGTTTATTTTTTGTAAATTCCGGTTTTGATATGGTAATAAACAATAAATAATAATTAATAATTTTTCATTATAAGCAAAGCTTGAAATTTCGTCAAGCTTCATAAAAAATAAAATACATTTTATTTTTTACTCATCCTTAGAAATTATGAAAATTAAAAGAATTATTGCCCGAGAAATTTTGGATTCTCGCGGAAATCCGACTGTTGAAACTACTGTTACTTTGGTAAACGGTATTAGTGGTAAAGCGACCGTACCATCAGGGGCTTCTACAGGCACTCGGGAAGCTTTGGAATTACGCGATGGCGGTAAACGATACGCGGGTAAAGGTGTTTTAAAAGCTATAAAAAATGTTAACGAAAAAATCGCCAAAGCAGTTGTCGGGATGGAAATTGATAAAATTCAAGAAATAGACGCTAAGATGATTAAACTTGATGGCACCAAAAACAAAAGCCGACTCGGAGCCAATGCTATCTTGTCGGTTTCTTTGGCTTGCGCTCGAGCCGGGGCGCAAAACGTCAAAATGCCTCTTTATAAATATTTACGCCAAGTTTATAAAATAAAAGAAAAAAGTTTTGTTTTACCGCAACCGATAATGAATATTCTCAACGGCGGAGTTCATGCCGATAGTGGTTTGGCTATTCAGGAGTTTATGATTATCCCGCAAGCCAAATTAATAAGTGAAAAAATCAGAGTTGGTGCGGAGATATTTCAAAATTTAAAAAATATTCTGAAAAAACAAAATTACACCACTTCTGTTGGAGATGAAGGTGGTTTTGCACCTCACCTAAAAAACAACGAAGAAGCGATAAAAATAATTTTATCAGCTATAAAACAAGCCGGGTATAAACCGGGCAAAGATGTATTTTTGGGGATGGATGTGGCGGCTTCGGAATTTTTTGAAAATAATAAATATAATTTTGAAAAAAATAAAAAATTCACTTCAGACCAAATGATCGTAGTTTATGAAAAATGGCTGAAAAAATATCCGCTTATTTTGGTAGAAGACGGACTGAGTGAACAAGATTGGCCGGGATGGAAAATTTTAACCGCCAAATTGGACGATAAATTGATTTTGGTGGGGGATGATATTTTTGTCACTAATCCGGAAATTTTTTCCAAAGGCATAGAACAAGGAATAGGTAACGCTATTTTGATAAAAGTTAATCAAATCGGCTCTCTTTCTGAAACTATGGAAACCATTGCTCTGGCTAAAGAGACCGGATATAAAACCGTGATTTCCCATCGTAGTGGAGAAACCGCCGACACTTTTATAGCGGATTTAGCGGTTGCGGTAAACGCGGATATGATAAAGACGGGGTCGTTATCACGCAGTGAAAGAGTGGAAAAATATAATAGGTTGATGGAGATAGAGAGTGAGATAAAATAATTTCAAATTTCCAATATCCAATGTCAAATTAATAATTTTGAAATTTAATATTTGAAATTGATTGGAAATTGGGAATTGGGCATTGGGATTTAAAAAGTAAAAAAACAGCAAAAAATTTTTAATAGATATTTATGTTAAAAAATAATAAAACTCGCGTGATGCTGGTGGTTATGGATGGCTGGGGAATAGCTAATATCAAAAACAAAGGTAATCCGATAACACCAAAAAATGCGCCGAATTATTTCAGATGGTTAAAAGAATATCCAAATACCAAACTGGAAGCCAGTGGAGAAGCGGTCGGGCTTTTTAAAAACCAAGATGGTAATAGTGAAGCCGGTCATATGAATTTAGGTGCCGGACGAGTGGTAAAACAAGATGCGATGTATATTACCGACGCGATAAACGACGGAACTTTTTTCAAAAATCCGGCTTTTGATCAAGCTGTTCATCATGTAAAAAAATACAAAACATCCGCACATCTGTTGGGTTTGCTTTCCAATCACAACAGCGCTCACTCTTGTCCGGAGCATCTGTATGCACTGCTTGATTATTTTCATCAAGAGGGTATAAAAAAAGTTTATCTGCATCTTTTTACCGACGGGCGGGATTCCGGACAGCACGATGCTCCACAGCATTTGAAACTTTTACAAGAAAAATTTCACGGTTCGGAAAAAATTGCCACGATTATGGGGAGATTTTATGGGATGGATAGAGGTAAAAATTGGGAAAGAATAAAAAAGGCCTATAATGCGCTTACCGCCTGTCGCGGTTGTCGCACCGCCACTTCGGCGGAAGACGCGCTGACTCTGGCGTATAATTCCGGTGAGACTGATGAATTTATTCAACCCACGGTGATTGCGGAAAAAAAGAAGCCGATAGCTAAAATCAAAGATAATGACGCAGTGTTTTTTTTCAATTTACGATCCGACAGGGCGCGTCAATTAACTAAGGTTTTTGCGCAAGATGATTTTGAAAAGATGAATCCCGGAGCTTTTCGTCGTTCATTTGTTCCCAAAAATATTCGCTTTGTGGCAATGACTGACTTTGGTCCGGATTTACCCAGGGTTTTGACCGCTTTTCCATCTCGAGATATTGTAAATAGTTTACCGCAAATTCTCTGTCCGCTAAAACAATTGTATATTTCCGAAACGGAAAAATACGCCCATGTTACTTACTTTTTTAACGGCGGTTATGCGCGTCATTTTTGCGATGAACGCTGGATAAAGATAGAAAGTAAAACAGTGTCTAATTATAAAGAATGTCCGCAAATGAGTTCCAAAGAGATGACAGATGTGTTAATCAAAGAAATAGAAAAAAAAGAATATAAATTTATTTGCGTCAATTATCCCAACCCCGATATGGTTGCCCATACCGGAGATATGGAAGCTGGTGTTTTGGCGATTAAAAAAGTTGATCAGGAAGTTGAAAGACTTTTGAAAGTTGCGCAAAAAAATAAAGTTACAGTTTTGATTACGGCTGATCACGGCAATGCCGAAGAAATGATAAATATCAAAACCGGAGAAATTGATATCGAACATTCCAATAATCCGGTACCGTTTATATTGGCGGGTAAAGAATATTATAAAAAGAAAAAAAGAATACCAAAAGGTAAATTGGCTGATGTGGCGCCGACAATTTTGAAATTATTGGGACTTAAAAAACCCAAAGAAATGACGGGAAAGAGCTTGATATAAAATTTTAAATTTTTAATTATAAATTATAAATCAATTATAAATTATTAAATATTTAAAATTAGATATTATTTTAAAATTTATAATTTATAATTTTTCTTGATTATGTATAAATATCGCCCAGTAGTATTAGTGATATTAGACGGCTGGGGAGTGGCGCCGGCTGGTCCGGGTAATGCCATAACTTTGGCCAAAACTCCGGTTTTGGATGGTTTGAAAAAAAACTATCCTGTTTCCACTTTAGTAGCTTCCGGCACGGAGGTTGGTTTGAGTTTTGGTGAAATGGGTAATAGCGAAGTCGGGCATCTAAATCTTGGCGCTGGCAGAGTTTATTATCAGACACTGCCTCGTTTGGATAATGAAATAGCAAATGGCAGATTTTTTCAAAATCCGGCCTTTTTGCAAGCTGTTGAACATGTTAAAAAAAATAAATCCAAACTTCATTTGATGGGGCTTGTCGGAGGAAAGGTACACAGCAGTCCGGAACATTTATACGCATTACTGAAATTGGCCAAAGAAAAAGGATTGAAAAATGAAGTCTTTATTCATGCTTTTTTGGACGGCCGTGATTCTATTTACAATTCCGGTAAATTTTTTGTTGAACAACTTTTGGAAAAAACCAAAGAGTTAAAAATCGGAAAAATTGCCAGTTTGACCGGACGTTATTATGCTATGGATAGGGATAATCAATGGGATAGAACGGAAAAAACTTATAAGATGTTGGTTGGCGGAGTATCTGAAAGACAAAATAAAGATGTTCTACAGGCTATAGAAGAATCTTATGCGCAAAAAATTTATGATGAAGAATTTCTGCCGACTTTGATAATGGAAAAAAATATTCCAACAGGTTTGATAAGCGAAAATGATGCGGTAATTTTTTTCAATTTTCGTCCTGACCGCGCTCGTCAACTTACCAAAGCTTTTGTATTGCCGAGTTTTGAAAAATTTTCACGCACTAAGCTTAGTAATTTATTTTTTGTAACCATGACCGAATATGAAAAAGAATTGCCGGTAGAGATAGCTTATAATCCCATAGTTTTACGCAATGTTTTGGCGGAAGTTGTCAGTCGTGCCGGTTTGAAACAGTATCATCTTGCAGAAACGCAAAAATATGCCCATATCACTTTTTTTCTAAACGGCATGGTAGAAGAACCATATCCCGGGGAAGATAGGTATATAGCCCCTTCACCAAAAGCGTCTTCATTTGAAGAAGTTCCGGAAATGGCGGCTGGAGAAATTACGAAAAAAGTTATTGAGGTAATAGATAGTGGAAAACATGCTTTTATTGCAATAAATTTTGCCAATGGCGATATGGTCGGACATACTGGAAATCTGGAAGCCACTATTAAGGCAGCGGAATTTACAGATAAATGTTTGGGAGAAATAGTGGATAAAGTTTTGCTCAAAAACGGTGCTCTGGTTATCACCGCTGATCACGGTAATGCGGAAGAAATATTTAATTTACAAACCGGAGGTATGGATAAAGAACATTCAACCAATCCGGTTCCTCTTTATATCGTCAGTAATGACCTATTTGGTCAAGCCGGGCCCGGCGGAGATCCTCCGGAAGGGGATTTGAGCTTGCTTTCGCCGGTTGGCATGTTGGCCGATGTCGCACCGACCATTTTGGCGTTGCTGGGCTTACCGCAACCGGAAGAGATGAATGGGCGGTCTTTAGTATAAAGTATTTAGTATATAGTATTAAGTATAAAAAATCCGCAATACGCGGATTTTTTGACTTTATAGACATTATGGACATTAAGGACTTTATAGACTTCTCTGCATTTTCCCTTTTATTTCACCAACAACCAAATCTTCGGCTTTTTTAATGTCAGTATCTGTAAGGGTAAAAGTAGCTTGTTTGCGTGAACCGGTAGGGGAAAATTTTTGCGTCAGTTGCATGGCATCATAGTCTTTTTCTGTATTTAATATTCCGACAACTGAATTTCTTTTTGTTTCATGAAGAAGCAATATGGCTTTGGCTTCCGGACTATTGCCAATAAGCTCGTTGATAATATCCTTGAGCTCTTCTTCTTTGGCACCGGTTTTGGTAAAATCATCTCTGATTATTTTAGTCCAAAAAAGCCCGGTTTCATTATCGTTTTGTAAGTTGGTTAGGGCTTGGCCCCAGAGTTTCAAAATAGCGATTGTTTTGGTTCGATAGAGATTTTGAACTACGAGTTCACGATCAGCCCCGAGATTCATCAATTTACTGGCTAGATTCAAAGTGTAAGGAGTAACATTTTGAGTTTTGAAACTTTTGGTTTGCGCTATCATACCGGTTAAAAGCGCAGTGGCTATTTCTTGGTCTATCAAACTTTCGTTTATTTTACTCAAAACATTTAAAATGATTTCACAGTTGGAAGTGGCGGTTAGTTCGTTGAAATTGATTTGTCCGAAATTCTCATTTCCCGCATGATTATCAAAATTCACTATCGGAGTGCGATAAAAAAGATCCGTATTATTGAAAAAAGTTGAACCTAAACTTTCCAGATCAGAAACTCCCACAGTGATAATCAAATCGTATTTGTAAGTTGATTGAGCGGTGCGTAAATCGTTTTTGGTGATAAAACCTTCTTTTGGAGTTAAGAAGATAGACAGTGTGCTGTCTTTGACATCATAGGAAATAGTCTCCAGTTTGGTGCGAGAAATATCTACTTTGATGATCATCTTTTGTAAATTGGTAATGGAGGGTTTTATTTTTGATAAATCGGTTAAAAAATTTAATCTACTCGGGTGCTCAAATCCTTCGGAAACCACCTCGGCGAATTTATTGTTTTTTTTGATATATTTTTTCAAGGCCAGTGCTCCAGCAATACAATCTTCGTTATTTTTGTTAGCAAAAACAATCAGCACGCTCCGGCTGGTATCTAAAAGTTTTTTAAATTGTTCATAAGTGTTAAGCATATCTTGCGTTTCGTCCTGTCTCTCTCCGTTATTTCAGGAACCAATCATTATATTATAAAGAGAAAAAGTTGTCAAGCGGTAGAAAAAAGTATTTTTCTGGCTAAAACTGAACAAAAAAGAGGCCCCTGACAGAGGCCTCCATAAAGAACGAAGTTACTTTTTAAAGATATATTTGTCGTAGGAAGACAAACAAAGTAACTGTATAGACATCATTATCGTGAATATTATCAGGGGCGTGTATGTTTTGATTTCAAACCCCAGATAAATCGCCCAAATAAAGCTGGCAATACCTACAACCAATGAATATTGTTTGTAGGAGAAAATGTACGAACCTTCGCTTCTTGGAGCTACGGTTATATTAGAGGTTTCAAAAGCCTCTTTCATCAGTAGCATTGAAGTGAAGATCATCAATAGAGAAGTTACCGCGCTTTTTGTGTATCCTCCAAGAAGGATGCCGACAAAAAAACAGATTACCCCGAATATGTCGTGCCATGCTGCTTTTATGCACGCATAATAATTTTCGGTGGTATTTTTAAAATTCTTTCTTTTCAATTCTTCTTTCGCTTGATATGACCAAGCGACTTTGAGCTTATCCTCGGATAACGCCTCTATCTCTGTTTCATCTCTCCATTGTTTTGCCAAGTCTTCAAGCCCTTCCCTTGTTATCAACTCTTTTTCTTCCAGGAGGTTGTAGTTGTCAATTACTCGGTAATAGTCTTCTCGGTTGAGACTAACATATTTTTCAGCACGGAGATTTTCGGCATATTCGGCGTCAAGTTCCTTTTCGTATTCTTTTATTTCCTTTCCGAGATTTTGTAAAAGAGTGCGTAACAGGGTCTGCTCGAGTTCATTTATTTCCGATTCGGTCAAGTCTGTTTTTTGACTCAAGAAGAGATATTTTTTCTCAAGCTGTTCATGCTCTTTTTTAGTGATAGACGGATATCCCTTTTTTTCGATACATTGTTTAAGTGTTTCTATCTCTTTTTTTAATTCCTGCAGATCTATATTTTTCATTGTTTCCTCCTTCTTTAAATTAAAAATGTACTGATGAAAGCAAAAAATAATAAAATTATTTTTATTGCTCCCAAATCAGAAAATAGCAGAGCTATGCCCAGTAAAACAAAGCAAATTACAGCAAAGGCAAGTCCTTTTTTTGCGGAGCTGTCTTTCTTTTTAAAAAACTCTTTTACAGTATCCTTCTGTTGTTTTTGAAGGATTCCGTATTTTTTTGCTGAATCATAAAGGATTTTAGCCATATTTTTCTCCTCTGTATAAGTTGTAAAGAACAGAGTATTATATCATGTTTTGAGCATTTTGTCAAGCCCGCTTAGCGGGCTAAAATTTGGCTAATACAAAAGAAAATAATTATATTTTAACTTAAATTTTGTTATATTTAGCTATGCTTAGCGTAACAATAGTTTATTTTTCTTTAAATTAGCCAAAATATTTTATATTAAATAGTGTTTATTTTGTCATTTTAATTTTTCAACAAACCGAAATCTTTGTAATTTTTTTATTTTTTAACTTTTAAAACCATGCATAGGCTGCCTGCAGGGTACGCAAGCGAAGCTTCTAGTAGTATTTCCTGCCTGCAGGGTACGCAAGCGAAGCTTCTAGTAGTATTTCCTGCCTGCAGGGTACGCAAGCGAAGCTTCTAGTAGTATTTCCTGCCTGCAGGGTACTGAAGCGAAGCTTCTAGTAGTATTTCCTGCCTGCAGGGTACTGAAGCGAAGCTTCTAGTACCCTGTGGATAGTTTTTATTTTGTAATTTTAGCCAAAAGGTGTTATAATAAATCTGTCCAAAATGACTTTCAAAATTTTGATTTTGAAAGTGGTTTAGGCGACTAATTTGTATATACCATGTCGTCTCTTTTGGGAAAAATCAAAGGATTTATTAGTAAGACCAAGAATAGGAAGATATATTTTCTGGTCGGTTTTTTTGTTTTCGCAAGCTTATTTTTATTGGTTGATCAGGTTAGAGCGGAAAGTATTATTGATTTTCGTGCCGGTTTTGTCGGAGCGATTACAGATATCCTTTTAGGTATTTCTGGCCTTTTTATTCGAGTGACTATTTGGATTTCTCAAGTTTTTATTGTCATAGCTTCTTATAATAATTTTATTAATTCCGGAGCGGTTACTTTGGGCTGGGTTTTGGTGCGTGATGTGGTTAATATGGCTTTTGTTATAATCTTGCTGGTTATCGCTTTTGGAACAGTGTTGGGATTGGAACAATATGAATGGAAGAAATTGTTGGTAAAATTGGTTTTTGCGGCTGTGATGGTTAACTTTAGTCGTTTGATTTGCGGGATCATCATTGATGCCGCACAAGTGGTAATGATGACTTTTGTAAATGGTTTTGCGGCTACTGCCGGAGGAAACGTTATCAACGGTCTTAATTTGAATAAAATTTATAACCTGAGCCAGAGCTCTGATCCGGCTAGGACTCTTAACGGAACCGATTTGTTGGCAACCGGTGTGGCGGCAGTATTTTTTGGAGCCATTAGTATGTTTGTTTTGGGAGCTTATCTTTGGGTGATTTTAGCTCGAGTAGTTTCTTTATGGGTTTTGATAATTCTATCCCCCATAGCTTTTGTCAGCAGTGTTTTACCGGCTACTCAAAAATATGCTTCTGAATGGTGGAAGGAATTTAATAATAACGTATTGGCCGGACCTATATTGGCATTTTTCTTTTGGCTGTCTTTTGCTATTGTCGGAGGAGGAAATTCTTTTCAAGAAGTTTTACCAAAAGATAAAGATACTCGTTTAGCCACGGAAAGCACTTTTAGTGGTGCCGGAGCCGGGATAGCCGAAGCTATGGAATGGGGAGCAATGGCTTCTTTTGCTATTGCTATAGCCCTACTTATTACCGGGGTGAAGAAAACTCAAGAGCTCGGTGTTACTGGTGCGGGAGCTCTAAGTTCGGCTATGAGTATGGCCAAGAAGGTTGGTATGACAGTCTCTGGTGTAGCGGCAGTTGGTTGGGGGGCAAAAAAAATAGCCCAAGGCGGAGTGTGGGCGGCCAAGGGTATGGCCATGAACGCCCCATTTGTTGGTGGATATGCTTTTATGAATCGTTATGAAAAGACAAAAGCGGGTACAAAAAGATTTACCGCTAAAAGTTTAAGAGAGGGCGGGGTGGTTGGTTCTATCTATAATCGTTCTGTTAAAAATGAAAGATTAAATAAACAACTCAAAGGAGAAAATGAAGCATGGGACAGTGTGCTGGATGATTTGTCCGGAACTAAGGCTAATTGGAATCAAAAAAATCAAAATGAAAGAGTAAAGGCGTATGCTGAATTATTAAAAAGGAGAAAAGAAGCCGGAGGTATCGGGGTGAAGGAAAATGCTCAGGCTTGGGTAGAAACCGAAGCTCCGGGAATTACGGAAGAAACTTTGGCAAAAGAGATAGAAGGTGCTCAAGCTGGCGGTTTGAAACAGGCCAGAGAGGATAGAATAAAGGATCAAATGGCTAAAATAAAAATGGGAGATTCCAACTATTTAGCAAGACAAACAGAATTAGAAAGATTAAGAAGCGAGTCTGAAGAATATAAAAAGTTTACTGCTGCAAAGCAAGAAAAAATATCATCTGAGGAAAAATTAAGAGCAGAAGGTCGTTTTGGGACTATGAAAGAGGAAACAGTTAAAACAAAACTTGAAGCACAACAACTTAAAGATGAGGTTGGTTCCAGGGAGTCTATCAGGGAACTTAAAAAAATTGAAGAACTATTGAAACAAGATAAAAGATTTAGAGACAAACAAAACGAAGTTTATAAACAGCAAGCTAGTGCGGAAACTTTAAAAATGATAGTAGAAGACGAGAAAAAATTGGAAATTGCCAAAGCCAAAGATACAGAAGCGGAAAAAAGATTTATGCCAAAAACCAACGAAGCCGCATACTGGGCGGAATTGCAATCCGGACGTGAAAAGAGTTTCGGTAATTTACAGCACGGCGAATTAGTTGCTATGGCAGCCCAAAATGCTAATAGAGTTGTTGATTTGGATAAAAGAAAAGGCTCTATGCCTTTGGAAAATTATGAAAGAGAACGAAAGGCTCTATTGTCTAATCAAGCCGCTATGGAATCCGTAGCCGCGAAAAATTTTGGTTCAGACGGTATAGCCGCAATACAAAAATCTATCAATGAAGCATATGGTATAAAATACGACAAACTTGATTCCGGAGATGTTTTTGCTCATCAGTTAGTGGAAACAGCCAGGTTAGCCGGTGAAAAAGTAGATTTTAATGAGATAAGAAGTGAATCCGAAAAAGAAACTGATCAGGCGGTAGAAGATAAATACGGAGCTCTAAAAGACGAAGATTATAGCGAGGCTTTTGCTGCCGAATATGAAAAAGTAAGAGATGGGGTATTAATGAAGATGACTCAAAAAATGTTTAAAATTGGTCAAGAAAAAATGGGTACGGAAAATTGGCAAACTGTTTTGCGTAATAATGACATTTCCTCCAGAGCGGCGGCTCCTTCGGGTTTTTCACATACTGTTTCTATGTATGATGGAACTTCCTTGGGTAAAAACGGTTTAGCTGAATATAAACTGCAAACAAATAAAAATAAAATTTTAGAAAGTCAAAAGTATTTTACCGGTCCGTTGTCTAATAAAGTAGGGGATTTGGAAAGCTTGTCAGGAATAGCTTCTGTTAACAGTAGTGGTGAAATGGTGGGCTTGGACGAACACGCTCAAAACATTATTATCCAAACTTTGAGGAACTTTACATTTCAAGGGCGTATTCACGGACGTCTTTCCTCGGAGCTTTTAGGTTTGCTTGATTCTAAAACCGGGAATTTCAAAAACTTGGATTTAGGCAAAGATTTTATAAATACTTTTGAAAAAATGATAGAAAACAATGCGAAATCGGCCCAAGCTGTTTTGTCTAAAATCCCCAAGGAAGTCGCTCAAGCATTGTCTAAATCCAGTGAAAAGATAGCCGACGCGGTTAAAAAAGGTGTGGAACAAGGAACAAAAAAGCAAGGTAAAAATAAAAAATAAAAAGGAATATGATAAAAATACAGACAAATTTGGACGAAAATCAAATTAAAAATTTACAGGCTGAAATTGACATGTTTACCAATGAACAAACAGATGTCTTTTTTAACGATTTGATAAATATCTTTTCGGCTACAGAATTTGAAGAAGATTATGAAATGAAAAATTCCTTCTTGCGTTGGTTTACGGAATTAAGCATTAAAAAATTCTTGATTTTACCTGTAAATTTTCTTGAAGAAGTTTTTTTTATAAAACAAATATCTACGTCTTTTTTGTTAGGTTACGATGTTTTGGATAGATTGTTGTTTTATATAGCCGCGAATTATTACCTGAAAAACACGGAAGAAATTTCACGAGATTTTAATTCATTTAAAGAGTCTGTTGAAAAATCAGGGGCGATTATTGGAAAAATTGGGGGTCAAAAAATTGTTTTTTCCGATATAATTGCGAAGTTTAATCAAATTCAAAACATTAACGAGTTTAAAAAATATTTGGCCGGTCTTTTTGACGATATAATAAACCAAGAAGATTACTTCGGTGAATATTTTACGGATAATAAAGAAATTTTTGTGGAAAATGTTTCTAAATTTATAGATTTTTTGTTTGGTTCCGAAAAAAAAGATGTCTTTAAAATAGCGGATGATTATGTTCGTGTTGGAGAATTAAAAAATGACAAAAAAGACAGTTTGAAAAAAGAAGAAAGTATTAATGATAAAATTTTACAAGTACCTTCGTATTCGCAAATCAAATCAAAAATCCTCCAATTTTTTCCCAAAGACGAAAACGGTGAAATCATAGACACTGAGGGCGTGTTTGAAGTTTTGGAAAAAACCGCAAATAAATACAATGATGAAAAAATCAAAGAGCTTTATTATTACAATGAAGCGACGGAGAAGTTTGAATGGGGAATATAAAAAATTATTGCGTATTGATTATTGTTTATTTTTTAAAAACATAAAAGTTTTTTAATAAACAATAAACAATAATTAATAATTCGTTCTGCTTTAAAGTATGAAATTTTTTAATAATATAAATAAGCTGATAGTAATTTTTCTTCTGCTTATTTTTTGTTTTGCTCTTATACCTTTTTCTCCCGCCAAAGCTCAGTGGGCGATTTCGGGATATCCAACCGGAGATCAGTGGTTTGTTTCTCAACCTATCAAAGAAAAGTTGGAACAAACTAGTAAAAAAATAACCAACACTTTGATAGATTCGGTTTTTATGGGAGTTATTAAAGGTACGGAATATATTTTGAACAAAGTTGCTTATGATTTTGCGGTCACTTTGGCTTCCGGCAATTGGGGGCAATCGCCTTTATTTCAAAGGAAGAGTGTGGGAAATTATTTTGCCGGAGTAGCCGGGGATGCTATCGGGACCGCGCTTGATAGTTTTGGTAAAGGGATAGGTTTCAATCTTTGTACACTACCGGATGTAAAATTAGATTTGGCTTTGAAATTGGGATTACATTTGGCTTACAGCGAACCGCAACCCAGTTGTACTTGGCAACAATTAAAACAGTCATATAGCGAAGAAGGTTTGAAAAGTAAATATTGGGGCAAAGACGGAGAGAATTTCGCCAAAATGTTTAATACTTCCATCAAAATAGAAGACACGGATTTGGGAGTAGGTATTGCAGCCAAAGGCAAGATAGATGCTTATGTGGCAAAAACAGAAAGAGATGCGGAGTTGGCCAGACAAGAAGGAAGCGGGGCTAAACCTCTAAGTGCTATGATTTCCGGAGATATTTTAACTCCGGCAGAAGTTAATAAAGATGTTCTGCGCGGTGCTTCTCCGGCAGCCAGAGCCGAATCTGATAAACAGACCACCGCTCAATATATGGGAGCCGCTTTTACTCGCGGTTCTGTCCAAATGCTCAAAAATGTCGCTTCTACTTTTATCAACACTCTGGCTGGTACTATGATGGATAATTTTTTGAACAAAGGGATGTTCCCGTTTGGTTTGGGTAAAATAAAATGTGTTCCGAGCTATCTCAAAATCGGCGGTTTGGCGATAGACACTTGCGTAGAGAGTAAATATACGGCCGAGGGGTATTATGAAGACAGTCGTGTTTCTACATATCGTCAAGAAGCGGCGATGATTTTTGCCGATTTGCTTGTTGCCAGGACAAAAAGCGATGATAAATATGATTTGCTGAGTAGATTTGAATCTTGTAATCACGATGAGAGTGATACGACCGAAAATTGTATTTTGGATCAAAAGTTCGCCACTTATCTGCGAGAAGTGGATTTGTCCAAAAGACCTCTCACTATTGCCGAAGCGCTAGAATCCGGCGCTATAGATGATTTTGCTATCATCGGTCCAAACACTGATAAAAGCATTGCTTTGAAAAACAGTCGTTGTTTTGAAGATGGATATTGTTATTACAACATCAAAGTTCTCAGAAAAGCCAGGGTTTGGCCTTTGGGTATGGAAATCGTGGCCGCGACCGCGACCGGTACGGTGAAACTTTCTCAAGTTATCGCCGGTTTTAGTGATTCTAACTCCGCTTATTATAAGATGGTCAATCCAAATTGGGTTTTGAAAATGCCAAAAACCAGATGTAAAGCGGTTGCTTATTCTTCGCTTACTATCGGGAAAGACAGTCCGATGCGTCAAGAAGTTTGTGAGGATTTACAAACTTGTGTAGGTTATGACAGTAAAGGAAATTGCAATGCATACGGCTATTGTTTGGAAGAGAAAAATATTTGGAAATTTAACGCTGATTATTGCGATAGTCAATACGAAACTTGTAAATCTTTTACTTCTTCCAAAGGTAAAAACGTAACTTATTTGCAAAAAACATTGGATACCACTTGGTGTGATAAACAAAACTCCGGTTGTACTTTTTATACCGCTTACAAAAACGATCAAGGAAAATGGGCGGAAAAAGTTTCTCCGACTGTTTCAATAACTGTCGCGATGAGCTCGCAAACTACGCCGGATTTTCTTTCAGAGAGCGGCGCCGGAGCTTTTCGTAATAATTATTCTTATTTTTTCAATAATCAAGTTCAAACATGTCGTGAAGAAAATGCCGGGTGTAGTCGTGTTTTTGCCGTATTTAACAACAAAGCCGAGCGGGAATTATTTATCAAAAAAGCGCCGGATTATCTGCGTTGTTATGATACGGACAGCAATCCCGATAACGGTATTCAATGGCCGAAAAATTTATCAGATTTAAATAAAATCAGACCGGTTGATTCCAAGGCTTGTTTGAATTATGCCGGTATTTGTTTGCCGGAAGAGGAAGGGTGTAATACTTACAAACGAGTCCCGTTAAGTATTTTCAAAGAAGGTTTGGAAGAAACTATTATCGGTAAATTTGCTCGTCATACCGCAACTACCACCGGTGTTGTGCTCAACGATGAATGTCCGGCTAGCTGTGTCGGTTACAATGCTTATAAAGAACTTGCAAACAGATATAGTAACGGCAATAATCTGGTTTATATCATCCCCAAAGAAGAAGCTCTTTGTAAACCTGAAGAAGACGGTTGTAGCGCTTTTGTAAATCTCAATGTAACATCCGGCGGTAATGTCCAGACCGAATATTATAGCAATTTGCGGTTATGTATGATTCCGGATCAAAACAAACAAAAGAATTTTTATACTTATGAAGGTCGTGAAGGCGGAGGTTATCAACTCATTTCATATACTTTGCTTAAAGATAGCAACGGTTCGCCAAAACAACTTTATCGCGATCAGGATGAATTTGCGAGACTAAATGGTAATTGCAGTCCGTCAACAGCCGGCATTGGTGAATGTAGAGAATTTATAGACGAACAAGGTAAAAAACATTACGCCTATCTGGATAAAACAGTAGTTGCATCAAACAGTTGCACGCCGTATCGCGCGATTAAATCCGAGTTTTACACCGGTAACAGTTGTTTGGGTAGTTACGGTTCCAATACAGCGGATAATTCTGACAGGATAGCTTATTATGATGTATCTTCCGGTTATTGTATTTATAACGGCTTACCGCAAAATATAGTCGCTTCCACGCAGAGCAGTGTTGCTTGTAGTCAAGACAAAGTTTCTTGTCGTCGTTATCAGGGTAGCACCGCTTATTATGTCAGCACAGCTTTACCGCTTCAAACTTTTGATAATGCGATTATCGGTCAGGATATCAACAGAGATGTTTGGGGTAATTCCGATGCCAATGATCTCAATACCACTTCCAGTATTTCTACCGAGAGTTTGACCCAGGGAGGTAGGTCTTACAAAGTAACTGTAAAACCCGGTAGTACTGCCGGAGTTAAAAGGATGAATATTAAGATGATAGAGGGTAAAACTTACAAAGTTTCTTTCTTGGCCAAAGGTCAAGGTGGTGCATGGGGTGTTAGGATTTATCATAGATTGTATAATTTTCAAGACCTCTACGGTAACGAAATGAATTTTACTCCGACTGACAATTGGCGTAAATATGAGTTTACTTTTATCGCTACGTTGGCCGATGAATGTAAGTCCACTTCACATTTGACTTTCAGAAATATTGTTTCAGGGAATCATGCTTTATTTTTGGATGATGTGTTTATTCAAGAAGTCAATGATACGGTTTATTTGGTGAAAAATAAACTTTCTGTCCCGTTAGAATGTGATTCAAATCAAAATGATAATTTACCCGGCCCGGTATTGGGCTGTCGCGCTTATACTGTCGGTAGTAGTAAAGATGTTGTAAATTTACACAATTTCTCTTATTTATGTCGTGAAGAAGCTGTCGGTTGTACCAGGTTGGCTGATACTTATAATAAAAATGTCAATATTCCGACCAACACCTGGCAAGTATTTAATCTGTGGTTAAATAAACCCAGTGGTAGCAATAAAGCCGTTACCAGTATTTTGGGAGTTGAGTATAGCTGTATCGTGCCGGACGGAGAAACTGGGTGTTATATAAACGCTTCTGGTATAGGACAGGGAGCAGCCGGGGGAACGTATGTAACTTCTACAATTTTACTTTATCAAAATACCAAACCGTCCACTACTCCTATTTATCTGACTTTGCGAAAAAATAATTGGGTGGATAATTTTTGCAACAAAGAAAATGTCGGTTGCACTTTGATGGGTAAGGGTTATGAAAATGCCACAGGGACTTATGTTTTTGAAGATACTTATGTCATCAACAATCCTTCTGCTTATGAAGGGCAAGGTGAAAATAATCCGGGAACTCTTTGTTCTCAGCAAGCGCAGGGTTGTGATACTTGGCGTTCCGGTTCGGGAAATTATTATTTCAAAGATCCGGAAAAGATCGGTGAAAAAATTTGTGTTTATAAAGAAGTTGTCGTCAATAATCATAAAGTCGGACGCTGGTTTTTGAAAGGAGTTAAAAACGAAAATAATGAAGATGTGGTTTGTCCGTCCAGTTGGCTTGCTAACATGCCGGCTTTCAGTGCTGCCGATTATAAGGGATATGTGGGAGAATGTCCTCCATCTCAAGACGGTTGTACCAGATATGACGATCACAACGATATTTCGGTAAAAAAATGCAAACTTTCCGGTATCAAGTGCGATTATGACAAAGATTGTTCAGGTAAACAAGACGATGTTTGCATTCCATCTGCCAGCTCTTATTATCTGATAGACAATGGACGGCTAACGGAAAAAATCAACGAAACTTGTCCCAACGGAGCTAGTATCAACTATGGTTGTATTTTGCTTGACAAAGTTAGTGATCCCAAAAAACTCTATAATACCCAAGCAACTTATGCCGCCTCGGCCGCTGTTGCCGGTGCTCCGGTAGTTCCTTCGCAAACAGATACAAAAGATGCCAATATTTTGGCCAAAGTAGTTCGTGATCGCGAATGCAATCTTTGGATGTATTGCAATAGTTATCGGGTTGAAGATGATACTGCCAAGTGTTATAGCTTTGGTTTGTGTAGTAAATCACAACCAGGTATGTTTGCCGAAGGATCTTGTGAAACAGATGTTCCGTTAAACGATTGGACTTGGCTTAATAAAAAAATAACCAAGGATGAATATAGAAATGATAGAGGGGTGGGTTGGTCGGATCCGGAATTTAGCGGTCATATTTTATTCAATGCTTTTCAAATTCCTTCTTTGGGAGTGAGATATGTTCGCATGGATAATGTTGAGCCGTATAATCAAAATAATTTAGTCCAAAGCAGCGGAGAAGAGGGCGATTCTTTTGAACCTCGTTTGGTTCATCGAGAAAATAGTGGTAATATTTTTGTCATAGGACAAGGAAATGTTCAGGAATGTAACAAGTTTGATAATACCATGACAAAGACTTGCGGTTTGAATAAAGAGGGTTTGTGTTTGGGTGGAGAATGTATATATCCAATTACCGGTGGAGTTAGTGATTATGAAAGAAATCGTGAAAAAATCAGAAGTTCCGGCAAGCTTTCTTGTCGCGGTTATCCGGAGCAAAATAGTCCGTTTGATCCTTGGGGTATTTTGGATTTGGGAAAAAATGAAGCGACTCCGGGTTCCAAAAATAATTGGATTTTTGAAACCGGCAACACCACATTGGATATTTGTCGAGTTACCCAAAAAGGCCAAACTTGCGATTGTAGTTATAAAAAGGTGGAATACAGCGGAACTAATTTTTATTATCCGTTAGCCAGCGGAGACACGCCGGCCTTTATTTGCATGGGTGGGGAAAATGACGGGAAACCCTGCAATAGTCTCTCAAACAGTGAAACTGAATGTCCAAACGGGGCTTGTTTTGCCAAGAAAACAGAAAACGAAGTTCAAGGTTGGCGGGGTTATTGTGTGGAAAAAGATGAACGCTTTACCGCTTATGGGCAGCTGGGTAATCCTTGCTTGACTTGGTGGCCGATAGAGGTTGTGCCTGGTGCTCCTGATATTTGGTTGATAGATAGGAAAGCCTCTTACGAAGGCAATGAAAGTAAGGATAGATATATGTGTTTGGCAAATCAGCCTTTGAAATTAAAGCCATTACCAAAAGTGCAGTTTGCTTTTAATGCAAACAATCCGTATGGCTTGGCAGAAATAAAAAACCCAAAAAATTTAAAAATAAAAACAGAAACTACGACGATTGAAGTTATCCAGTATTGTCCGTTAGGAGGAAATTCTCCAGAAGAGGGTTGTTTACAATTAGGAGGAGCAGAAGGCGGGGCTTTTAATATTAATTTATTGCAAAGTGATAAAGCTATCACCACCACTACTGTAGTTTATAAAGAAGAGTGTGAATGTACTTCTGATTATAAAAAGCGAGGCGGCTGTGAAACAGTTGGGGAAAAAGTTGATAAATTAAAATGTACGCCAAATATGATAACAGGGGGTTTTTGTACCACGACAGAGGGTGGTATACCTGGTAATCCGTTTAGTTATGTTAGTAGTACATATGATAATTTTTCCTGTTATACTCCTACATCAGAAGACGTTACAATAAAAGCCGTGGCCATAAACGATGTTAATAGGTATTCGGTTATAGGAAATGATTGGGTAAAAGGAAATCAGAAATTTGGCTTAAGTTTTGATATGGTCGTTGCAGGCTCGGTTGCTTTAATAGGTGCGACTATACCGGTAGTTTCTGCCGGAGCTTCTCTTATGGCCGCCGCAGTTGTCTCTTCTTTAGGAAGTTTAGTTGGGATAGTAGCAGTGCTTGGAATATTTATTGACTGGATTGCGCAATCTGCTCAAACTGTTGTTATAAAACATCCTGTTTCTTCAGCTTTTGTTTATAATTTACCGCTAAATGCTCATATTTTACAATGCGTTGATGGAAGTGGTAAAAATTTTCCTTTATTAGCACAAGATATAAATAGTGAATTAAAAGAAGAAAATACCAGAGTATATTGCTCTCTAAAACTAAACAATGAAAAAACGAGTGCCTTTCAAGATCAGACTGTTGGTGCTATAGAACCTAGTTTTTATAATGGAGGATTAATAAAAAAATCAGACATTGTTAAGATAGATTTAGTTTTAGGAAATAATTATTGTCAATTACACAAAAAAGGGGTTGTTAGTTTTTTTGGCTTATTTGAGTCAGAGGGATGGCCGGTTAAAGATGGGTGTGATAACGAAATTGTTAGACAAGAAGCAACGGGCAAAAAGAAGTTTTTTACCAATAATATTATTTCTTTTGAAAATAAAGAGATAACTGGCTGTAAAGTTGAAAAAGATGAAAATTGTCTAGGTCTTTATAAACAAACTCAAGACGAGGAAGAGCATGATTGTAAAGAATTTGATGATGTTTGTATTACAGAATATAAATATAGCGAAGTTCCTTATTACACAGAAGGTGGAGATTATAGAAATCAACTGGTCAGAAAAGATAGTTATAAAATTAATAACGGTAATACTGTTTGGGAAATCCTGGCTTTAGCCGATAAATGGTCTGAGGGGAGTACTGAAGAAGAAGTTTTTAAAAACCCTAATAAAGATAACGATGAAGTAACAGGTTTGTTTTATGATGCAATTCCAAGTAATCGCGGGTTACCAAATCAGTATAATAATTTTGAAGCTTCTACTTATAAAACAAGATTAAACGGTTTAGGGGCAAGGATAATTTGGGGAAAAAATGATGAATTACTTGGAGCGCAGCTTGATTTGCATGATGCGGATAAAGATGTAGCTGGGATATCATTTTTCTTTGTTATACATTTTACCGACGGTTCTTGCACGGAATTTGTCAAAGTTTCTAAAAACAGTATTGAGTCTGGAAATACGGCAGAAAGAGAACTGGATGCCAAACCGGTTACTTGGCGTCTGATGACAGGTAAGACTGGTATGGGCGATAAGTTGCACCCACTAACTACTAACGTGGTTTATAACATGAGAGCCAATGAAACTAGTATAAATAATTATAGTGCCAGCATAGAGTCGTTAAACAGGGCTTATTTTCAAGGGTTTAGAGACAGCCGTGATTTTACGGGCTATTTTACCAGAAGTGATTTGAACAATCCTGTTTTAACCACTTATTATTTGACCAAAGGAGAGGAATTTGGAAAATATTATTATACTGACAATAGAGTGAAAAGTGCCTTGGCTACTTATGAGAATAGAAATGCGATTTCTAAGGAGTTGAGATTGCCTATAGCAGGTATCTTCCCGCTTAAAGAAGTAATGACTACCCAGATGTTCCAAAAAATGTTTGTAAAGTCTTTCCCAACAAGCACAAGCTCTAATGAGCCAAAAAATTTGAGTTTTTATGCTCAAAGAGACTGCGCTGCGCCAAACGCCAATTGTGGTGTCGCTATCAAGCCACCGATTATCGCCGCTCCGCTTGACCTGAGCGCTTCGCCTGGTCTTTGTAGTTCTTTCAAAGAAGCCAGTGGCAAAACACAATGTAAAACGTTTGTTCTCAATACTCCGATTATCAACAAAACCGAGTCTAGCGGAAATTTGATAAATGGCACAGCTGTCACAGTAGGTGCGCAAGCAGATGTGGCCCTGGAATTTTATGCCTGGGCTGATCCGGCGCAAATGCCTGTGCGTAGAATCATGTATCAACAAGATCAGGGAGCAGACGCTATCAGATTGGAAGCTCGTTCTATCGGCAATCGTAAACCCATGTGTTCGGATTATGGTTATTGTGATTATAGTTTTGGTGGTTATGATTACAAATACCAAATACCTTGTAGCGAAAAAGAGGACTGTGTATTTTACGATGCAAAAAATACAACCGGAAATACTATGAATTTGATAAAAGCTAATTGCATAAAATTTGATGAAAAAGATATCAACGACCCTAATGGCTTTGGTAACATTAGTGGTAAAGACGGAACTGGCTGTAAAGACACACCATACGAATTCCACTTTACTTATAATACTACCCCAGGCACCAGCTTCCCGCGAGTCCAGGTGTTGGATAATTGGGGATGGTGTAGCGGGAGATGTGGACCAGACAATGGTTATAGTTATGGATGTTATGCTGACATAATTCCGAATCAGTGTGATCCCAATAGAGTTAGTGCACCAGCTGGATCAATTTCTTGGATAGAATACGATGGAAGTGTAATAGTGGAGTAAAATATTAAAATATTGGATATTAGATATTAAGATATTTTAAAAGTGAAATTAACCCCTGTGAAATCCTGCTGTTGGCAGGTCTGTCCCGATATAAAATCGGGACAGAATTTCACGGGGTAAATAAAAAAAGAGCCTTGGCGAAAGCCTTGGCTCTTTGGATTTCTGGGCGCTTATCGGTAGATGTCCATCCACCAATCAGCACACCAGTTGCCGTCTTTATATTTTACCGGTATATCTTCCGATAATTCTCGGCATTCAACTTCCCATTTATCAAAGAGTTCTTTTGGACAAATCCTTCTCCAAAGGAGTCCCTGATCTTTTCCAAAAGGAGTCGGATCGTGTTTAAAAAGGAACCAAATACAACCATTGTTGTATATAGTGTCAGGACCTTCTAAGGGGAGGCTTTCGTTTTGAGTCGTGAATTCAATGTAAGGACCGTGTTCCTCATTCTGAAAAATGATATTGCACCCCTCTTCTTT
>Ga0116172_10000636_pt1 | contig 34638 bp, 31 predicted proteins | sample AD_UKC083_MetaG_FD_89799 | JGI IMG/M metagenome (GOLD analysis project Ga0116172, IMG submission 89799) | Active sludge microbial communities of municipal wastewater-treating anaerobic digesters from USA - AD_UKC083_MetaG | ecosystem: Engineered > Bioreactor > Anaerobic > Digestate | place: USA... | reverse complement strand
TTTGTACATTGGCCGCATTAACAACCAAAAGATAAGTCCGGGAATCTATACAATATACAAGCAAATCATCCACAATACCACCTTCTCCGTTAGGGAAGCAGGAATACTGAACCTTGCCCGGAGTGAGTAAAGCGGCATCGTTAGAAGTGATATACTGAACAAAGGCCAGGGCATTCGGTCCTTTTACCCAGATCTCTCCCATATGGCTTACATCAAAAACACCCACCTTTTCACGGACCTGGATGTGTTCTGTGTTGATACCCTTGTATTCAATGGGCATATTATAACCGGCAAAGGGTGCCATTTTTGCGCCCAATTCAATATGGAACCGGGTAAATGCAGTGGTTTTCATAATAATTATTTGTGAAGATTTTGGTTAATATCATAGATCCAGATATCGTGTGGAGTAATATCCAGATCAAATAATTCATTCATACGCTTGCACGCCTGGGAGAGATCGTCGGTCTGAAACGCAGAAATCACTGCATAGCCGTTCGCGAACTCAATTTTTTGAGGTGTAAAACCATATGTTGTAAGCGTTTTCATCATTCTTTGTGCATTGTTGTCCATTATAAAACTTCCCATCACAACATGATAGCGTTTAGTTTTATTTTGATCAACAATCCGTTCCAGCGAGTCGAGGCGGGTCTGCTCCAAAATGGAATCTTCCCGCGCACGGGCCACTTTATCGAGCGAATCGCGAAGCATAAGCGATTGTCTCAATTTCAACTCATCAGACGTAGGCATTCCCAGCCTGGAACGGATCCAGTCACAGGAATTCAAACTTCCGAGCAGCAGGAGTCCAATCAGCAAAGGGCAAAATTTCTTCATGAGTGATAAGTTTTAGATGAATAATCACCGCAAATATACATGAAAAACAGCTAACAATAAAAAAACTCGTACCTTGCACCGGCATTTGAGAATGAATATAATCAAGCTTATATTGTTGTCATTCACGTTAATGAATCCGGCATTATGTTTTACGCAACCCGCCGGACACATGAGTGTGTTATTTGCCGGAGATCTTATGCAGCACAGTCCGCAACTCAAAGCCGCCGTACAAAGTGACGGAGCATATGCTTATGATACGTGTTTTTCTTATATAAGCGATCACTTTCATCGAGCCCATCTTGTGATAATAAATATGGAAACCACCTTTGCCGGAGCACCATATTCGGGATATCCCCTTTTCTGTTCACCCAATGAATTGGCAATAGCTGCCCGTGATGCAGGGATAAATGTTTTTCTTACGGCCAACAACCATATCCTGGACAGAGGGCCCCGGGGAGTTAAGCGATCTGTTGCTTTATACGATTCCATTGGCGTAGATCACTGCGGGACAAGCAATAAGTGGCTGCTCCTGGAACACAACGGAATACGTTTGGGTCTGCTCAATTATACATACGGCACCAACGGACACCGCATACCAAAAGATATTTGCCTGAACATACTTGATACAACAGCTATCGCATGTGATATCCGTGAAGTGCAGCAAGCCGGAGCCGATTTCATTGTATGCTGCCTTCACTGGGGGGTTGAATACAGCATGAAACCCGGAGCAGAACAAAAACGTCTGGCTTTATGGCTAAAAAACCAGGGAACCGGAGCCGTAATAGGATCACACCCCCATGTTCCACAAGGTGTTGATATCACCTATGATCACAACGGTAACATAGAGTTCCTTACAGCTTATTCACTGGGAAATTTCATTTCGAATCAACCGGGGCCCATGTCCAGAGCCGGCATGCTGCTGGGTTTTGATCTTGTCCGGAAAAATGGCAGGGTTCAAATTGTGCAACCATTTCATGAATGGGTATGGACATGGCGTCCTGCCGGTAAAACGGGAAAAAGATATCATGTATTACCCGTTTCGGATCCCAGTCTTTACAGGAACCTTATTAAAAACCAACAGGAAGTTTCACTTATTGCAGCAACTATTGACTCACTGCGCAACTTTATGAAAAAAAATGCTCCGGATTGTAAGGAGCGTAAAAGATATCCGCTAAATGAACGAGAAAACCTTTATTTTGGAGACCATCCATCCTTCTGCCCTGTATGGACGCAACAACCCGTTTCTTCCACTTATCACAAAAGCTTTCCCCCAATTAAAGATCGTTGCACGGGGAGAGCAGATAAAAGTCCAGGGGCCGCCGGAGCATATAGCCCGCTTTGAGGAGAAACTGGATTGTCTTGTTAACATATACGAGCGAAAACAGCACCTGTCGGAAGAGAGCATTCGTTCTGTTCTGGAAGGAGTTATAAACTCACCTATGTCCACAGAGGAAGACAGTGACGATGTCCTGGTTTACGGTAATAACGGACGGTTGATTAAAGCCCGAACCAAAAACCAGGAAAAACTTGTTCGTGCCTACGAAAAAAATGACCTGATATTTGCCGAAGGTCCCGCTGGCACAGGGAAAACATACACTGCAATTGCCTTGGCAGTAAGAGCCCTAAAAAATAAAGAGATCAAACGCATTATCCTTACCCGACCGGCCGTTGAAGCAGGTGAACAATTGGGTTTTTTGCCGGGAGATATGAAGGAGAAACTGGATCCTTACCTGCAGCCTCTTTACGATGCACTGAGGGATATGATCCCTGCAAAAAAACTTGAATTATTTATGGAAGAAGGTGTTGTACAAATAGCTCCCCTGGCTTATATGAGGGGCCGGACGTTGGATAATGCCTGCGTAATCCTGGACGAAGCGCAGAACACCAGTCTTTCGCAACTCAAGATGTTCCTTACCCGTATGGGCGCCGATGCCAAATTTATTGTTACCGGAGACACCACACAGATTGATCTTCCCCGGAAAACCGACAGCGGGTTGCTATGTTGTATAGAATTACTGGGAAAGATAAAGGGAATTGCCCTTGTCCAATTCGATCAGGGAGATATTATAAGACATTCCCTGGTTAAGAAAATTGTAGCCGCATTCGGTACTTTACCAGCTGCCGGAGGCACCTCCTCCTCCGCCAAGACCACCACCAAATCCGCCAAAACCGCCGCCTCCGCCAAATCCGCCGCTACCGAATCCTCCCCCGAAGCCTCCTCTGCTCCGGCCACCGCCCAAGAGATTAGCTAAAAGAATAAGTTCGAGCACACTGGGTCCTTTCCGGTTACTTCCGCCCATATTTGTGGGTCCTTTTCGCTGATTGGCAATGAGCACAATAATCACTACAAATACAAAAAGGAACAGTATTGTAAGAACACCTATCAAACCAACCGGAGAATCATCTGCTCCGGCGCGTTCCGTATTGTATTCTCCAATAGCAACCGCCTTGATTGACCGAACACCGGCCAGTATGCCTTCATAGTAAAGATCCTGTCTGAAATTAGGAAGTATATCATTGGTAATAATCCTTTTTGAGAGTGCATCGGTCAGAACGCCTTCCAGGCCGTAACCTACAGAAATGGCCACCCTGCCCCCTTGTCGGCCTATTGTATGCTCCACCAGCAAAACAACGCCGTTATTATTGGCCGAAGATCCCACACCCCAGCCGGAAAGAATTTCGTAAGCAGACATATTTATATCTGCTCCCTGCAGATCCGGAACTGTCACAACGCATACTTGATTTGACGTGGAATTATCAAAATCAACCAGTTCTGCCTCAAGTTCATTCTGCTGCTCCAGTGTGAGCAGTCCGCTAAAATCATTAACAAGTTTTTGTACCGCCGGGCGTTCAGGAACCTGGGCCTGCAGTGAATAAAAAACGCTCAGTAATAGTATGAAGACTGTTGTTAACCGGCTTTTTTTCATTCTCCAATAGATATTTCGTTGGATAATTCGTTCACATCGTCTTTACTAATAGGAAAAAAAGCCTTTAGTTTTTGCCCTATTTCTTTAACCCCCTTACATATGCCCTCAACAAAATATCCATCCATAAAGGAAACACGCATGGTCTCCTTTATAGATTCCCAGAAATCTTCAGGCACCACAGCATTAATGCCTGTATCGCCAATTACGGCAAACTTCCTGGACTCAGTGGCAAAATAGATCAGCACCGAATTACGTTCTTTCGTTTTGTACATCTTAAGCTGGTTGAATACAAAAATTGCCCTTTCGAGGGAAGACGAAGGACAGTACGTTTCCACATGAACACGTATTTCTCCCGAGGTATTAAGCTCGGCCTGAGTAATGGCGCTCACAATTTGTTTTCTTTCCTGAGATGATAAAAAAGCAGCCATCTATTCGTTTGTTTGAGGGCTAGCCCCGGTTGTACGGACACATCTTACAGAAGCGTAAACGGCCGATTTATCTGTACTTGCATACGAAAACCGATTTATGGCATAATGAATAAAACGATAATACCCCTGACTGCCGTCGGCCCCTGTGCTCCACCAGAAAGCAGTTTGGCCAAAGCCTTCGAAATCCGCACCGGACATGGAAGCATATCCTGCTGGCAGGGCATTCCATCCGGTAGTATTTGTTTTTTCATTGTCAGGATGATATTTCCAGATTTTGTTTCCGTTCACTGTGGCATCCAGGCTGAACCCTTCTGCCAATCCGCTCCAGGGGTCAAGAAACACCTTATGTGTTCCCGAGACGGCAGAAGCCAGATCAGCCCAGTCTTCAGGCGTAGGTACGTGCCATCCGGGAGGGCATACGCCGCGTGGTCCCTGGCCTAAACCATATACGGGAGCAGGAATGGATGACGGTGCGTCTTCTCCGGTAAGTGCCTGGTTCCACGTGTAAAGACTGCCAGTCATATATCCGAGGGCTTCTTCGTTGGAATAGGTTATTCCGGCCCCCCTCCAGTCCAGATTCTGCACAAACCAGTCCAGGTTCCCATAGGATCTGTAATAATAAATTTTATTGTCGCGGGGATCTGCAATGGAATCGTCCGGCACGTCAAAACCCTGAACCATAGCAAGAAACTCTTCTGGAATGACTTTTAAAGTACGTGTGGTGGAAGAACTGCTGTATCCTTCCGCCGTAGCCAGGAGGGTCATACTGTAAGAACCTGTAGTTTCAGGAACTTTAACCTGAAAGGATTTTGCGACAACAGAATCGGGAGTAAAATATTCACCTTTGAACGTATATACCACCGAGTCTCCCTGAGGAGCAGTAATGCCCGAAGCCTCGACAAGGAACGAGTCCCCGGGAAAGGCATAGTTGGGCAGATTAAAACTCAGCGTGCCCGACATGTAAAGCGTGTCATCCTCATCGTCATCTTTGCATCCGGCAAAGATGAGCAAAAAAAGACCGAAAATAAAAAGGTACGGTAGAAGGCTTTTCTTATTCATATCCTGTAATGATCTGCAAATGTAGGCAAAAATTTGTAGCTTTGTATTGATGAGAACAAAACCGATTTTTTGTGTATTTGCCGGAATTGTCCTGATGTTTTCGCATTGTAGTCCCCACAGTGAATACGGACGGATAAACGGATTCGCTTTGGGAACCACTTATGCTGTCACTTTCAAAATGCCGGAAGGAGCCTCCCCGTCTTTTACTCAAACTGTTCAAACGGCCCTGGACGGTTGTTTTGATCAGGTGAACAACTCATTGTCGATATACAATAATCATTCCTTAATCAGCAGACTAAACAATAATCTTACCGTAAACACAGACAGTCTGTTCAACATTGTATTCAGGAGATCTGTCGAAATTGGTCTTTTGACGGGCGGTGCATTTGATATTTCCGCCGGTCCTCTTTTTGATGCGTGGGGTTTTGGAGAACATGACAGAGTCCCGGTAACACAGGCACAGATAGAAGAAATAAAAAAACAGACCGGGATGCACCTGTTTAATCTGAAAGACGGGGTCCTTTCCAAAACCCATCCTAAGGCAACTTTGAGCATGAACGCCATAGCCAAAGGATTTACCAGCGATCTGGCCGGACACAGGCTCGATTCGCTGGGTATCCCTGATTATCTTGTTGAAATCGGAGGCGAGATCGTTTGCAAAGGGGTAAATCCCCAGGGCCAATCCTGGCGGATTGGCATAGACAGTCCCGTTGACGGAAACAATTCCCCGGGAAAGGATCTGCAGACAGTGCTTACTCTGACTTCGGGAAAAGGACTGGCCACCTCGGGCAATTACAGAAATTATTATATTGAGAATGGGAAAAAATATGCCCATATAATTGACCCGGTAACCGGATTCCCTGTACAACATTCCCTTTTAAGCGTGACGGTCATTGCCGGTGATTGTATGACGGCCGATGCATATGCCACAGCTCTTATGGTTATGGGATTAGAAAAGAGTAAGACATTCCTTTCGTTGCATCCCGAGCTGGGAGCATTCCTGATTTATGATCACAACGGATCTTTTGAAACTTTTGTTACCGATAATATAGCTGCCTCAGTAATCAGACAATAAAAAAACTATGAAAAAATACATTCTGTTTTTCATCATTACCGTATCTTTTCTTACTGTTTTGGTAAGCTGCAGCATCTCGGGAAAATACAAAACCGTTAAAGGCATTGTACTCGGCTATTCTTACCAGATCGTTTACCAGGCACCCGAAGTGGTCCCCTGGACATTCGAAGCGGATATCCGCCGTTCTGCTGAAAGGCTGGCCAAAAAAATTGACGAATCCATGTCGCTTTATAACACCAGGTCTGCAATCAACGCCGTGAACAATAACCGTAATTTTACAGTGGATTCCATGTTTCTTACCGTTTTGAACACGGCCGTTGAATACGCCCAAAAGACAGGCAGTCCGTTAAATATTACCATAGATCCTTTACGAAAACTCTGGGGAAACAATATGGGCAATGCAGACAAGGTTACGGCGCATGATGTTGAAGAAATATTACGTTATTCCGGTCTGGACAATATATGTGTCATTGGGAACAGAATAAGCAAATCAGATCCGAGAGCTCAGCTTAATCTGAATCCCGTCGCCAAGGGATACGCAGCAGATATGATGAGTAAAATGCTACGCGAATTCCAGATAGAAAACTTCCTGATAGAAATTGGAAAAGAGGCCGTCTGCAGAGGGGTTAACCCGTCCGGGACTCCCTGGCGAATTATTATTGACAACGCCTCTCAAGATGTCATCTACCTTACAGATAAAGCCTTGTCTGTATCGGGTAATTTTTTTAATTACAAAGATTCTACAAAAAAATTACTCCGGGATGTTATTGATCCCCGGACAGGCTATCCCTTTGACGACCGGTTACTTTGTGCTCTTGTGATTATGGACGATTGCCTTACCGCTTCTGTGCTCAGTAATGCTTTTCTGACCATGGGTATGGATAAAAGCATGCAATACCTGTCCGAAAACCCCGGGATCCAGGCTTTATTGTTTTATTCAGAAGCAAACGAAGTCAAAACATTTTCCACTAAAAACATTTTGCCCCGTAATGAAATCCAGTATTTCCCGTAGAGAATTTCTCCGCAGGGGAGCCCTGTTGGGATCAGGCCTAATGCTTGGAACCTCCGGCACACTCACCGGAAGATCTTCTACATTATATATTTCACAACGCTTCGATACAATTATCAGAAACGGACTGGTCTATTCCGGAGAAGGAACTCAACCTTTTACAGCCGACATCGGAATCCGGGATGGCAGGATAAGCGCTCTTGGATCTTTGGGCGACAGTGCAGACAGGCTCATAGATGTCCACGGGCTTGCCGTAAGTCCCGGTTTTATTGACCTTCATTCTCATACAGATACCAACCTGCTGACCTGTCCGCAGGGAGACAGTCGCATTTTCCAGGGCATCACAACCGAGGCAGGCGGCAATTGCGGTGATTCACCCTTTCCGGCAGGACCGTATGAAAATGCAGATCAATTTTTTGGAGCGCTTAACAAAAACAAAACAGGTATTAATTATTGTTCATTTACCGGTCAGGGCTCACTGCGTTCGGCAGTAATAGGCAATTGGGCTGCTCCGGCTACCGATGAACAGATTCGGGATATGAAACGGCTGCTGGACCGTCAGCTATCAATGGGAAGCATAGGGCTTTCATGCGGATTGGAGTATGCTCCGGGAGCGTATGCGAGTAACCGGGAACTGGTAGAACTTTTGAAGGTGGTTGCGGTACATGACGGATTGTTTGCCATCCATATGAGAAACGAAGACGATCGTGTGGAAGAAGCCATTAGCGAGACCGTTGATATGGCAAAACAGGCCGGAGTGCGGCTGCAGATATCTCACCTGAAAGCACAAAATCCCGCCAACTGGCATAAAGGGCCGGCCATGCTCGGGATAATTGAGCAGGCACAAAGGGATGGACTGGATGTGGCTTTTGACAGATATCCCTATATTGCTTTCTCCACGGGCCTTTCCAGTTTCCTGCCCCTGTCTGAAAGACAAGGATCCGCCGACGACGTAATAGCCCGTCTGACTGACCCGGCAAAAGCCACAGAGTTGGAAAAATATGCTAATTCGCGTATTGAGAGACTGGGAGGTCCGGCCAATGTGATCATTTCCGCCTGCGTACTCCCGGCCAATAAAGAAACCTGTATGGGAAGGACTCTGGAGCAGTGTGCCTCCGTCAAAGGCGTTTCCCTATGGGAATTTATCCGTAATTTGTTGGTAGAAGAGCGTTTGCGGACCGATATTATTGCCTTTGCCATGTCCGAAGACAATGTTAAAATGTTTTTATCCCATCCCCTGGGTATGCCGGCTTCGGACGGAAGCGTCTACTCCCCTCTGGGGCCTTTGTCTGCCAACATGCCACATCCCAGATCATACGGGACGTTTCCGCGTTTCCTCGGGAAATATTGCCGGGAAGAAAAAATGATGAATCTCTCACAGGCTGTCCGAAAGATAACTTCCCTTCCGGCGTCCCGTCTCGGACTTAAAAACAGAGGTCTTTTGATACCCGGGTACGCAGCCGATCTGGTCGTTTTCGACCCGGACACAATCATTGATACGGCGACCTTTGATCAGCCCCACCGGTTTGCCCGTGGAATTCATCATGTTTGGGTAAACGGGGTACATACCATATCTGAGGGACAACATACCGGTGTTCTGGCGGGTAACATATTGCAGGCTAAAGGGTAATATACCACAGATGCCCTTCTACATCCTGAAAGCCCATTCGCCGCAGAGCGGCAACATACGAATTGATCTGGCGTTGATGTGATGGGTGGGGTTGTCCGAATTTATAATCGATAACCACCATCCGCCCATTTTTTTCAAGTATTCGGTCTGGACGTAATTGTCCCTCTGGTCCGAGAATCGCTATTTCATTCCTCACCGTCCACGATCCGTCAAACCATTCCCGGGCCGGAGAATTGGATAAAGCCCGGGCGATAGCCTCAGCATATTGTTGCACCGTCTGTACGTTGCCGGAGAGTTCGCCTTCTGCGACAAGTTCTTCCAGTACACGCGGCGCATCTTCCTGCACTGTCATACGCGATAAGGCCTTATGCAGAATAATACCCCACTGGCGCATGGAGCTGTCTTGGGAAAAATCAAATTCATCCTCCCGGTAGGCCAGCTTGAGCGATTCGTTGAAATCACCTGAAGGATATACCTTTAAGCTGTAAACGTTGTTCGCAGTCAGGGATGATTTATTATTATGCCGTTGTCTAATATCCTTAGCGGACAGCGGTTCCCCGAATTCACGCCGGTCTCCCAGCACATCTTCTATATGTCCCGCTATCTCTTTTGTCGATTTCTTCTGTTGCACCAGGAACAGATACAATTCATCAGCGGGTCTGGTAATGGCCACATATAGCATATTGAGCGCATCGAGCAGACGCTGGGCATATTCCGTAAAATAGTCACCGGCAAAATACGTTTGCAATAAATTGTCTTTGTATGTCACAGGGAGTTTTTCCAACCGGTTGAATGGAGCCTGTTCTGTGCCCGCCCACAAAATGTAGTTACCTGCACGGGTGTCAAGCTTCCAGTTACAGAATGGAACGATTACGACCGGAGCCTCAAGTCCCTTGGCTTTGTGAATGGTAAGTATTCGGATGGCAGCACCAGGAAATTCAGAGGTCAGCATGGTATCGTGACCCTTGTTTTCCCACCATCTTAGGAATGCATACAAGCCACCACTCTCTTTGTCTGAAAAAGCCAGTAACACATCGTGTAATTCCTGCAGATAAGGGAGTGCCTGAATACATTCCATCCAGCCCATCCGGCGTACAATGGCCTCAAAAGCATCTGAAACAGGCATGGTGCGCATTGTCCCGGTAAAGGCTTCATCGTCAGACACTTTTGCGCCGCCGAGCTGTCGTTCCAGCTGACGTACCACCTCTGTATTGCAGTCGTCACCGGGATAAAGTGCTTTTCTAAGCAGAGCAACGCTCAGACGAACATAGGGTGATGCGTCCAGACGCAGGGAATCGGCAGAAATAAAGTCGTAACAATGCGTATCTCCCGGATTTTCCCGTCTATACCTCAAAAAATGATCCATCAGGATTTGTCCGTCTTTTTTTGTTCTTACAAGCAGGATGATATCCTGTAAAGAATAGCCCCTGTCCTGCAGGGAAGCCAGCAACTTCTGCAGGGCGTCAAGCGACTGCCGGCAGGATGATTCCTGATCGTTATCATAGAAAGACTCAGTCCGGACATAGCCGGGACTAAGATCTGACGTTGCCGGCGAACAATCCTCCCGGTGCGATTCATAAGCCCTTTCCAATAACGTTTGGAGGTACTCTTTCTGCGTTTGGTCAAGCGCAGTATACTCCAAGAGCCTCTTTTTGATATCCCCGGCCAGGGATTCCCTGAGCCCGTCTATAAGTATATTGACAAAACCTACAATTGCAGTGCGGCTTCTCCAGTTTATACGTAATGTATTACACTCAATGCCCTGGATTTGAAGGGCAGAATCCCGGACGACCTCTTCTCCCAATATCCTCCAGTCGCTGTTTCTCCAGCGGTAAATAGATTGCTTTACATCTCCCACTATCAGGGAGTCGTCTCCCTGTGCAAGACCTTCCAAAAGCAAAGGACGGATATTTTTCCACTGTAAATAAGATGTATCCTGAAATTCATCCAGCAGGAATGAAGAGAAGAACGCCCCCATTTTTTCGTATATGAAGGGAGCATTGCCGTCACCTACCAATTGGCTGAGCAGATAGGTTGAATCTCCTATATTCAGTTTGTTCTCTTCCGCCTGAATGCGTCTCATAGTGCGGCTTACATCAGCAAGAAGACCCATTTTGGGCAGTTGTTCGAGTACAGAAACAGCTGTCGCATAGGCAGGAAAATGATCCTGAAAATGACCGGTACATGCTATGAGAACAGGCATTAATTCATCCTGCAGACGATCTATTCCCGGAGGAGAGGACTTCCCTTTCCACATATTATCAACCCCGTCGCGAGCGTCCAGCACACGGGATCCGGGTATGTACGAATCTGCAGCCGGAGAAGGTTGAGATATTTTATTGAAATACTGAGCAAAAGAAGATGTTTTATAAGGAAAATCATCGGGCGTGAAGCCATGTCTGTGAATGATCGTAAGAGCCTGCTCTCCGTACGAGGCCATCGTTTTTCTGAAAGAACCCGTGATATTTTGCAGGTCGTCCAGAAATTGTTTCAAAAAAGATTTATCCGATAATTTATCGGCAAAAGAACCACCAAAAGAACGGAAAGATTCCCTTACGACTTCATAACCTACATCTTGCAAAATTTTGTTAACGTCCCATTTTTCCGAGCTGTTGACTTTTTCGCGGATCAAACGGCTCAGCCAATCACGCAACGATTCATCTTCAAGGACTTCATCGGTAACCTGAGCGGCAGTTTTCTCAATCAGCAGGGGTGTGTCCAGATCCACTGAATAACCGGGCGACAGCCCGGCTTCGAGCTCAAAAGCATGCAGTATACGTTGGAAAAATGCATCGAGCGTAGACACAGAAAAAAAAGCATACCGGTGCAGGATTCGTTCGTGAATAATCTGTGCACGTTCGGTTATTGTTTCAACAGACAGGCCGGTTTCATTTACAAGATCGTCTGCCATTGGAATGACCCGGCCCAGTGCAAGAGCCCTGAGCGTTTCGAGGATCCTGGTTTTCATTTCTTCGGTCGCTTTATTGGTGAATGTTACCGCCAGGATACGTGAAAACGCATTGGGATCGAAAGAGCGGGCATCACCCAGCAACAATTTAAGGTAGGTGAGCGCCAGTCTGTACGTTTTTCCCGTACCGGCAGAAGCTTTATACACCTTAAGCGCCATCGGCGGAACCTCCAAGAAGGAATGTATGGATAAATCCGTTAATATCTCCGTCCAAAACAGCCTGGGTATCGGTCATTTCATACCCTGTGCGGTGGTCTTTGACCATTTTGTAAGGATGTAATGTATAGGACCGGATCTGGGAGCCCCACTCAATTTTCTTTTTCTGACCTTCCAGCTCGGCTTCTTTTTCTCTGCGTTTTTCAAGCTCCAGTTCATAAAGATGAGATTTCAAAATGCGTAAGGCATTCTGACGGTTATCGAACTGGCTCCGGGTCTCGGTGTTCTCCACCACGATTCCCGTTGGAATATGGCGTACCCGTACCCCTGTCTCTACTTTATTGACATTCTGACCGCCTGCACCACTGGAACGGTATGTATCCCACTCCAGATCGGCAGGATTGATTTCAATTTCAATAGAGTCATCAACAGCCGGGTAGACAAAAACAGACGAGAAAGTGGTCTGCCGTTTTCCCTGGGCATTAAAAGGAGATATCCTCACCAGCCGATGCACCCCGTTTTCTGCTTTAAGATAACCGTAGGCATACGATCCTTCGAATTCAATGGTGCAGGATTTTATTCCGGCCTCCTCTCCGTCCAGCATATCATGAACACGCACCTTGTACCCGTTCCGCTCCCCCCATCTTATGTACATTCGCATGAGCATGGCCGACCAATCGTTGCTCTCGGTACCGCCGGCGCCCGAATTAATCTTTAACAGGGCGCCCATGTTATCTCCCTCGGCACTAAGCATACTTTTAAGCTCTTCGTCCTCTATTTGCCGGGCAACATTGTCGTACATCTCATTCAGTTCTTCCTGTGGCGCCTCAAGGTCTGCAAGAACCTGAAGGTCTTCCAGATTTGATTTTATCCGGTAATACTTATCAACAGAAGCTTTAAGCGAAGCCTGTATTTTAAGACTTTGCTCCGCTGTTTTGGGATTATTCCAGAACCCCGGGGCTTCTATTTCCCGGTTCAGGCTCTCCAGGCGGATTTCTTTGGCTTCAACGTCAAAGAAACCTCCTCAACCGTTGCCCGCGTTGCAACAGGTTTTTATAATTATCGGGTGAATACATGGCTATATAATTTTATTGTTCAGTAATTTCTTTTTTAATTTCCAGTCGGGCAGTTCCGAAGACAAAAGTGCATAAAATTTCTTTCCGTGATCGGGATACAACAAGTGACATAACTCGTGTACAATTACATATTCCACGCATTCATCGGGTTTGTGGAATAATTTAAGATTAAGCGTGATTCTGCGCGTGGTCATGGAACAACTGCCCCATCTCGAATTCATATCCCTCAGGGTCCACCGGAGAGGAGACACTCCATAGCGGATTTCGAATCTTTCAATCCATGGTGCAGCCAAAGACATAAATCGCTCCCGGGCCGCAGTTTTTAATTTCTTTAATTCAGGACCATCCGGCGGAATCATTACCTGTTTTCCTGCTGCCTGCCGCCTTGCCCTGATCCATGGAATACGTTCTTTCACCATTTTATATATTGTACGCTCCGGTAGCCATAAAGGAGCCCGGACATGTACACTTCCGTCCGGACGGACCGAAAGCCCTACCGAACGTCTGGCGCACCGGGTGAGGGTGAAAGGAATATCATCTATTATATGAACCGCCATAAACAAAAGAAGCTGCCTTCGTACGAGACAGCCTCATGATTCAGGCACTGATCAGGTGCTTATAAAATACTAAACAGGGGTACCAAAACTAAATGTGAAGATGTTCTGAAGCACTTCTACAATGGTAAGCCACCATGCTTCGAGGGTATCCCAAGCGCTTGTTCCCCAAAAATAGGTAATAATTGATTCCAACCAAGCGGAAACGATTGTTGAAAGAGTGATAAACATAACAAAAATATTTAAGTTAATAAATTAAATGGCCTCTTTTATGAAACACAAAGATAACAAGAATTTCTATTCAGCAAAAAATAATTCATTCCGGCCTGAATATTTTTAAAAGAGCCAAACACCTGGCTATTTGCAGATAACCATACCCTTTTCCCAGGCCGAACCGGACGAGTTTTGCGTAGCGCTTCCGGGAATCAGCCTCTTTGATTGTTTTATTTTTCCTGAGCAGCGCATCTTTAAGGTTTTCTTCGAACAGCGTTTGATCGATCACGGACAGAGCCTCCTGAATAATATCATCCGGTATTCCCTTGATTCTGAGCATTCCGGACACTTTCGCGGGCCCCCAGCCCTGAAGCCGGATTTTATCTCTGACATAAGCTCCCGCATACCGTTCTTCATCCAGAAAACGGTCGTCACATAACTGTTCAATAATTCTTTCGATTACTGCCGGTTCAGCTCCCCTCTTTTCCAGTCTGCGACGAATATCATTGCGGCACAATTCCTGTCGGCTGCACTGGCTCTGCATTATAGAGAGCAAACGGGCTTCCCGGGTTACCTGCCTGTCAGTCGTTGTGCGTTTAATTGTTTGCCGCTCAGCATTCCACAGGCAGCCAGTATGTCCATACCTCTCGAAGCCCTTACGGTCGTTATTAGTCCGGCATTATTAAGTCTTTCTTTAAACGCTTCTATTACCGGGTCTGGAGATGGTTTCATCGGGAAATCGGGGATGGCATGGAACCGGATGAGATTTATTCTGCACTCCAGCCCCCTGAGCAATTGCAGTAAAGCTGCCGCATGACGTTGGGTGTCGTTCCATCCGTCAAACATTATATATTCAAAACTAAGTCTGCGCTGTCCGTGAAAATCGTACTGCCTCAGCTGCCTGACCACGCGGCTTATGGGATAAGCTTTCTGAACGGGCATGAGTAATGTCCTCTCGGCATCGAACGGATTATGAAGACTAATAGCCAGATGTGCCTGTGTGGTATGCATAAAAGTATCGAGCATCGGCAATATTCCTACCGAAGAAACAGTAATGCGCCTGGGACTCCAGGCAAATCCCCAGTCCGAAGTAAAGATTTCCAACGACCGTGATACCTCCTGCCAGTTATTGAACGGCTCTCCCATACCCATGTAAACTACATTGGTCAAACTTCCGGTTTCTTCAACCCTTAAGAACTGGCCTGCAATCTCGCCGGCAGTCAGATTCCCCCGGAATCCCATCCGGGCCGTCATGCAGAATTGGCAACCCATCTGACAACCCGCCTGTGAAGAAATACAAAGAGTAGCCCTGTCGTCATCGGGTATAACTACCGCTTCTATTCCTGTGGTTGCGGCATTAAGTGAGGGAAATAAATACTTTCTGGTACCGTCAGATGAAAGTTGCGATGTAAGGGGCTCAGGACCTCCCACCTGGTATTTTTCACCAAGCTTTTCCCTGGCGGTTATGGAGAGATTGGTCATCTGACCTATCTCTGTAACTCCCTTCTTATAAACCCATTGGGCAATCTGGCCCCCGGTAAAGCGAGGCAGCCCCATGCCAACACACAATGCAGTAAGCTCTTCCCGGGTTTTTCCCAATAACCATTCTTTCATGCGTCAAAGATACGAGAAATTGTATGCGTTTTTGTATATTTGTTCGTTAATCAATAATTGAAATATTATGGCAAAAGTAAGTGCAGAAGTTAAAGAGGGAGCCGGAGTGAATCCGGATAAGCTGAAAGCGCTCCAGGCTACCTTGGACAAGATTGAGAAGGATTTCGGGAAAGGAACCATCATGAAACTCGGGGATCAGCCCAAATGGGACGTTTCCGTTATTCCGTCCGGATCCATTGCGTTAGACTACGCATTGGGTATAGGCGGATACCCCCGCGGTCGTGTCGTTGAGATCTACGGACCCGAATCGAGTGGAAAGACCACTTTAGCCATTCACGCCATTGCGGAAGCCCAGAAACTGGGTGGCATAGCCGCTATAATTGACGCAGAACATGCGTTTGACAGGAATTACGCCCGTCAGCTGGGTGTTAACGTAGATACGCTGCTTATTTCGCAGCCCGACAACGGGGAGCAGGCATTGGAAGTAACAGATCATCTTATCCGTTCGGGAGCCATTGATATTGTGGTCATTGACTCCGTTGCAGCCCTCACTCCCAAAGCCGAGATAGAGGGAGAAATGGGTGATTCCAAAATGGGATTACAGGCCCGCCTCATGTCGCAGGCTTTGCGTAAACTGACAGCCAATATCAGTAAAACAAATACCTGCTGTATTTTTATTAACCAGTTGCGTGAGAAGATAGGGGTCATGTTTGGTAACCCCGAGACAACAACCGGAGGAAATGCTTTGAAATTCTATGCATCTGTTCGCGTGGACGTCCGCCGTACTACTCAGTTGAAAGACGGTGAAGATGCGACCGGTAATCACGTACGGGTAAAAGTGGTAAAGAACAAGATGGCACCTCCTTTTCGAAAAGCCGAATTTGACATCATTTTTGGCGAAGGCATCTCGCTGCTGGGCGAACTGGTTGACCTGGGCGTTGAATTCGATATTATCAAAAAGAGCGGATCGTGGTTTTCTTATGGCGAAACAAAGATCGGACAGGGTCGCGATGCCGTTAAACAGATACTGAAAGACAATCCCGAACTGAAAGAAGAAATCGAAGCCAGGGTCAGGGCTGCGCTTCAGGAACGGGGGACTCAGATTTAGATAGGATAAAATCGGCCAACACTATGGCAGCAGCGGCTTCTGCCACAACCGGTACACGAAGAGCAAAACAGGTATCGTGACGCCCTTTCTTCCCTACTGTCGGCGTAGGTTTTACAGCCAGCTGGAAATTCAGGGTATCGCCGTTGGTTATTCCTCCGGCGATACCGCCTTTATGAGGGTTTTCACTGCCTTTAAGGAGAGTTTCCTCAAAACCCAGTCCAAAAGTTATTCCTTTTATTCCGGGAATAGAAAAAAGAATATGGGAAAGCACAGATTCCACCGAATCGAAAAATGGTTCTCCCAGGCCTGCAGGCACCTGCTCAACAGAACATGCGATAACGGCGCCCAAAGAATCTCCCTCGGTTACCACTTTGTCAATCAGCGCCTCCACACGGGAAGACATGTCGGACTGGTCTGTTACGACAAGGGGCCCAATGCGAACTATTTGTGCATTTATAGACAGTTCAGGATAATACAGGGCAATGATCTTTTTTGCAATGGATCCGGCAGCCGTTAAAGGCAGCGTAAGTCGGCCAGAAAAATGACCTCCACCACGGGGATCCTGATACCCGTGAAATTTAACCTGAGCAGTGTAGTCGGCCGTTCCCGGACGGAACACCCGGGGTTGCTCTGAATAATCCTGCGGCCGTGCTCCCGCATTGTCAAAGACAATGCATAAAGGGGCTCCGGTTGTGTATCCGTTATATACGCCGCTAAGAAAATGCGGTTCGTCAGTTTCTTTACGGGGTGTGGTTCCCCGGGCCCCGCTTTTGCGGCGTAAAATATCGGGAATAATATCCGACTCTTGCAGCGCAATGCCCGGAGGAACACCGTCCAGCACAATGCCTGTGGCGGGACCGTGAGATTCCCCATAGACCGACACGCGGAATTTATTACCGAATGTATTCATCAGACAGGTTTTATTACTTTATCAAGCGCCTCCCAGAAATCCGGAAACGATTTGGCCACCGTATGTTTTCCTTCAATCTGTATGGGATTTCGTGCACCGAGTGCTGCAATGGCCAGAGACATGGCAATTCTGTTATCGCCCCTGGCCGAAATCTTTGCCCCTCCGGGCAGTTCGCCTCCCTCAATAACCATATTGTTGCCTTCGAGTCTGATATTGGCTCCCACTTTGGTATATTCCTCCAATAAAGCCAGCGCCCTGTTCGATTCTTTGTGGAAAAGACGATCTATGCCGTGAAGATAAGAGGTACCTTTACAATGTACGGCCAGGGCAACCAGGGGAGGAAACAGGTCCGGACAAGACTGAGCGTCAAAAGAGAATCCGTGCAGATTATCATGTTTATACACTTTGAGCTGACTTCCCTGTACCCAGCTCCAGCTGGCACCAGCTTTCTCAATGGCTTCGAGAATAGCCTTATCTGACTGGAGACTGTTTTTCCATAACGGTCCAATACGAAGGTCCCCGAACAGGGCCGCGCCTACAATGAAATTAGCACCTCCGCTCCAGTCTCCTTCAATGGCAATTTTTTTGGCCCGGTAGACCTGCCTGCCGGGTATATGGAAAACTTTATAATTATCGTGGGTAGCACGTACCCCAAATGATTCCATTACATTCAGTGTCAAATCTATATACGGCTGGCTGGCCAGATGTTCCACCTCCAGGATGGAATCTTCCCCTGCCAGAGGCAGAGCCATAAGCAAACCGCTCAGAAACTGCGAACTGCCTCCCGCATTTACCTTGTACTTTCCACCCCGAAGCGGACCCTGGACCAATAAAATGGGACGAGACATACTCAGCGAAGAGTCGCTGTACTCCCAGTGTCCCGTCTCTTTCAGGTTATCAATAATGGAGAGTGTAGGCAACGTGTTCAGACTCTCACACCAGCAACCCAGCTCCCTGAGCCCCTGAATGACAAAATCCACCGGTCTGGTAATCAGAGTGGTGCGCCCCCGCAGACAATAAATGCACGATGACAAAGCCAGGATGGGGGCAAACATTCTGAGCGCCAGAGCCGATTCGCCGCAATCCAGCTGCCTGCGTGAATGTTCCCTGCCGGGAACGGCATGGGGCCCGATATCTTCCTTTACAAACTGCGAACCAACGGACCGAACCACTCTGTAAGCGGCCTGTACATCTTCGCAGACCTGGGTCCCGTCTTTTGGCCATGCGCCTCGTAACAAGGTGTCTCTGCCGGCAAGAAAGATAGCTGCCAAAACCCTTATACTCATACTTTTAGAAGGTGGTAGCGAGACTTTTCCCTTCAACCGGGCCTGTGAGATAGTAATCATAATTCCTTTATCTATATGCAAAGATAACATTTACCCAAAAAACACTAACTTTGTAGGCTTAATTTTGAACATCTGTTACCTATGAAGACTGTACTGAGCGGCATCCGCTCCACCGGGCATTTACATCTGGGCAATTATTACGGAGCCCTGCTGAATTTTGTCCAGCTGCAAAACACGGCGAAATGTTTTTTCTTTATTGCCGACCTGCACTCACTTACCACCCACCCCAAGCCCGATGATTTTCATTCTAATGTAAAGATCATTCTGGCTGAATACCTGGCTGCAGGACTTGATCCGGAAAAATCGTCTCTTTTTGTACAAAGCAGCGTTCCCGAAGTCAGTGAACTGTATGTACTCTTGAATATGCTTTCCTATAAAGGAGAGCTGGAACGCACCGCTTCATTTAAAGACAAAGTACGCCAGAACCCCGACAATGTGAACGCCGGACTGCTTACCTACCCTGTTTTGATGGCCTCAGACATTCTTATTCACCGTCCCGATTGGGTACCGGTTGGAAAAGATCAGGAACAGCATCTGGAGATTACCCGCCTGCTGGCACGCAGGTTCAATAATCTTTATGGCGCCAATGTATTTCCGGAACCCGAGGCATATAACTTTGGAGAAAACCTGGTGAAGGTTCCCGGGCTGGACGGCAGCGGCAAGATGGGTAAGAGCGAGGGGAACGGAATATACCTTATTGACGATGAAAAGACCATCACAAAGAAAGTCATGCGGGCCGTAACAGACAGCGGACCGGCTGCACCGGGAGAGCCTATGACCGACCCCATCCAAAACTTATTTACTTTGCTCGGAATCGTATCTGATCCCGATGTGGTTGAGTATTTCACCAATCAATATAATAACTGTACCATCCGTTACGGAGACCTGAAAAAGCAACTGGCCGCAGACATTTGCCGGCGGACATTACCCGTCAGGGAAAGGATCATGGAGATCTCTAATAATGACACTTTCCTGCATTACGTTATAGAAAAAGGGACCGCACAGGCACGCGAATCGGCCGGAGCCACCATGAAACTGGTTCGGGAAGCCGTAGGTTTCAAATCATTTTAAATGATAGACCAAGCCACGATAGAACGTATTCTCGAAGCCGCGCCCATTGAGGCAGTGGTAGGTGAATACGTGAACCTGAGACGTCGTGGCGCTAACTATATAGCCTGCTGCCCCTTTCATAATGAAAAAACTCCGTCTTTTTCCGTTTCTCCTTCAAAAGGCATTTTTAAATGTTTTGGTTGCGGGAAAGCCGGTAATGTAGTCCGTTTCATTATGGAGCACGAACAGCTTTCGTACGTCGAGGCACTTCGCTTCCTGGCGGCCAAATACAATATCTCCATTGAGGAAAAAGAAGAGTCCGCTGAACAGATTGAATCCAGGATGAGAAGAGACAGCATGTTGATTGTCAATAATTTTGCCTGTGAATTCTACGCCCGTTATCTTTGGGAAGATCCGGCCGGGCAAGCCATTGGGCTGGGCTATTTCAGGGAAAGAGGGTTTAATGACGTAATAATTAAACAATTCCAATTGGGATTTGCTCCCGGCGGACGGGATCATTTAACCAGAGCCGCACTGGACGCGGGGTATAAACAGGACCTGCTGGTATCTACCGGGTTGACACTTCATTACCCGGCGCAGGAAAACAAACCCGAAACCGTGCTGGACCGTTTTCAGGAAAGGGTCATGTTTCCCATCCACTCGCTCAGCGGACGGATTATCGGATTTGGCGGAAGAACGCTGCGCACAGACAAACAGGTGGCAAAATACGTGAACTCTCCGGAAAGCGAAATATATAACAAAAGTAAATCGCTCTATGGTATTTACTTTGCCAAATCGTATATTGCCAGGCTCCAGAAGTGTTACCTTGTAGAAGGCTATACCGATGTGCTTTCCCTCTTCCAGGCGGGCATCTGCAACGTGGTGGCCTCTTCCGGAACTTCTCTCACGGGTGAACAAATACGGCTTATTAAACGCTTTGCGCCGCAGGTTACCGTCCTTTACGACGGAGATGACGCAGGCATCAAAGCCTCTGTCAGAGGTATTGACATGTTGCTTGAAGAAGGGTTGCAGGTAAAAGTGGTGCGATTCCCCGACGGGGATGACCCCGACTCTTTTGCCCGGAAACACAATGCCAGCGAAATACTCGACTTTCTGGAAAAAAACGAAACGGACTTTATCCATTTCAAGATCGCCCTCATGGCCGATGAAATGCAGGATCCGCTAAAAAGATCGGGACTTATCCGGAACGTAATGAACAGTATTGCAGTAGTTCCGGATGCCATTACCAGAACCGTTTACATAGAAGAATGCAGCCGCCATCTGGATATACAGGAAAGCCTGCTGACCAGAGAAGTAATCAAAATCCGGAAGGACAGGACGGTTTATGCCCATCCTGCGGAGATATTGCCTCTCCCTCCCGCGACCGAAGAAATGCAGGTAACTCCAGGCGACGATGAACTGAGCCACTCCGAAAGGGATATCCTTTATTATCTCCTTAAATTCGGACAGGCTGTCATTGATAATACAACCGTCGAAGATTACATATTTTCGTCGCTCCGGGAAGATGATCTGGAATTCCATGACCCCGTTTACAGGAAATTAATGGAAGAATATACGCATCTGTCCGGAGACGATGAAGCCCGGATAAAGCATTTTAACAATCATCAGGATGTTTCCCTGTCTCAACAGGCTCTGAGCCTTTTAGGCAACCCTCATCCGATTAATCTGAAAGTACTGAAGGACAGCCTCCCGGTGGAAGAAACCCTTTTGAAAGAGAACGTGATCAAAGCTGTGCTGGTATATAAATCAAGAATTGTAGCCCGTACCTGCACCGAACTGACCAGGCAACTGCACACAGCCCAGCTCACAGGGGACGAACTGCAGATGCAGGAACTGATGAAACAACTCATCACCATGATGGATGTACGCAACTCATTTGCCAAAGAATTGAAACGACTCAACTGATACAATAACATTCCCTTTATTATGGAAGAACAATACAAACGTTACCTGATTACCTCGGCCCTTCCCTATGCCAACGGGCCGCTACATATAGGACACCTGGCCGGAGTATACGTACCGGCCGATATTTATGTCAGATACCTTCGCCTGCGAGGCCGGGAGGTCTGCTTTGTAGGCGGGTCCGATGAGCACGGGGTCCCCATAACCATCAAAGCCAGGCAACAGGGCGTCTCGCCACAGGAAATCGTAGACAAATACCATACACTCATAAAAAATTCCTTTGAGAAGCTCGGAATAAGCTTTGATGTGTACTCACGCACTACCTCTGCCACACATTACAAAACCGCCTCGGACTTTTTCCGTAAACTTTACGAAGACGGTAAGTTTGTTGAAAAAGAAACCGAACAGTTTTATGACACAGAAGCTCAGGCTTTCCTCGCAGACCGCTACATTACGGGCACCTGCCCGCGTTGCCAGGCACCGGGCGCCTACGGAGATCAATGCGAAAAATGCGGTTCCACCCTGTCCCCCGATGAACTCATTGACCCTCATTCTTCCATTAGCGGCAGCAAACCCGAAAAAAGAAAAACAAAACACTGGTACCTCCCGCTCGATCAATACGAGCCCTGGCTCCGCGAATGGATACTGGAAGGGCATCAGGAATGGAAACCGAATGTTTACGGGCAATGCAAATCATGGCTGGACAGCGGGCTGCTGCCCCGCGCAGTTAGCAGGGACCTGAACTGGGGAGTGCCGGTCCCGGTGGAAGGCGCCGGGGGAAAGGTGTTATATGTATGGTTTGACGCTCCAATCGGATATATCTCCAACACCATTGAACTTTATCCCGATTGCTGGGAAAAGTGGTGGAAGGACCCGGAAACTAAAATGGTCCATTTCATTGGTAAAGATAACATTGTATTTCACTGTATTGTTTTTCCGGTTATGCTCAGGGCTCACGGGGGCTATATCCTGCCCGATAACGTGCCTGCCAATGAGTTTTTGAATCTCGAAGGGGAAAAAATATCCACTTCCAGGAATTGGGCCGTATGGCTGCATGAATACCTGGAAGAATTACCGGGCAAAGAAGACGTACTTCGTTATGCATTATGCGCCACCACGCCGGAGACTAAAGACAACGACTTCACCTGGAAAGAATTCCAGGCGCGGAATAACAATGAACTGGTGGCCATTTTCGGTAATTTTGTAAATCGTGCCGTGGTGCTCACCCACAAATATTTTAACGGAAAAGTGCCTGTCGCAGGACCGGAAACGGCTGCCGAAGCCGTTGTTAAGGAAGCCATCCCCCAAATCAAGGCGGCCCTCGAGGACAACCTGGAACACTATCGCTTCCGCGATTCGCTAAAAGAAGCCATGAACCTGGCCCGTCTTGGCAATAAATACCTGACCGATACCGAACCCTGGAAGCTGGCCAAAACAGACATGGACCGCGTAGCCACTATCCTGAATGTTTCACTCGATATCTGCGCCCAGCTGAGCATTGCCCTGGAACCGTTCCTGCCTTTTTCAACCGCCAAGCTCCGCCATATCCTGAACATCAAGGAAAAACACCAATGGAGCGATTTTGCGGGCAAACGCCTTTTAGAGCCCGGTCACCAACTGAATCCCGCCGAATTATTGTTCGAAAAAATCGAGGACAGTGTTATAGATGCACAGGTAGCCAAACTGGTAAAGCCCGCAACAAAAGCAACCGCTCCGGCCGGCCCGGACGTTGCTCCGGCTTCTGAGCCATGCACCTACGGGGATTTCGAAAAAATGGACATCCGTACCGCAACCATACTGCAGGCAGAACGGGTTCCCAAAACGGACAAACTACTGAAGCTCACTATAGACACAGGGCTGGATCAAAGGGTAATCGTATCTGGGATCGCACAATACTATACGCCCGAGTCTGTCATCGGGAAACAGATCTGCATTCTGGCCAACCTGGAACCGCGTACCATACGCGGAATTGAATCCCGGGGAATGATCCTCATGGCTAAAGAGGCCGATGGCAATATGCGCATTGTTTCACCCGAAGAACGCCTGGGCAACGGAGCAAAAATAAATTAGTATTCAAGGAATATTTTTCCTATCCGCTCCGGATCGTCTGTTTGTGAAAGAGCCAGCATAAGCAATATTCTGGCTTTTTGCGGCGACAGGCAGCCGGGGGCTATCTGTCCCGGGAACACATCTTCCAACCCGGAACTTACCCCGCCTGAAATGATTCGGGTGGCACGCACCACCGGGATCTTTTTTTCGTTGGCTTTTGCAATGGCTGTCATAAATGAGGGGGCAAAATTGCCGTTACCCACGCCGGCAATCACTATGCCGTCCACCGGATAGTCAATCAAAGCATTTAACTGTATATCGGAAGCATTCGCGTAAGAAAGAACTATTTCTACATGCGGAAGCGGTTTGCCCGACAGTTTTCTTATAGAAAACTCACTTTGTGAAGTATGCCTGGTAAGGGTTTTACGGAAAAAAACCGGTACGCCCCCCCTGATCGTGCCCAGGGGACCGTAATTCGGACATTCAAAGGCATTGGGATTGACTGTATTGGTTTTAACTATATCATCGGCAGAAAAAATATAATCGTTCATTACCACCATAACGCCCCGGTCCCGCGCCAAGGGACTGGCCGCCAGCATTACGGCATTGTACAAATTCATCGGGCCGTCTGCACTCAGGCCGGTAGCCGGACGCATTGCCCCCGTAAGCACAACAGGCAGGTCATGAGGAACCGTGAGATGAAGAAAATAGGCGGTCTCTTCCATGGTGTCGGTTCCGTGGGTAACCACAACACCGTCGCAATGTCCCCCCGTAAAAAGCGAATCTATCACACAAGCCAGGCGAAGCCAGATGTCATGGGTCATGGCCTGGCTGGGAATATTACACAGCTGATAGCCGGAAACATCAGCTTCTGATGCCAGCTGGGGGACCTGCCCAAGGAGGGCTTCTACCGTAAGACGGGCCGGAGAATAACCTGCCTGAGTGGCGGTGGGAGCCGTCCCTGCAATGGTGCCTCCGGTGGCAATGACGGTAATGCGTGGCAAAGGCTGGGCGGCAAGCTGTAAGGAAAGCAGGACGGCTGCTGCAACTAATGTTTTTTTCATATACATACCTATCTTTTGTTAACTTTGCGCGATAAAAAACAAAAATACTGAATTAATACCGTATGGGTATTCTTAACCTCCTATTTATGGCCGTTGGCCTTTCCATGGATGCCTTTGCCGTTTCTGTCTGCAAAGGCATGGCCATGAAAGAAATGAACTGGAAAAACGCCTTAAAAGCTGGCCTTTACTTTGGAGGTTTTCAGGCGCTTATGCCTGCACTGGGCTATCTGCTGGGCAGCCGGCTTCATTCTCTGATAGCCGGTGTGGACCACTGGGTTGCTTTGGGTTTGCTTGTTTTCATTGGAGGCAAGATGATTGTGGAATCTTTCGATAAGGATAATAAAACGGATTGTTCTTTTGCTGCCAGGACCATGCTGGTACTGGCCGTTGCCACCAGCATTGACGCTTTGGCCGTTGGCATCACGCTCGGTTTTCTTCAGACTAATATTTTGCTTGCGGTGGCGCTTATAGGAGCAATTACTTTCCTTCTGTCTTTCCTGGGTGTAAAAATTGGCACGGTTTTCGGGAACCGGCTCAGTTCCCGGGCGGAACTGGCCGGCGGTATTATTCTTATACTTATCGGAGTGAAGATTGTTCTGGAACATCTAAACGTGATCTCATTCTAACAGGCCATAAGATACGCCTTAAAATCCTCATAACGGCTGCTTAAGGGGACGGTTTGTTTTTCACCTTGCATAAATGAGGCTAGCTGCCCGGGCATTTCAATCTCTGCCCCGATTATCTTTTCAACAATTTCTTTGAATTTGGCCGGATGTGCCGTTTCAAGGAAGATTCCGGCCTCGTCGTTCTCCAGGCCTTCTTTCAGAGCGGCATAGCCGCAGGCCCCGTGAGGATCCATTAAATAACCGGTCTCTTTATACAAAGCGGAGATAGTCTCTGCAATCTGTCTGTCATCAAAACGGGCGCCGCGTATATGGCTACACACAGCCTCATGGGAATGATCAAAAAGATCGAGCACGCGGGCAAAATTACTCGGATCGCCCACATCCATGGCATTGGCCAGTGTAGCAACGGAAGGTCGTGGACGGTATTGTCCGGTTCTGAGAAAGTCAAAGAACACATCGTTTCGGTTATTGGCTGCAATAAGTCTCTTCACAGGCAAACCCATTCTTCGTGCGAAAGAAGCGGCCGTAATATTGCCAAAATTTCCGCTGGGGATGGAAAAAACAAGCTCTGTTTTTTTCCGGGGATTCATTTTTTTCCATTGGGCACAGGCTTGGAAATAATAAAATATCTGGGGCAGAAAACGGGCCACGTTAATTGAATTGGCAGATGTCAGGTTAAGTCTGCTTTTCAGCTCGTTATCCACAAAAGCCGTTTTAACCAAACGCTGACAATCGTCAAATGTGCCGTCCACTTCCAGCGCGGTTACGTTGCATCCAAGGGTGGTAAACTGTTTTTCCTGTATATCACTGACCATCCCTCCGGGATAGAGCACATGTACATGGACTCCGTCCACTCCCAGAAATCCGTTGGCTACAGCACCGCCCGTATCCCCGGTTGTGGCCACCAGAATATCGGCCTGTTCGCGGCCGTTTTCCTGCGTAAAATAACTAAGTAACCGCGCCATAAAGCGCGACCCAATATCCTTAAAGGCCAGCGTGGGGCCGTAATATAACTCCAGACTGTATATATCCCTGCTTACCTCATGCAAAGGCACATCAAAAGAAAGTGTGTCATAAACAATCTGACGAAGAGCCTCTTTGTCAATATCTTCCCCGAAGAATGCCAGAGCAATGTCGTAAGAGATCTCCTGAAAGCTTTTGTTTTCAATCCGGTTAAAGTAAGATGGCGGCATTACCGGGATACGTTCCGGCATATAGAGTCCGCTGTCCGGGGCCAGGCTTTTTACAACGGCTTCTCTGAGATTAACGTGTGGGGATTGTCGGTTGGTACTGTAATAGTTCATTTGTTTAAGATTATAGGTTATTGATTAAAAAAAGCACGGATAAAGCCATCGCCTTCGAGTACTCCGTAAGCACCTTCCGAGACAGAAAATTCGTCAAAGACTTGTACGGCATCTGCCTCAAAATCATCAGATAATTTTTGATTCCGCTTACCCGGGCGATAAATCAGAAAAGGAACCGGATCGGCGGCATGGGTACGTGTACGACAATATGTGGGATGATCGGGAAGGACGGCTATGGTTACCTCGTGATCCCATTTTGCCGTTTCTTCGTAAATAAGACGTATAAGACGGTGTTCCAGGTATTCAATGGTACGGATCTTCAGGTCCACGTTGCCTTCGTGACCGGCCTCGTCCGAGGCCTCGACATGTAAAAAAACAAAATCTTTCCGGCGAAGCTCATCGAGCGCGGCACGGGCTTTCCCCTCGTAATTGGTCGTATACAATCCGGTGGCACCGGGAACATCAACAGGTTCCAGGCCCGCATACACCCCAAGGCCCTTTATCAGGTCAACAGCCGATATGACCGATCCGCTGCTTATGGGATATAATGCTGTAAGAGGTTTCATGACCGGACGGTAACCGGGCGACCAGGGCCAAATGGAATTGGCCGGGTCCTTGCCTTCGGCTTTTCTTTTTAAATTCACTGGATGACCGGGCAACAATTCCCGGGAACGCAGGATCAGGTGATTTAACAGGTCCGCGGTACCCACCGCCCCGGGCACGAGTGCTTTCACCATCACCTTATCGCACTCAGTTCCTGCCACATCGTGCGGCGGAGTACAATTTATGCGTTTATCGCCCCCTTTCACCAACAGTAAATGACGGTAAGAGATGCCGGGGAAGAAGCGCACCTCGCCGGACCCCATTTCCCGTTGCAGGAAGAGCATCAGCTCGGTAGCTTCACTGGTAGTAATATGTCCGGCCGAATGATTTTTTATCCGGCCGTTCTGCTCACAAATAAGATTGCACCGGGCAGCCATATATCCCATGGGGATTTCTATTCCCATACTGGCCGCTTCCAGAGAGCCCCGCCCTTCAAACTGAGTGCGGACATCGTACCCGAGGAGGCTCATATTGGCGATCTCGCTCCCCGGAGCAAAGCCCTGAGGTATGGTTCTCAGGTATCCGCAACGACCCGCACGGGCCATCGCATCCATACATGGAGTAAAGGCCGCCTGTAAAGGTGTTTTTCCGCCCAATGCCGGAACAGGCTCATCGGCCATTCCGTCTCCCAATATTATTAGATATTTCATGATTGTTGTCATTACCATTAACGATCTGCATACACGGCGCCCGAAAACACAAATGGCCGTTCCGGAGATCAGATTTTATTTTGTTTTGAATTTTTGTAGCAAAAAGGCTCTAAGCCTTCCTGGCCGGAAACTAAAGAATTAAACCCCCAAAGGGGTAATAATGGTAATGGTGATAATAATATGTCCGGCGAAATAATGCATATTCTGCAGCAAATATACTTTTTTTTTAAATAACACCTATTCTCCGGGCATAAATTAATGCCTGAGCCGTATTTCGGGTATTCGTTTTATGCAGGATATGCTGCCTGTGATTATTCACCGTATGTACACTGATATATAAACGTTCCGAAATTTGTCGGCTGTCCAATCCCTGAGACAGCAGTATCAAGACCGCGGTTTCCCGGCCGGTAAGCAATTTTTGAGCCGGGAAAAGGTCGTCCTGTCCGAAAAGATGTAACCGGCCCGTTTTCAGGTTAATCATTTTCCTTTGCGGTGTATCTCCTGTAGCCCGTTCCGTCAACAAGTCAGTAAGCACAAGGACCAGCCAGGTTTTTCCTGACCTGTCCTGTTCCAGAACCATAAACTGATGCATAAAACGCATATATACACCGGTTGTGTTCTTTACCCTGAAATCATAAATTAGTTTATAATCTTTTTTTTCCGAAGCCGGAAGACTGGAGAAGAAATCATAAGCTTCATTCTCCGTATCGAGCACAAAAGGAAGATCCTCAGGATGAATAATGCTGTGAAACAACTCCATATCATCATTTTCAACATCCGGAGGATTACTGTAACCCAGCATTATTTTAAATCCTTCGCTTTTAAGCAGGTATTTTCGCGAATACATATCATAAACGGTAAAAATAGTATTCCCGAATGCCGACAATTTTTGTAATAAATCCTTTTTTGGTTCGAATTTACTGTAATCCCCGGCGGATACGGTGCATTTATGAGAGGCCGCATGACGTTTATGAATCGTTATCAGCCGGTGCAACTCAGATTCTGAAAAATGATGATCATTCACTATTTCTTCCACAAAACAGGTTATTTATTTTTGTAACACAAAAATAATAAACTATTTATGGATCTGTTATCAAAACAATTCCCCCCATCCGATCCCTGTTCCTGTGTTATCTGCGTAAGCTATTGTAAACGACCGGGCTGGTGGACGGTTTCAGAAGCCAAAGAGGCCCTGGCCCGGGGGCTGAGCGGCAGAATGATGCTGGAAATTTCTCCTGAAAGGGATTTTGGGGTATTGTCCCCTGCATTTAAAGGCAATGAGAGCTTTTATGCGTTGCGGGAATTCTCAGAAAACGGATGTACTTTTCTCAACAACAATTTATGTGAATTATTCAACAGCGGTCTACAACCTCTGGAATGTCGCTTCTGCCATCATAAAAGGAAAGGAGAAGGCATTAAATGTCACCTTGCTCTTGAAAAAAACTGGCATTCAGAAGAAGGTCAGCAACTGGTCGCCTTATGGATTATTTCAACTTTTCGCTATTTGTAACGCAGAAGAACTTGTCCTCCAGCAAAAAAAAGGAATTGATACGTTTATAGTGAATTATTCTTATCATTTTTCAGGAGGTGAAAGACAGCGTCTTGCCCTGGCTCGAGTTATCCTCAGGAAACCCGTACTGTTGTTGCTTGACGAAGCGACAGCCTCTCTGGATCAGGAAAATGAAAAGAAATTTCTGACTTACCTCTCCGAAATAAAGAAAACCAGTACCGTTGTTTTCGTAACTCACAAAACCGAACTGCTTAAATTTTTCGATAATATAATAAACCTTGACACATAAAATTTTGCCAGGTACCGCAATAAAACAAAAAATGTCCGACCGGGAATAATATTATACCTGGTTTATACAAAAAAAGCACTTATACAAAAAAAGCACTCACGAAATCGTAAATGCTTTAAAATGTGGCTCCTCATCAAGGACTTGAACCTTGGACCCCCTGATTAACAGTCAGGTGCTCTAACCAACTGAGCTAATGAGGAATTTCTCCCAAACGGGAGTGCAAATATAAACGGATTTTCCTGAACCAGCAAAATCTTTTCCTAAAAAAGTGTAATTTTGTAAACGAAAATGGAAACCTCTCAATTAGCTTCTCATTGCAAGGAATTGCTGCTTACCCGCAACCGCGTGTCGCTAGGTACGCTGGGCAGTTTTATTGCAGAAGACCTACCGGCTTCATTTACAAGAGATTCGCATGTTCTTTTGCCTCCGGGTCGTCGCATTTCCTTTAAGGCCTCTGAAACATGGAATGACGGACTGCTGGAAAACGCCGTGGAATCTAAAGCAGAACTGAATGAGCTATTAGCAAAGATAACCTATTCCCTGAACAAAGAAAAATCGGTCACGCTGGAAGATTTCGGAAAATTACGCCGTACCAAGGAGGGAGATATCTTCTTTGTAATTGATAAAAACATTATACTCAATCCGGGAGGTTTCGGCCTCGTCCCGCTTTCTCTCAGCCCGCTGGAAGCTCCGTCAAAAATTAAAAGCCCTGTTTTCCCGCAAAAATACGAAGAACTTTCCTCCGCCGAAACGCCGCCTCCCGTACCTGCATCTTCAGATCCAGATACGAAACAACGGCATCTGGGCGGAATGTGGATCACCCTGGGTATTATCTTACTGATAGTTATTCTTATACTGATTGTCTATGTCTTCCGTGAGCCGTTGCGTCCTTTGCTGGAAACTATTCTTTATTCCCGTCAGGAACGCTCTCTTCTCTGAGCCTTTCCCCACCCTGGGTTAACCAAACACCCTTTTTAGCACCGAAATATGAGAAAAAAGAGTAATTTCGCGCCACAAAATCAAAGTGATGCCAAAGTACGATTATGTGGTTGTCGGGAGCGGATTGGCCGGTCTTTATGCTTCTTTCAGGGCTGCAAAATACGGGACCGTTGCCCTGATTACCAAAACTGATCTCCGGGAAAGCAATTCATATTATGCCCAGGGAGGAATTGCCGCCGTCACGGACAGAGAAGACGCCCCCATTTTTCATTTTAGCGACACTATTACCGCCGGAAGAGGGCTGTGTGATCACCCGGCCGTAGATATCCTGGTAAATGAAGGCCCCGAAAGGATAAGGGAACTTGAAAGAGAGGGCATGTTTTTCGACCGCAAAGACGGCACCTTATTATTGGGGCTCGAAGGCGGTCATCATAAAAGAAGGATCTTGCATGCAGGGGGCGATATCACCGGGATGGTCATAACAGATTTCATGATCAATAAAGTTCGCTCCTGCCATAACATCGATATTTTCGAACATCATCAGGCTGTGGAACTTTTGATGTATGATGGCATTTGCTTTGGAATAAGGACATGGAATACGGCGGCTTGTTGTGAGCAACATTTCCTGGGAAAAAATACCATCCTGGCCTCGGGCGGAGCTTCGGCCATTTATGCACATACATCCAACCCGGAGACCACTATTGGAGATGGAGTAGCAATTGCCTATAACGCAGGATGCCGGATTGCCGATATGGAGTTTATCCAGTTTCACCCTACAACCCTGTATACCTCCTCAGAAAAGAATTACCTGATAAGTGAAGCGGTGCGCGGTGAGGGTGCCTGCCTGGTAAACCAGAAAGGAGAGCGTTTCATGAAAGCCATTCACGAGAATGCCGAGCTGGCTCCCAGAGATATCGTAGCCCGGACTATCGCATGCGAAATTGCCGGACAGGAACAACCTTTCGTGTACCTGACACTGGACCATCTGAATCCTAAACGGATACGTGAAAGATTTCCGCATATTTCCGAAAAATGTGATCAACTCGGGATTGATATTACAAACAGGATCCCTGTTGCCCCTGCCGCACATTACATGGTTGGCGGTGTCAGAACCGATTTATACGGAAGAACAAACATCCGGGGTCTGTTTGTATGCGGTGAATTGGCCTCTACAGGAATAATGGGGGCCAACAGACTTGCATCCAATTCTTTACTCGAATGCCTGGTTTTCGGCTTCCGCGCTATAGAACACACCGTTACACATCCACAACCAAAAACGGACTGGCCTTCATTCACAAAACATATATACCGGGACGAAAGCCGGTCCGGAGAATATGTAAGACTGAAAAAACACATTGCAGATATTATGAGCGTTCATGCCGGAATCATCCGGGAAGATTCTTCCCTGTCAGAAGGTCTGGCCCTGCTCAAAGAAGAACGGCAGAAAATACACACGGACAACAACGAATACTATACTTTAATAAGTGATCATTTGATCACGGTAGCCGGTCTGATCATACGGGCGGCATTATACAGAAAGGAAAGCCGCGGAGGTCATTTTAGGAAAGATTTTCCTTCCACGGAAACTGCCTTTGAAAAACACCTGATACAACAAAAAGATAAAGATATCTTTGCAGAACCCGTAATAAAAAACACAAATCATGAACAGGGAACAATTGATTGACCAGATAATTACGCTGGCATTTGAAGAAGATGTGGCTACCGGAGACATCACTACCAATGCCCTTATTCCCGAAAATTCACGTGCCGTTGCCACGCTTACTATGAAAGCCAATGGTATAGTTTCCGGCCTTGAGATAGCCGGAAAAGTGTTTAGCCGGCTGGATAAAGACATCATTTGTACGCCGTATTTTAAAGAAGGGGAAAAGGTCTCACAAGGGGATGTAATTCTGAAAGTAGAAGGCAATTTCCGCGCGCTGCTGACAGCCGAACGTACCGTGTTGAACATATTGCAGCGTATGTCCGGCATTGCTACGGCCACTGCTTTATATGTTAAGGAAACAGAAGGAACCCAAACTCATCTTCTGGATACACGTAAAACGGCTCCCGGCATGAGAATCCTTGATAAAATGGCCGTTAAGGCCGGAGGCGGAACCAATCACCGGATGGGACTGTATGATCTTGCTCTTATTAAAGACAACCATATTAAGGTAGCGGGCAGTATTACCCGGGCTGTACAGCAGGTAAGAGACCACATAACGCCCGGCGTACGTATTGAAGTCGAAACCACATGTATAGAAGAGGTAAAGGAAGCTCTTACCTCGGGAGCCGATATTATTATGCTGGATAATATGTCCACCTCCCTGATGGCCGAGGCCGTTCGCCTGGTGGATAAAAAGGCGAAAACCGAAGCTTCGGGGAACATGACGTTGGGCCGGATAAGGGAAGTTTCGGCCACCGGAGTAGATTACATCAGCGTGGGAGCGCTGACCCATTCAGTTACTGCACTGGATATAAGCATGAACATTCAAACCGGGTTGTAATATGGACCTTGTCAAAGAAATAGCAAGGCTGAAAGAAGAAAAAAAAGCCGTTATTTTAGCTCATTTCTATGTTAGACCCGAGGTACAGGATGTCGCGGATTATCTGGGCGACTCTTTAGGTCTGGCACAAATGGCAGCCAAAACGATCGCTCCGGTCATTGTCTGTTGTGGAGTGCATTTTATGGCCGAAACAGTAACCATCCTTTGCCCTCAAAAAAAAGTGCTGATCCCCGATCCCGGCGCAGGATGCTCTCTGGCGGAAAGTATCGGACCGGAAGATATTCTGCATTGGAAGGCAAAACATCCCGACGGGGTTGTTGTAACCTATGTAAATACTTCCGCAGCCGTGAAAGCGTATTCCGACTATTGTTGTACATCGGCCAACGCTCTGCGGGTGGTTGAACATATTGCTCCGGAAAAGAAAATTCTTTTTGTTCCCGATAAAAATCTGGGAGGTTATATCAGACTCAGGACCGGTCGCGATATGGAAATTTGGCAGGGAGACTGTTGCGTACACCGCTTTTTTGACCGGCCATCCATCATTAGTAAAAAACGTGAATATCCCGGGGCAGACATTCTCATTCATCCGGAGAGCAGTTGTTCCACAGATCCGGAAATAATGGCCATGGATAATGTTTTCTTTTACTCGACCTCCGGTATGATCAATCATGTGCGACAATCCGGGAAAAAGGAATTTGTAATTGTTACCGAACCCGGGGTCATTTACCGGATGAAAAAGGAAAACCCTCAAAAGACATTTATTCCCGTAAGCGACACAATCGTCTGTTCCGATATGAAAAGAGTAACTCTTGAGAAGGTATTGCATACACTGCAAATGGAAAACTCCCCGGTTGTTATTGATAAAACATTACAGGAACAAGCCTTATTGCCTATTAGGCGTATGCTGGAAGTTTAAACGAGTGGGAACTCAAAAAGAAAAAACCTTTCAAATCGTTGAATTTGAAAGGCTTAGTTTTGTGGAGATAGACGGAGTCGAACCGACGACCCCCTGCTTGCAAAGCAGGTGCTCTAGCCAACTGAGCTATACCCCCAATGCGTCCTCTGTAGTAGTCCCGAGCGGAGTTGAACCGCTGACCCCTACATTATCAGTGTAGTGCTCTAACCAACTGAGCTACGGGACTGAATAATATAAAATAATTGAAAGAAGAGAGAGTAGAGCAAGTAACAGAATTTGCTCCAAAAAGGAGGTGTTCCAGCCACAC